>Ga0247805_1001485_pt1 | contig 11319 bp, 9 predicted proteins | sample UWRJL044104R1_FD_180930 | JGI IMG/M metagenome (GOLD analysis project Ga0247805, IMG submission 180930) | Plant litter microbial communities from Arlington Agricultural Research Station in Wisconsin, United States - UWRJ-L044-104R-1 | ecosystem: Environmental > Terrestrial > Plant litter >...
CTTTAAAGAATCCCATTTAATTTCTTCTGCAATCAGCTTTTTAACCAGCACATCACCTTTAAATTTATCCAGCGAAAAGCGCGAACCGAGATTAGTTTTGTTATTAAAATTATCAATCCAGATATATGTATTCTCATCCAGTTTCATATGGATATTGGTCTTACTGGATGGGTCGTTTTTCTTTACATATGTATTTTCGAAACTCGTTTTTAGCTTATTGGTATAGGGTAATATGTATAAATTAGAACCCAGGTTGGCTGCAAAAATGATAAATGCGGAAATAAAATACGGAACTAAAAAACGGTTAAAACTTACGCCTCCAGACAGAATAGGCACGATTTCCGTTTGATCAGCCATTTTTGCGGTAAAGAAAATCACAGCAATGAAGTTGATTAACGGAGAAAGCATGTTCACATAAAAAGGAATCGAACCTGCATAGTACAAGGAAATCACTTGCCAAGCAGTCAGGTTGTTACCCAGAAAGTCGTCCAGTTTTTCGGATAAATCAAAAATAATAATAATGACCACAAATACGGTGAGGGTATAAATGAATGTACCCAGGTATTTGCCTATAATAAAACGGTCAATAATTTTTAATCTGTCCTTTAGGATGCTCATCTATAATTTATTCCCTAATATAGTCACCATTTTGTTCTTCCATGCGTAAAACTCACCGCTGATGATCTTTTCACGTGCTTCTTTAACCAGCCAGATGTAAAAATGGAGGTTGTGTAAAGTTGCTATTTGTGCGCCCAGCATCTCTTTAGAATGCATCAAATGCCTTAAATAAGCCTTAGAATACACCTGGTCTGCATACAAATCACTTTCTGCGTCAAGCGGGGAGAAATCGTCTGCCCATTTCTTGTTGCCAATATTAATAATTCCGTTCCTGGTGAAGAGCATACCGTTCCTGGCATTACGTGTTGGCATTACACAGTCGAACATATCTATACCTAACGCTATATTTTCCAAAATATTGATAGGCGTGCCCACACCCATCAGGTAACGTGGTTTTTCTACAGGTAATACATTACAAACAACCTCGGTCATGGCATACATTTCTTCTGCCGGCTCACCAACAGATAAACCGCCTATAGCATTACCTTCACGGTCCATTTTTGCAATAAATTCAGCAGATTTAACCCTCAGATCTTTATAAACCGAGCCCTGTACGATAGGGAACAAGGTCTGGTCGAAACCATATTTAGGTTCGGTGGTATCAAAGCGTGTACAGCATCTTTTTAACCAGCGGTGGGTCATGTTGATGGAGTTTGCTGCATATTTATAGTCGCAGGGATAAGGTGTGCATTCATCAAACGCCATAATGATATCGGCACCAATGGTACGCTGGATATCCATGGCATACTCCGGACTAAAAAGATGTTTAGATCCGTCGATATGTGAGCGGAAGGTTACGCCTTCTTCCTTTATCTTGTTTACTTTACTTAGCGAGTAGACCTGGTAGCCACCACTATCAGTTAAAATAGGTCTGTCCCAGCCAATAAATTGATGTAAACCACCGGCTCCTTCTATCACATCCAGTCCTGGTCTAAGGTATAAATGGTAGGTATTTCCCAGGATAATTTTAGCGTCTATATCATCTTTTAGCTCACGCTGATGTACTGCTTTTACCGTTCCTGCGGTGCCTACCGGCATAAAAATCGGGGTTTGTATGTCGCCATGAGCGGTAGAAACAGTTCCTGCTCTGGCTTTAGAGAGCGGGTCGTTCGCCTGTAAAGTAAATTCCATTTAATTCTATATTGCTTTTTATCTGTAATGAAGGTTGCGCCTGATGTTTTTTATCCAGGTATCCTGCACAGGTTTCATCGGTAGCTGACACGTCAAAATCCCGGCAAAAGTAGGAAAAATCGGCCGCTTTACCGCTTAAAATTTTTATCAACATCACTTGAAATGCGGATTAAAAATGAGAAATTTGGCCAATCCTAAAATACCATCGTGGAATTAACCTTATTAGAGAGCTGTCTGCTTGGCGCCCTCGTTCTTTGTTTAGCAGTGCAGCTGTATTTCAGTCTGTTTGTACATTTAAAACTGGCCCGTGTTGCAGTAGAACCTGTAGCCGAAGCATCGGGGAATCCGCTTAGCGTAATCATTTGCGCACGAAACGAAGCCGGAAACCTAAGCCAGTATCTTCCTGCGGTATTACAGCAAAATCATCCCAGTTATGAAGTAATCGTTGTAAACGACCGCTCCTGGGACGGCACAGCTGATGTGCTGGAAGAATTTGCAAAACAATATAAACACCTTAAAATCGTAACGGTGGCAGAAGGTGGAAAGTTTATCGCCGGTAAAAAGTTTGCTGTCACCATGGGGATCAAGGCCGCTGTTAACGAGTGGCTGGTATTTACCGATGCCGATTGCATCCCTGCTTCTGCATCCTGGCTAATGGGTATGCAGCAAAGCGAAAATGAAGATATTTCGATCGTGCTGGGGTATTCTCCTTACCTGCGCAAACGTGGTTTGCTCAATAGCATGATCCGTTTTGAAACGTTTTTTACAGCAGTCAATTATCTTGGCTTTGCCTTAAAAGGCATGCCTTATATGGGTGTGGGCAGAAATATGGCCTACAGAAAAACACTTTTTTTTAAAAACAAGGGCTTTGCAGCGCATATGCACATCCCTTCCGGTGATGATGATTTGTTTGTTAATGCGCATGCTACTGCATCCAATACCGCTATACGGATCAATCCTGAAACCCATGTATGGTCGGCCCCCAATACCAGCTTCGCCAGTTATTTACGCCAAAAAAAGAGACACTTTGGTGCCGGCAAATTATATAAAGCCAAACACAAGTTTATCTTATCCCTGCAGATCATCTTCCAGTTTCTGTTTTATGGGTTATTTGTGGCCTTATTGTTCTTTAGACCTGCTTTATACTACGCAGCAGGAGTATTTTTATTCAGCCTGATCATCAGAAGCTTCATCTATCCACGATTACTTAAGCGGTTAAACTATGCCGATTTAAGGTGGTGGTTCCCGATCCTGGACATTCTATTGTTCATTTTTCTGGTGTTTAATGGCATAGTGTCTATATTTGTTAAAAAAGTAAAGTGGAAATAAGCTCAGCACTCATTCAAAAATATTTCAAAGACCTTAGTGAAGATCAGGTTAAAAAGTTTGATCAGTTATACGATTTATATAGTTTCTGGAATGCACAGATCAACGTGATCTCCAGAAAAGATATCGAAGAACTGTACGAACGGCATATTCTGCACTCCCTGGGAATTGCAAAATTCTGTACTTTTAAACCAGGAGAAAAGGTTTTAGATGTAGGTACCGGTGGTGGTTTTCCAGGTATTCCGCTGGCTATATTATTCCCCGAAACACAATTTCACCTGGTAGACTCTATTGGTAAAAAGATAAAAGTCGTAACCGAAGTTGCTGCGGCACTAGGTCTGGAAAACGTGAAAGGGTCGCATTTAAGGGCCGAGCAGGTAACAGATAAGTATGACTTTGTTGTTTCCAGAGCGGTAACCCGGCTGATTGATTTCTACCCATGGGTGAAAGATAAATTTAATAAAGATTCCAAAAATGCGATTGCCAATGGTATCCTTTACCTAAAAGGTGGGGAGCTGGCAGAGGAAATTAAAGAATCACGTTTAAAAGCAGAATTGTATCCCCTGGCCGACTATTTTGAGGAAGATTTCTTCGAAACCAAATACGTGGTTTACATTCCGCAATAAAAAATAACCATTCAAAGCGGGCTAAGTATTAATTTAGCCCATGAGTTTAATCCATAAAATCGCCCTCACGCTAATCAAAGGCGTGGGCACCGTTACCGCGAAAAACCTGCTTGGTAAGTTTGGTAGCGCCGAAGCAGTATTTGCTGCAGAGCATAGTCAGCTAATGGGTATAGAGGGCATCGGCAGTGTAATTGCCGGTTATATCCTCGGTACTGATGCACTCGCCGCTGCCGCAGAACAACTGAAATTCCTGCAGAAATACAAAATCAAGGTGCTCTTTTATACGGATAAAGACTATCCAAACCGGTTGAAGGATTGCTTTGATGCGCCTGTACTGTTATATTATAGTGGTACGGCAGATCTTAATCACCCGCGGATTGTGAGTATTGTAGGCACCAGAAAAGCTACGCCTTACGGGCTCTCACTATGTGCGCAGCTTGCCGAGGTACTGCAAAAATATGATGTGCTGGTAGTCAGCGGACTGGCTTATGGTATAGATGTAGCTGCGCATAAAGAAAGTTTACGCTACCAGATCCCAACAGTAGGGATCCTTGGGCATGGATTAGACCGTCTATATCCGGCCATCCATAAAAAGGTAGCCCAGGAGATGCTGAAGAATGGCGGGCTGCTCACTGAGTTTCCTCCGGGAACAATGCCGGATAAGGAGAACTTCCCAAAGCGTAACCGTATCATTGCCGGTTTGGCCGATGTAGTTATTGTAGTAGAAGCTGCAGGTAAAGGAGGGGCACTGATTACCGCAGAAATTGCCAATTCTTATAACAGGGATGTGTTTGCTTTTCCTGGCCGTACCACTGATGAATATAGTGTGGGCTGCAATTTCCTGATTAAAACCAACAGGGCAGCGCTGATCAGTCAGGCTAAAGACCTGGCGTATTACATGGGATGGGAGATGGCCGTTCAGGCTGCGGTGCCGCGGCAAACACACATACCCATCGGACTTTCTGTACCGGAGGCAGATATTGTTGCTCAGTTGACCGCCACGGCGTCTTTGAGGGTAGACGAGCTGGCAATCCGTATCGGAATACAGCAAAGTAAACTGGCATTTTATTTACTGGAGCTGGAGATGAAAGGTATCATTATTTCGCTGCCCGGAAAGGTTTACCAGTTGGCCTAACTAAGACCGGTGCCTTTGGTGCCATATTAAAGCGTAGTTAACCGACACCTGGCCCTGCTATTTCAGAATTAAATTTCACAGGAAGATCGAATACAAAATATGATTACGAATTTTTTATATCAATAAATATCTAGCGATCAAGTCGTACTTTTGTAACATGTGGTATAATAACATTTTAGAAACGATAGGGAACACCCCGCTGGTTAAACTGAATAATATAACTAAAGATATCCAGGCTACCGTGCTGGCTAAAATAGAAACTACCAATCCGGGTAATTCTATTAAAGACCGTATGGCTGTAAAGATGATAGAAGACGCCGAAAAAAGCGGTAAGCTTAAGCCGGGCGGAACAATCATTGAAGGGACTTCCGGTAATACAGGAATGGGACTTGCAATGGCTGCCATTATCAAAGGATATAAGTGTATTTTCACAACAACAGATAAACAATCGAAAGAAAAAGTGGATGCATTACGTGCCTTTGGTGCAGAAGTAATTGTATGTCCTACTAACGTAGATCCGGAAGATCCGCGCTCATATTACTCGGTTTCCTCACGTTTGGAACGTGAAGTGCCTAACTCATGGAAACCCAACCAATACGATAACCTGGCCAATACACAGGCCCATTACGAACAAACCGGACCAGAAATCTGGGCACAAACGGAGGGTAAGATCACCCATTTAGTAGTAGGTGTAGGCACCGGTGGTACCATCTCCGGTACCGGAAAATACCTGAAAGAACAAAACCCTGATATTAAAGTGTGGGGTATAGATACATACGGATCAGTTTTTAAAAAATACAAGGAAACAGGTATACTGGATAAAAACGAAATCTATCCTTATATCACAGAAGGAATTGGCGAAGATTTCCTGCCGAAGAACGTAGATTTTGACATTATTGATCTTTTTGAAAAAGTAACTGATAAGGATGCCGCACTGATGACGCGCGATATTGCACGTAAAGAAGGTATTTTTGTAGGTAACTCTGCAGGTTCTGCCATTGCAGGTTTGCTGCAGCTGAAAGATTTGCTTAAACCAGAAGATGTGGTTGTAGTTATTTTCCATGACCATGGCAGCCGTTATATGGGAAAAATGTATAATGAAGACTGGCTGAGAGAACGTGGGTTCCTAACTGATGAGAAGCTTACCGCAAAGTCTATCCTGGCTAAAAAGGAAAGTACTGAAATTGTAACTATAGATTGTGAAAAGACTGTTTTAGAAGCCATCAATACCATGAACAGCCTTAACATTTCCCAGATTCCGGTTACACAAAAGGGAATGGTTGTAGGCAAACTGGCTGAGGGAGATATCCTGAAAGCATTACTGGAAAATCCTTCGTTAAAATCTTCGTCTGTACAGGAGATTATGTCGGCCACCTTCCCATTCGTAGATTTAAATACTTCGATCGACAAGATCTCTGCGCTGATCAATAAAGAGAATAGTGCGGTACTGGTAGAGGATGAAAAAGGTAATTTTGAAATCATCACCCAATACGACATCATTAATGCGATATCAGCATAGGTATTGCATTATACTATTAAACAGAAAAAGCTCCATAAAGGAGCTTTTTCTGTTTAATAGTATAATGATTTTTAGTGGCTTGGGCCATTACCATCTACACGTTTGATTTGCGCGCCCAGGGCACGTAAACGCGTATCAATATCCTGGTACCCACGTTCTATTTGTTCAATGTTATAAATTGTAGATGTTCCTTCGGCAGATAAGGCTGCGATCAGCAATGATACGCCTGCACGGATATCCGGTGAAGTCATGCTAATACCTCTTAGTTTATATTGCTTGTCGATACCATTCACCGTAGCCCTGTGCGGATCGCATAAAATGATTTGTGCACCCATATCGATCAGTTTATCTACAAAGAATAAACGGCTCTCGAACATTTTTTGGTGGATAAGTACTGATCCTTTGGCTTGTGTGGCAACTACCAGCACGATGCTCAGCAGGTCAGGTGTGAAGCCCGGCCATGGAGAATCTGCAATGGTAAGAATAGATCCGTCAATAAATGTATCAATGATATAGTGCTTTTGCGAAGGGATATAAATATCATCACCTCTGCGTTCCAGGTTGATACCTAATTTTTTAAACACTTCAGGGATAACGCCCAATTCGTCATAACATACGTTTTTGATCGTGATTTCTGATTCTGTCATCGCCGCAAGGCCGATAAAAGATCCAATTTCGATCATATCAGGCAGCATCCTGTGTTCAGTACCTCCCAGTTTTGTTACACCTTCAATAGTAAGGAGGTTAGAACCAATACCGGAAATCTTAGCCCCCATACGGTTCAGCATTTTGCATAACTGCTGTAAGTATGGCTCACATGCAGCGTTGTATATGGTAGTAATTCCTTTTGCCAGTACTGCAGTCATCACGATGTTGGCGGTACCTGTTACAGAAGCTTCATCCAGTAAGATGTATGCCCCTCTAAGATCAGTTGCATCCACATTAAAGAATGCTTCTTTACTGTCATAAACAAATTTGGCACCTAATCTTTCGAAACCTAAAAAGTGGGTATCTAATCTTCTGCGTCCAATTTTATCACCACCCGGTTTTGGGATAGCTGCTTTACCGAAACGGCCTAACAGCGGGCCTACAATCATAATCGAACCTCTTAAACTTCCGCCTTTAGATTTAAAGGTTTCTGTCTTAAAGAAATCAAGGTCAATGTTTTTTGCTTCAAATGTGTAGGTGTCTTTTGATAAACGCTCTACAAGAACGCCCAGATCACCTAACAATTCAATCAGTTTGTTGACATCTTTGATATCAGGAATATTGCTGATGGTAATCTTCTCCTCTGTTAGTAAAACTGCAGAAATAATCTGTAAAGCTTCATTTTTAGCTCCCTGTGGATGTATTTCGCCTTTTAACTTCTTCCCGCCAATAATTTCAAATGCGTTCATGTGCTCTTAACCTATATAATATAAAATGCCCGTTAGTGTCTTTGTTTAGGATTGTTGTTGTTACTGCGGGGGCGGTTGTTGTTATTATTATTATTGTTGTTTTGTCTTCCTTTGTTATTGTTGTTATTGCTACGTCCGCGGTTGGTATTGGTGGCAGACCTGGTTACAGGAGCCCTGAACTCAACCTTGGCCAGGTTAATGTTTTCTTCCAGTTCGAGTTGTCCGCCAGACAGTTCGCGTAGGTTTTTGAAGATAGTTTCATCGGCAACGCTGTCTTTGTTCCAGGTTACGTAGGCCATTTTCATAAAGTTGGCAATCCCCTGTACCATCGCAGCGCGACGTTCCGGTTCATTTACCGCGATAGCCCTTTCAATAAGTACTTCCACTGTTTTACCGTAGTGTTTGTACTTAATGCGCTGCTGCGGGTATCCAATATGTGCAGGTTTAACTGCCGCTGCTTCTGGTGTAGGCTTAGGATATGGGCTATCTACCTCGATTTTGTAACCCGAGATAATATGTAAGTGATCCCATAATTTATGCTTAAAATCGGCAACATCTCTCAGATGGGGATTTAAAAAACCCATCAGGTCAATTACCGCCTGTGCATATCTGTTGCGCTCTTCAAGATCCGGAAGTTCAATAATGTACTTCACCATGTTCTGTACATTACGACCGTATTCTGCAAGAATTAACTCGTTTCTTGTGGTATTATAATCGAAATTCATTCTATTTTATTTCTAATGGCAAGCAGCATAAGGGGGGATATGAGTGCTATAAGCCTGTTTTAGTATGTTTTGGTTGTAAATAAACCTTATTTTACAATCCGCAATTTAGCAAATTTTAATAACAATTGTTTATTTCCTAATCCCTGGAAAAATACCGTTGCTTTTACATCAGGCAAAGTACCTTCAAGGTTAATGATTTTACCGAAGCCGAACTTCTCATGTTCTACTTCCATCCCGTTCTGGAACTCATTGGCAGCATTAGGCGTAAACCCTGGTGTAGGAATGTGCGCAGTAGGGAGCATGGTATTGGCTTTTGGACGTATAGCGGCTACTGCGGCCGGACTTCCAGCGGCAGGTTTAGGCTTACCAACGGTTTCGCGCTGTTGCGACCATGATCTCCGTTCTCCGTCAAAACTGTCCGATCCGATACTGGTTTTCGGTGCTTTTACTGTTTCCAGTTCCAGGTACCTTGCACTAATTTCACTGATAAACCTGCTTGGCTCACAGTTGGTGAGCGTACCCCAGCGGTAACGCGAAGTAGCATATGTTAGCGTTAATTTCTTCTCTGCACGTGTAATCGCCACATAAAACAACCTGCGTTCTTCTTCAAGATCGGTCCGCGAATTCAGTGACATTTGCGAAGGGAACAAGTTTTCTTCAAGCCCCACCACAAAAACATTCTTAAATTCCAATCCTTTCGCAGAGTGAATCGTCATCAACGATACTGTATCTTTTGCCTTATCATCTGCCCTGTCATCGTTTGTTAACAAAGCGATATCCTGCATAAAGATCGCCAGGCTGCGGTCTTCAATATCTTCGCGCTCGGCAAATTCTTTGATACCGTTTAGTAATTCCTGTATATTTTCGTACCTGCTGCGGCCTTCGATACTATCATCGGTATGCAGCTCTTTAAGTATACCCGAATGCTGTGCAATGTATAAAGCAGTTTCATAAGCATCCAGTTTCTTGGATTCTGCCTGGAAACTTTTAACCAGCATCGAAAAATCGTTCAGCTGGTTAGCTACGCGGCCTGCAATATAAGTCTGCGGTTCACAGATTACCTGCCACATCGTAATATCGTGCTGGTCTGCCGCTACAATAATCTTATCAACGGTGGTATCTCCCAATCCCCTTTTCGGGTAGTTGATTACTCTTTTTATCGCCTCTTCATCACTCGGATTAAAGGTTAAACGGAAATAGGCAATTAAATCCTTAATCTCCTTACGCTGGTAAAATGAAAGTCCACCGTAAATCTTATACGGTACGTTTAGCTTGCGCAAGCCCTCCTCCATTGCCCTAGACTGTGCATTGGTACGGTAAAGGATTGCGAAGTCATTATAATTATAACCTTTTGAGGTACGGTCCTGCACGATAGCCTCGGCAACGATTTTCCCTTCTTCGTTATCTGTAAAAGCACGGGAAACCTTAATACGGTCGCCCGCCTCATTGTCAGAGAATACATTTTTCTCCAGTTGGTTTTTGTTATTAGCGATGATACTGTTCGCTACTTCAACTATATTTTGTGTAGAGCGGTAATTCTGCTCCAGTTTATACACTTTCAAATCCGGATAATCCTTCTCAAAATTCAGGATATTCTGGATATTCGCTCCCCTGAAACCATAGATACTTTGTGCATCGTCGCCCACCACACAGATATTCTGATAGGCTGCGGCCAGTTTTTTAACGATGGTATATTGTGAAAAGTTGGTATCCTGGTACTCATCTACCATCAGGTATTTAAACTTCTGCTGGTATTTGTTTAATACATCAGGATGGTTTTTCAATAAAACATTTGTTTTGAACAGCAAATCATCAAAATCCATTGCCCCCGCTTTAAAGCAGCGTTTGGTATAGGTTTCATAGATCACACCCGTCATAGGGCGTTTGTTACTGATATCTTCGGCCTGGATTTCTGCACTTTGCATGTATTCGGTATGGCTCACCAGGTTGTTTTTTGCCGATGAGATACGGTTGTAGATAAAGTTGGCATTATACAACTTATCGTCCAGCTGCATTTCCCTCAAAATTGCCCTGATCAGGCTCTTGCTATCATCGGTATCATAGATAGTAAAGTTAGACGGATAGCCTATTTTTTCCGCTTCCACCCTCAAAATCTTGGCAAAAACAGAGTGAAATGTTCCCATCCACAGGTTTTTAGCCTCAGTACCCACTACCTTGGAGATCCGCTCACGCATATCTTTTGAGGCTTTGTTGGTAAAGGTCAATACCAATATATTAAAAGAATCTACCCCTTTTTCGATCAGGTGGGCCACCCTATAGGTAATAACCCGTGTTTTGCCCGATCCGGCACCTGCAACTATCATTGCCGGTCCCTGGGTATTTTCTACTGCTGCACGTTGCTGAGGGTTTAATCCTGCTAAATAATCCAAATTGAATCCTGTTTTTGCGTATTAAAAGCTACAAAAATAACAAAAGTCTCGTTCTTATTTCAGCATGTTAGTAAAATTGCTGGAACAATATTTAGAGCATACCAGGTTCTCCATTGCACAGATCAGGCCGGGTTATACCTGGGGCAATGCCCGGATCGGGGAGTACAATTCGTAAATAAAATATAGTATCCTATCTTTGTCCAAATTCATTCTGATTATGCAAGAAATCAAAAAATATGTAGAAGAAAACAAACAGCGTTTTTTAGATGAGCTGTTTGAATTGCTGCGCTTCCCCTCGGTTAGTGCCGATCCAAAGTATAGTAGTAATGTACTAAAGACTGCAGAATTTGTAGCCTTAAAGCTTACAGAAGCAGGTGCCGATAAGGTAGAAATTTGCCAGACTGCCGGTTATCCTATTATATATGGTGAAAAAATTATTGATGCAACCTTAC
>Ga0247805_1001486_pt1 | contig 11316 bp, 9 predicted proteins | sample UWRJL044104R1_FD_180930 | JGI IMG/M metagenome (GOLD analysis project Ga0247805, IMG submission 180930) | Plant litter microbial communities from Arlington Agricultural Research Station in Wisconsin, United States - UWRJ-L044-104R-1 | ecosystem: Environmental > Terrestrial > Plant litter >...
TCGCTTCGATGTCAAGCTCGATAATATTGCCCACAACTTTGTCAGCGTTTTTATCGTCAACCGACTGAATGTTGTTTTCAGGGTCTTTCAATAATGCCGACAATCCTCTTCCCAATGCTTGTTTTTTGACCACTTTCGTCATATAATCTATAGGGTATTTTTCTTTAAAATTTCCTGTGCCAAATGCAGATAATTGGTGGCGCCTTTACTCGTCGCGTCATAATTTATGATACTTTCGCCAAAACTCGGTGCTTCGCTCAGTTTTACATTTCTCTGAATGATCGTTTCAAAAACCATGTCGTTAAAATGCTTCTGCACTTCTTCGACAACCTGGTTCGATAACCGCAAACGCGAATCGTACATCGTCAGCAACAAACCTTCAATATCGAGTTGCGGATTGTGGATTTTCTGCACACTTTTAATCGTGTTGAGTAATTTTCCCAAACCTTCCAAAGCAAAATATTCACACTGGATTGGGATCACGACAGAATCTGCGGCAGTCAACGCGTTTAACGTCAACAATCCCAAAGATGGCGCGCAATCAATCAAAATATAATCGTATTGTTCACGGATATTTACCAAAGCCTGCTTCAGCATGTATTCGCGGTTTTCTTTGTCCACGAGTTCGATTTCAATCGCTACGAGGTCAATGTGCGCCGGAATCAGATCTACGTTCGGTGCAGAAGTTTTGACAACCGCTTCTTCCGGCGTATTGCTGTGCTCTAAAATCTGGTATGTCCCGATTTCCACGGAGTCGACATCAATGCCCAAACCCGAACTTGCATTCGCTTGTGGATCGGCGTCAATCAATAATACTTTCTTCTCGAGAACGCCAAGCGAAGCCGCTAAATTAACCGATGTTGTCGTTTTTCCTACGCCGCCTTTCTGGTTGGCAATGGCAATGATTTTACCCATTTATACTTTAAAATTTTGAGGTGTAAAAATACAATTAATTATGGGTTTTTCAAGGCTTATTTGTTAACATTCCTGTAAAGTGATGAGGCGTAAGCATTAAGTGAAATTAATATTTACCAATGAATAATTAATCATAGTTGCTCGTGCTTTAAATATTTTCAGGAGCTGTTCCGGCTATCCGCTTGTATCTTTTGCGCCGCTGCGCTCTGCAAAAGGATACTGCTTCTATCCGGGCTAAAAATCCACGCACCGGAAGTTGTAGTTATCCATTATTTTTTTTCGCTTTAATCATCATCTCCAGCATGTCCCACATTTCCTCCGGAATTTCTTCCAAAAGGTTGAATTGTCCTGCGCCCTTAAGCCATTCGCCACCATCGATCGTAATGACTTCGCCGTTCACATAAGCCGAAAAATCGGAAACCAGGTAAGCCGCTAAATTCGCCAGTTCCTGATGGTCACCCACGCGTTTCAATGGCACTTTTTTTGCCATGTCAAATTTCTCAGCCAAATCACCGGGCAGCAATCGGTCCCAAGCGCCTTTTGTAGGAAACGGCCCGGGCGCAATCGCGTTCGACCGAATCCCGTATTTTGCCCATTCAACCGCCAAACTTCTGGTCATAGCAAGCACTCCAGCCTTTGCAGTTGCACTTGGAACCACATAAGCCGATCCGGTCCAGGCATAAGTCGTGACGATATTTAAAATGGTTGAAGATTCCTGTTTTGTATCGATCCAGTGTTTTCCAAATGCTAAAGTGCAGTTTTTCGAACCCTTCAATACGATGTCGATGATCGTATCAAAAGCGTTCGCAGACAATCGTTCTGTTGGTGAAATAAAATTTCCTGCGGCATTGTTCAGCAACACATCGACTTTTCCAAAAGCTTTCAACACTTCAGCAAGCATGTTCTCAACCTCTTCATAATTCCGCACGTCGCATTGTATTGGAAGGCAGTTTCCGCCGGTTTGGCTTTCGAGTTCCGCCGCCGTGGTTCTGAGTTTTCCCAGATCACGCGAACTGATCGCTACATTGGCACCAAGCTCTAAAAAATATTTTGTCATCGCTTTGCCAAGGCCGCTTCCGCCGCCGGTTACTACGATTGTTTTGTCTTTTAGCGCATCGTCGCGCAGCATTTTTGCAGTAAAGTCCATAAAGTGTGATTTGTTTGGTTTAAAGATAGAAAAAATTCAAAGCGGCATTCACAGATTTACTATTTTTAAGCAAGAAATGCAATTGCGCAAGTATCGGATTTTATGGCGCAAATTGCCGGTTTATCTTTGCTTTATCAAAATCGAAACCATGAACGCACAACAAGCTCTCAATTATGAACGCATTGCCGCAGCGATTGATTATATCAGATTGCATTTTAAGAATCAGCCAAGCCTTGAAGAAATTGCTGAAAATGTGCATTTGAGTCCATATCATTTTCAGAAATTATTTAGCGAATGGGCCGGAACCAGCCCTAAAAAATTCCTGCAATACATTAGCATTGAGCATGCAAAAAAACTTTTGAAAGACCAAGCTACCTTATCTGAAACTGCTTTTAAAACCGGGCTTTCCGGCACGAGCCGTTTGCACGATTTGTTCATCAACATTGAAGGCATGACGCCGGCAGAATATAAAAATGGTGGCAAAAATCTGTCAATCAACTTCAGTTTTGCCCAAACGCCTTTCGGGAATATTATTGTCGCATCAACGTTAAAAGGCATTTGCTACATGGCATTTTCAGATGGTGAAATTTCGGGATTTACTACCCTTCAAAGCCACTTTCCAAACGCGAATTTTCAGCAGGTTACGGATCTGATCCAGCAAAATGCGTTGCATGTTTTTCAGTATGACATGAATAAGATCGACCGCATTAAACTGCATCTCAAAGGCACCGATTTTCAATTAAAAGTTTGGGAGACGCTGCTCAAACTTCCTAAAGGACAGCTGTGTACTTATGGAAATATTGCACAAAAAATAGAAAAACCAAACGCGTCGCGAGCCGTGGGAACTGCTATTGGCAGCAATCCGGTAGCATTTTTAATTCCGTGCCACCGCGTCATTCAGGCATCGGGAAATCTCGGCGGATACATGTGGGGAAATACGAGGAAAACAGCCATCATCGGGTGGGAAGCCGCACAAATTGATTTAGAAAAATCATTGCTTTAGTGGTTTTTGGGCGTTGCCTTCGGCCAGGCTGTCCGCTGCAATCTTTTTATAATTCCGCTGCGCTGCTTTATAAAAAGGATTTCCACTTCCATCCTTAACGCAAACACCAGCAATGATAGAACATTCCAGATATGAAGATACACTTATCCGAAAATTGATCAAAGAAAAAAAGATTGCTTTCGGGGGCAATAAAAAACTCAAAATTTACGGCACGTTGCGCTGCGCATCAAGCAAACGCATGAAACGGCAAAACCGCATTTTCTTTGCATCGGAAAAAGAAGCGATTGCAAATAATTTCCGACCTTGCGGGCATTGCATGAGATCGGAATATCAAAACTGGAAAAATGGACTTATTCGGGAATAATACAGACGAAAACACCAACCTGCTTCCTTATGAAGGCACTGTCAATTATTACGGAAAAGTAATGACAGCGGACGAAGCGCAACATTATTACGAGCGTTTACTGTCATCTATTGAATGGAAAAATGATGAGGCGATTGTCTTTGGGAAGCTGATCATTACCAAAAGAAAAGTCGCCTGGTATGGCGATAAAAATTTCAGTTACACATATTCCAACACAACCAAGCACGCGATAATTTGGACACCGGAATTGCTTGAATTAAAAATTTTGGCCGAGCAAAAAACTGGAGAAACCTACAATTCGTGCCTGCTCAATTTATACCACAGCGGTGACGAAGGCATGGCCTGGCACAGCGATGGCGAAAAAGACCTGAAGAAAAATGGCGCGATTGCTTCAATGAGTTTCGGGGCAGAGCGGAAATTTGCGTTCAAGCACAAAAAAACGAATGAAACGGTTTCGCTGCTTTTAGAAAACGGAAGTTTGCTCGTAATGAAAGATGTTACGCAAACGCATTGGCTGCACCGGCTTCCGCCAACGAAAAAGGTCTTCAAGCCAAGAATCAATCTGACATTTCGGACAATCGATTTTCATTAAGTTAATCGTCGGAACCGAGTTTTTTTACAATCCACGGAAGCGTTAAACCTTGCCCGATCAGCGTGAATAAAACGACAACGACAGAAATAAAAATGATGGTATTTCTTTGTGGAAACGGACTTCCATCTGCCAAGGTCATCGGCAGTCCGATAGCGATTGCTAGCGAAACAATACCGCGCATTCCGGACCAGCTGATGATCAAGCTGCTTTTAAAATCGAGCAAAGCTTGTTCGGAAATTTTGCGTTTCCGATTGCTTTGAAAGTCTTTTTTAAGGCTAAATTGTTGTGAGAAAACACGCGCCATCCGCAATAAAAGCGCTACGATTGTAATGATAAAAGCGTATCCGATAAACGGCAGCAACTGGCTTTCATCAATATTTTTGATCACATACGGAAACTGCAATCCGATTAGGATAAATATGAGTCCGTTTAGCAGAAAAATGATAATCTCCCAAATTGATTTGGATTCTTTTTTTAGAATTTCCGGGAAAATCTTGTTGCTGAATCGTGAAATTCCCAACCCCAGCATAACAACTGCAATCACACCTGAAACGTGCAATTCTTCCGCGACTTGATATGTTACGAACGGCATCAGCAGCATAAAACTGATGGTCACAAGAGTATTGTCTTTGACACGCTCTAAAATGGCCGCCAGTATTTTCGCGAGTACAAATCCGACCAGAAATCCGCCAACCATCAGAACTACAAATTCTAATGATGCTTTCCAGAACACAAACGCAGTTCCCGTAACTGCAGCTACGGCAAAACGATATGCTACAAGCGCCGACGCATCGTTAAGTAAACTTTCTCCTTCCAGGATCGTATTGGTTTTTTTCGACAATCCGAGACCTTTTGTAATGCTCATTGCAGCAACAGCATCGGTGGCAGAAAGGATCGATCCGAGCACGAATGAAAGCGGCCATGTCATGCCATCAATGAGATAATGCGCGGCTATGGCAATCGCCGTCGCCGTCAGAAAAACCAACGTAATGGCGAGCGTGCTGATCGTATTCATATTCGTCCTGAATTCGGCAAACGAAATGTTAAACGCGGCATCATAAAGCAGCGGCGGCAGGAAAATAAGGAAAATGATTTCTGGGTTAATCTCAATATCGGGCAATGTTGGGATGAATCCGATGGCAATTCCGGCTACAATCAGGATAACCGGGTAGGGCAACTTGATCTTATCGGCAATGGCCGACAATCCGATCATAATGGCCAATATGAAGATGACGATACTGTAATTTTCCACTTCGCTGCGTTTATTGGAACAGACGCCAAAGATATTGTTTTTTGAAAAGCGCCGCGGCAAATAAATCGGATGCAATCATTTTAAATCTTACATACAGTAAGTTGATTACTGTAAATCTCGGCAGTAAATTAAATGTGATATGAATAGATTAAATTTTATGGAGTTCAGGTTTATGCAATGCTTTCCAGAAATTCTGGGCTTAAAGGTTTTTCCTGGAATGCAGTCACGTATGGGTTGCTGGCCGCGCGTTCAATGTCATGTGTATCAATGCTAGAGGAAACAATATATATTTTCGGGTATTTTTTTAACGTATCTGGAAAATGCACAAAAGCTTCCATGAATTCAAACCCCGACATTTCTGGCATATAAATATCGACCAAAATGACATCGGGCCAGGCATCTTCATTTTTAATATTTTCCCTGAAGTATTTTAATGCGTCAATCGCTGAGCTGTATTGTAGCAAATCGTTGCAAAAATGCGTTTTTGACATGATCCGCTCTGTGACATACAAATCGATTCTGTTGTCATCGATGACCATTACTTTATTAAATTTGGCTTCACTCATGGTTTCAGGTTCTTAAACGAAATTTTAAACAAGGTTCCTTTTTCTTCGTACGACTCAAAGCTGATCGATCCTTCGAGTTTTTCAACGATTTCTTTTGCGATGTACAAGCCAATTCCGGAACCTTCAATTTTTGCAGAACTTCGAAAAAACATATCGAAAATCCGGTGTTGTTGGTCGGCTGCAATGCCAATACCATTGTCTGCTATGGTAATTGTGAAACTTTCGCTGTTCGCAGAACCTGCAATCTTTACATAAGGCGAGGCGATGTAGTCAGAGTGAAATTTGATGGCATTTGAAATAATATTTTCCACAACCGTACAAAATCCTATTTTATCGGAATAAAAGAAATCTTCGTGGCTGATGTTGAGCTCAAATGAAATGTTCGCTGCTTTTTTCCTGCGAAGAAAGGTGTTTACGATACCGGCAACCTCCTGGCGTGGATTGATTTTTTCTATTTCGATCCCAGTTCGGTTGTTTCTCGAATAACTCAGGATGTTTTTAATGAAGCCGTCTAGCCGGTTGATGCTGCTCCTGATCATTTTAGCATGTTCGCGTGTTTGAGGTTCGCGCGTTTCATCTTCAATGAACGACAGCAGGCCAAGCATTGAAGTCAGCGGTGACCTTAAGTCATGTGACACGCTGTATGCAAAACGGTCGAGCTCAAAATTGGCTTTCATTAAAGCTTTATTTTTATTTTCGAGTTTTTGCTCCGATTTGATCCTTTCGGAAATATCTCTGGAATGGCAGGCGACGCCAACGATTTCACTTCCTTTCCGAATTGGGTTGAATGATATTTCTGACCAATTTCCATTGGGATAGATAATGCGGACAATCTCAGTAAAAGTTTCCCCGGCAAATGCTCTTGTATAAAACTGCTGGTACATTTTTTTGGTCCTCGAGTCCAATTCTCGTTTAATCACATTGTTGCCTTTTGAAAGTGCTTTCCCATAAACGGATATGATCAATTCTGTAAAGGCCTTGTTGCAACTGATGAGTTTCAAATTCCTGTCGATGCTCCACATGACATCACTGGTATTATCGATCAAAGCATACATATTGTTGCTGTCGAATTCCATTTGCTGCTCTGCAAGTTTTTTTTCTGTAACATCACTGAAGTTAGATACTGTTGCATTTACGGCAGGATCATCGAGTAAATTGGTGCATTTTCCTTCGCACCATATCCAGCGTCCGTTTTTGTGCCTGATGCGAAGTTGAAACGCAAATGATTTGTTGGGGATTTTTATCATGCCGTTTCGTCTTTTTACGAAGCTTGGCAGATCTTCGGGATGAATGATGTCAAACATGTATGAGTTTAATATTTCTGCCACATCATATCCGAGGATTTTCGTGATCGATGGGCTGCCATACAAGATTCTTCCTTCTTTATTTGCCAACGTTTTCATGTCGACGCTTTTCTCGATCAATGCGCGAAAACGTTTTTCATTTTTGATAACCAATTCTTCAGTAAACCGGTGTTGTTTTGCCCGCTCGAAATTATCTATGGCGAACGAAAGATCAGATGCGACTTCGGTCAGCAATTCGATTTCCTGTTTTCCTGTGAAGTTCAATTCATTCGAATACAGGTTGAAAGTTCCAATGATGCGGCCCATTTTCCACAACGGCAACACGATACACGAACTGATCTGGTGTTTTTCAGCAAATGCGGCCCAGCTTACAAGATCCAAGTCGTGCTGAATGTCATTACAGATGTAATGCGTTTTAGTGCGAAGGACAAAATCCTGTGGGCCATTTTTTGCGTAGCGTACGTTTTTCAATTGTAGCACTTCATCAGCATCAAGTCCGGATTCCCCAATCAGGCTAATGCTCGTGCGGCTTTCATCATATAAACCGATCCATGCGATTTTAAATTTCCCGAATTCCGTTGCAATGTCGCAGGCATTTCTGAAAAGTGTCTTCTCATCATAGACATGTACAATATTCTGATTAATCTGACTTAAAAAGGCATAAAGGCTTTTTCCCTTGCTGATCTTTTCGAGTGCTTTTTTATAGGGCGTAATGTCAATCGACATGATGCAAATACCATCATTATCAGGCTCAACTACGAGTTGAAACCAGCGCGAAGATTCATCGGGATATATAAACTCATTTTCAAAACGCTGTGTTTCGCGCAGTGTCATACAGCGTTCAAGATGGTTGAACAGTGGCGTGTTTTCAATGCCCGGAAATTTTTCCATAATTGTAAAACCGAGAAGATCTTCTTTTTGGGCTTTTGACTGATGTACCGTTACATCATTCAAATAAATGTAACGCCAGTTATAATCAATCACCTGAATGCCTTCCAACAGAGAGTCAAGCCTGTTTCGGAGTTGGTTTGAAAGGTTTGGTTGATCTTTGTGCGCGTCCATTTTTGATTTTTTCAATACTAAAAACTAGCATTGTTGCAACAAGTTAGGCATTAGCAGATAAATATGCAAGAATAAATTCGCATTTTGTCATATATTGGCAACGCGTTACAAAAATATTTTTTAATGATATTTTATTAACCCGCCAAACAAGTGACTTGCATTGGTTTTAAACATGCTTTTATTGAATCAAACAAATATTCGACAAAATAAGCATATAGGAAAAACTTATTTTTTAATAGGAATAATACTGTTTAAATGAGGCTTAGTTTTTCCGCTGCATTTTCAAGGGTTTCCCCTTTTTTTGCAAAACAAAAACGAATTAGTTTCCGGTCATTTTTATTTTCATAAAATGCAGACAGCGGGATCGCGGCGACCCCATAATCTACAATAAGCCGTTTTGTAAAATCCAGATCATTTTCATTGGTAATCGCTGCATATGACGCCACTTGAAAATAAGTGCCTTCACAAGGCAAAAGCACAAAACGGCTAGTCGCCAAAAGGCTTCTGAAATCATTGCGTTTTTGCTCATAGAAACTGTACAATGCGCTTGGAGCCACGGCGTCAAGATATTCGGCTATAGCAACCTGTGCAATGCTGTTGACGCTGAAAACCAAAAACTGATGCACTTTTTTAAGTTCTTGCATCAGAACTGCGGGAGCAATAGCATATCCGATTTTCCATCCTGTAATGTGGAAAGTCTTTCCGAATGACGAAATGACGATGCTGCGCTTTTTTAAATTTTCACGCGAATGAATTGAAATGTGCCGGTTTCCGAATGCAATGTATTCATATACTTCATCAGACAAGATCAAGACATTTGGGAAGAATTCTAATAATTTTTCAAGCTGAAGAAAATCGTTTTCCGACCATATTTTCCCTGACGGATTGTGCGGATTGTTAATGATGATCATCTTCGTTTTAGAATTCATTGCAGCTGCAATCGCGTTCCAATCTGGAGTAAAATCTGAATTTAGCGGAATTCGAACTGGTTTGGCATGTACTAAAATAATCGGTGTTACATAACAATCATAACTTGGATCAAGGATAATGACTTCGTCATTTGGGTGAACCAAGGCCTGGATCGTGGTGAAAATTCCCTGTGTGGCTCCGGCGGTAATTAAAATTTCCGAATTCGGATCTACAAGCCGACGGTATGATCCTAAGGTTAGCGCAGCAATTTTTTCGAGCAGTGGCGGATAACCTGAAAACGGTAAGTATTGATGGATATTTTGTTTTGCGATTTTGGCAACGATGTCGGTCAGTTTTTCATCTGCAGGAAAATCAGGAAAACCCTGCGACAGGTTAATAGCATGGTATTGATTTGCCATTTTCGACATCGTAGTAAAAATGCTTTCTCCTGAATCCGGGAATTTTGATGTCATAGTTTACGATTCAAAGCCATTGATCAAAACATCGAGGATTGTGATCGCCGCTTCACTGATTTTAGTTCCCGGACCGAAAACAGCAACCGCGCCCGCATCAAACAGATACTGGTAATCCTGCGCCGGAATCACGCCGCCAACAATCACCATAATATCTTCACGTCCATATTTCTTTAATTCTTCAATCACTTGTGGAACCAGCGTTTTGTGGCCTGCCGCCAATGAAGATACACCCAGGATGTGCACATCGTTTTCAACAGCTTGCTTTGCCGCTTCTGCCGGAGTTTGGAATAATGGCCCAATGTCAACGTCAAAACCAACATCGGCATAACCGGTCGCTACCACCTTTGCTCCTCGGTCATGGCCGTCCTGACCCATTTTTGCGATCATGATTCTTGGGCGCCGGCCTTCGAGTTTGGCAAATTCGTTGGCTTTTTGCCTGGCTTTTTCAAAACTTTCGTCGTTTTTAATTTCTTTGCTGTACACGCCGCTAAAAGATTTAATTTGTGCTTTATACCTTCCGAAGACTGTTTCCAATGCATCGCTGATTTCGCCTAAAGTCGCGCGGTTTCTTGCGGCATCGACTGCCAATTCCAATAAATTGCCTTCGCCGGTTTTGGCTGTAGCAATTAATTTGTCCAGGCAGATTGCTACTTTTTGTGAATCTCTCGAAGCTTTAATTTGTTCGAGCCTTTCAATTTGCTGACGGCGCACCATTTGGTTGTCGACATCGAGAATGTGCAGCGGGTCTTCTTTTTCAAGACGGAATTTATTCACGCCCACAATAATATCCTGGTTGCTGTCAATGCGGGCCTGTTTTCTCGCTGCCGCTTCTTCAATGCGCAATTTTGGGATTCCGGCTTCAATCGCTTTGGTCATGCCACCAAGTTCTTCGACTTCTTCAATGAGTTTCCAAGCACTCTGCGCGATGTCATTGGTTAAACTTTCGACATAATAACTGCCTGCCCAAGGATCAACGGTTTTGGTGATTTTGGTTTCTTCTTGTAAATAGATTTGTGTATTTCTGGCGATTCTGGCTGAAAAATCTGTCGGAAGTGCAATCGCTTCATCCAACGCATTGGTATGTAAAGACTGCGTTCCGCCAAACGCTGCGGCAGCTGCTTCAATGCAGGTTCGCGCTACATTGTTAAACGGATCCTGTTCGGTTAAACTCCACCCTGAGGTTTGGCAATGTGTCCGCAGTGCTAAAGATTTTTCGTCTTTGGGAGAAAACTGTTTTAGCAATTTGGCCCAGATCATTCTTCCGGCGCGCATTTTTGCAATTTCCATAAAATGGTTCATGCCAATGGCCCAGAAAAAGGAGAGGCGCGGGGCAAATTCATCAATTTTCATTCCGGTAGACAATCCTGTGCGTATGTATTCTAATCCATCAGCCAAAGTATAAGCGAGCTCAATATCGGCAGTTGCTCCAGCCTCTTGCATGTGATAACCGGAAATGGAGATCGAATTGAATTTCGGCATTTTTTTGCTCGTATATTCAAAAATGTCTGCAATAATTTTCATCGATGGCGTGGGCGGATAGATGTAAGTGTTCCGCACCATGAATTCCTTCAAAATATCATTTTGGATCGTTCCCGAAAGCAATTCGGGTTTTACGCCTTGTTCTTCGGCAGCGACAATGTAAAACGCCATGATGGGCAAAACAGCGCCATTCATGGTCATGGAAACCGACATTTCGTCAAGCGGAATCTTGTCAAACAATACCTTC
>Ga0247805_1001487_pt1 | contig 11315 bp, 9 predicted proteins | sample UWRJL044104R1_FD_180930 | JGI IMG/M metagenome (GOLD analysis project Ga0247805, IMG submission 180930) | Plant litter microbial communities from Arlington Agricultural Research Station in Wisconsin, United States - UWRJ-L044-104R-1 | ecosystem: Environmental > Terrestrial > Plant litter >...
CTATCAGGAAGCCTTACAGGTAAATCCTAATTGCGTTAATTGTTACATCAATCTTGTTTACATTAAAATGCAATTGAAGAAAGCACTAGTAGATCAGATGGATGTGTTGGGTAATAGTCCAAAAGAGATGAAAGAATATGATAAATTAAATGTACAAAAGGATGAAATTGTAAAAAGTGCCATTCCGTATCTTAAGAAAGCTTTGGTAATCGAACCGAAAAACGAAGATGCTATAAAATCCCTCTTAGGAATATACAGGGCGCTGGATATGACAAATGAATATAATGCTCTAAAAAACAGCAGGTAATAAAAGATAAAACAATATCAGAAGCTGCTAAATTTTCTTTTTGGCAGCTTCTTCTATAATAGATTTTTTCCCAATTGTTCTTGTAATAATATCTTTTTCTAAGCTCCAGCCTCTTGCAGGTGAATATTCACGCCCGTACCAGATAATTTGTAAATGTAAATCGTTCCAGATTTCTCTTGGAAATAATCTTTTTGCATCTTTTTCCGTCTGAACCACATTTTTACCGTTTGAAAGATTCCATCTGTACATCAGCCTATGAATATGCGTATCAACCGGAAAAGCAGGAATACCAAATGCCTGTGACATCACAACACTTGCTGTTTTATGGCCAACAGCCGGTAATGCCTCAAGAGCTTCAAAACTCTGCGGAACTTTTCCATCATGTTTATCAATTAAAATGTGTGACAAACCATGAATGCCTTTCGATTTCATTGGTGATAAACCGCAAGGGCGAATAATTTCCTTTATTTCTTCTACCGACATTTTAATCATATCATACGGATTATCGGCCTTTGCAAAAAGTAGGGGTGTAATCTGATTTACCCGCACATCCGTACATTGTGCAGATAGTAAAACAGCAATTAATAATGTATAAGGATCTTTATGGTCAAGCGGTACAGGTATAGTAGGGTAGAGTTCTTTTAACGTATTTATAACAAATGCAACGCGGGCTTCTTTATTCATTTCCGTATTTTTAATGGCGTAAAAATAGTATAAATTTAAGGATGTGCCTAATCCAGCTTTCCGTTACAACTCCTCATTGTCAAAGTAACATTTTTAAGCATTAACAAGAGCTTCCTCCGGTCGCTTTCTTAATGCAAAAAATGTAAACTTTCACAATTCCGGGGTTTTCACTACAATCTGGGGCAATTATGAATTATGAATTATTTTCACTGTCTAAGTAGTTTAATAATCTAAGAAAGTCCAACAATCTAATAATCTAAAATATGACAACATTAAAAAAAGGCGATAAAGCTCCAAATTTTTCAGGAACTGATCAGGACGGAAAAACACATAAATTGGCAGATTATGCCGGAAAAAAGTTGGTAGTGTTCTTTTATCCAAAGGCGAGCACGCCAGGCTGCACAGCAGAAGCTTGTGATTTAAGGGACAATTTCGAGCGTTTTAAATCAAATAATTATGAACTTTTGGGCGTAAGTGCCGACAGTCAAAAAGCACAATTAAAATTCAAGGATAAATATGAATTCCCTTTTCCATTATTGGCAGACGAAGAAAAGTCGGTAATCAATGCTTTTGGCGTTTGGGGACCAAAAAAATTCATGGGAAAAGAATATGACGGAATTCACAGAACCACTTTCGTAATCGATGAAAACGGAATAATTGATGAGGTTATTTCACAGGTTAAAACAAAAGAACATGCCGCACAAATTTTGAAATAATACATGTAGTACACAAATGTTTTTATACAAAAAATGCCCTTTAAAAGGGCATTTTTTGTATAAAATATTAATTTATCTTTTGAGTAATTCATTTTATTTTAACCGAAAATGCTTATTTTTTTTAAACAAGTGAAACGCCTTTTTGAGTTACAAAATCTATGTTTATGTGTTTAAAATTAGATATTTATAAATAAACATTATTCCAAAACCAAACCAATCTGTCCATCATCATCCAATTCCGTTTCAACTGATTCATCATCTGACAATTCCGGTTTTTCAGGAATTTCCTCAACCGGTTCTTCATAAGGCAATGGATCCAATAAATTCACTTGTTTTAATTTATCAGTAGTCAACTGATTTCCTATCGCTTTAAAGCCTTTTACAGCAATAAAGTCCTCAACATCAATATGTAAATCTTCTTTTTGAACTCCTTTTACTTTTGCAAAAACCAACTGAGCTACCGGACGATAATCTGTCGATACAATTTCCAATTGCGAATTTGGATGCTCAGTGATAAAACTTTCTTCTTTATTTTCATTTTCAACAAGGAAACGTTTTAAGAAATAACGTTCCTTTTCGCCATCGTAATAAATAGCTGAAATAGGTTTTTTAGGATTCCATTTCTCTAAGACAATCATGTCTTCATCAAAATGAGTCGACAATTCAGGAATAATAACCTTCAATTTACCACTTTGGTTAATAATCAGTATTTTATCACTTGGTTTAAATTCACCCAGCAATTCGCCTCTGGCATCAACATTCAGACGTTTTACCGTATCGTCAAACCAGACTTTTCTAGGCAATAGTGTAGAGATTCCTTTCTCCTTTAATTCGATTTTCTTGATTGGATATTTGGTAACCAAATTTCCTTTTGAAGCACGTCCTTTAATGGCTAAATTGGCAAAATCAATATCAAATTTCAATTTTTTGATTGTTCCTACCTGACGCAATAAAATAGTAATAACTTCCGCTTCACCATTGGGATTATGAGAAAAATAAACAACCTGAGAACCAGCTGTTTCGTTAGTCAGGTCATATGGTTTATCACGCGTAACACCTGATACATTAAAACGTTTGATATAGGAAGGGCCTGATTTTCCGTCACGGTAAATCATGTTGTAAATTGTTCGTTTATCGCTCTTATCAAATATAGCAACGTGAATAATATCCTTACCAACAAAGGTTTTGGCATCCACCTTTGTAATCATCATTTTACCATCTCGTAAAAACACAATTACATCATCAATATCCGAACAATCTGTAACGTATTCGTCTTTCTTCAGACTGGTTCCTACAAAACCTTCTTCTCGGTTTACGTATAGTTTTGTGTTTCTTAAAACTACTTTTGTAGCCTCAACATTATCAAAAACACGAAGTTCTGTCTGACGTTCCCGGCCTTTACCGTATTTTTCTTTTAATTTGGTAAAATACGCAATAGCAAAATCAGTAAGATTTGCCAAATTATGCTCCACTTCCTTCATTTCATCTTCTAACTTAGCGATAAAATCATCGGCTTTGTCAGAGTCAAAACGGGTAATACGAATCATCGGAATCTGAGTCAATCGCTGTAAATCTTCGTCATTAATTTCTCTGACAAATGATTTTTTGAAAGGCTCAAATCGATCGTATAAATATTTATACAGCGATTCCCTGTCAGAATATAATTTGAAATCAATATACATTTCTTCACGAATAAAGATTTTCTCCAAAGTAGAGAAATGCCATTTGTTTTTTAATTCTTCTAACTGAATTTCTAATTCCTGCTTAAGCAAATCTACTGTTCTGTGTGTCGAAATTTTCAACATTTCAGAAACACCGATAAACAACGGTTTGTTGTCTTCAATAACGCAACCTAAAGGTGCTACAGAAGTTTCGCAAGCCGTGAATGCAAACAAAGCATCAATTGTTTTATCCGGAGAAACTCCCGGGAATAGGTGAATTAATATCTCAACATCGGCAGCCGTATTGTCTTCAATTTTTTTGATTTTGATTTTGCCTTTATCATTGGCCTTCAAAATACTGTCAATCAAAGTCGTTGTATTGGTAGAAAACGGAATCTGCGTAATCACCAAAGTATTTTTGTCTAATTGCGCAATTTTCGCACGCACACGAACGCGCCCTCCACGTAAACCGTCATTATAATTCGACACATCGGCAATACCCTGTGTCATAAAATCCGGGTAAAGCGTAAAAGGTTTTCCTTTTAAAATCTTAATTGAAGCATCAATTAATTCATTGAAGTTGTGTGGTAAAACTTTAGTCGAAAGACCAACCGCAATTCCTTCAGCTCCCTGTGCCAAAAGCAACGGAAACTTTACAGGGAGATTGTTTGGTTCTGCACGACGCCCGTCATACGAAACACCCCAATCGGTAATTTTTGGAGAATATAAAACCTCCAAAGCAAATTTAGATAAACGAGCCTCAATATAACGGGAAGCTGCGGCTCCGTCACCGGTTAAAATATTTCCCCAGTTTCCCTGGCAGTCAATCAACAGATCTTTCTGACCAATCTGCACCATGGCGTCACCAATACTCGCATCTCCGTGCGGGTGATACTGCATCGTGTGACCAACAACATTGGCAACTTTATTATAACGGCCGTCATCCAACTCTTTTAAAGAGTGCATAATACGACGCTGAACCGGTTTGAAACCATCTTCAATAGCCGGAACCGCACGCTCCAGAATTACATAAGAAGCATAATCCAGAAACCAGTCTTTGTACATTCCGGTTACTTTCGTAATTACATCTTCGCCTTCTTCTTCCTGATTTTCGTAAAAATGCTGTCCTTCAAAATGTTTGGCATCTACATCAATAATTTCATCGTCTCCTTCCTGATTTTCATCAAGTGGATTTTCATCTGAATTATTCTCGTCGTCGTTTGGAATTATGTTGTCGTCTTCTTCGTCTTTCATTTTTTATGCTGAATTATTTCAGTAAACTTTTTTTATTCATAATCGTCGTCCAAATATTTTATGCCTGCTTTTATAAAAAGCTCCTCCATTTGGCTAAAGCAGAAGCCATTATAATTTTCCAGGTTTTTTGATTCTCTAAAGCCTTTACATCCTAAACAAAGTTCTTTGTAGCCAATTATTCTATTTTTATGATCTCTAAAAAGTATCATATGCCGTGGCATATAACAATCTGCAGGTAACTCTTCTACTTTACAACTATCCTGAGACATTAATTCCAGTAATTCTGTTTTTAGTACTGAATTTAATAATACTCTTTCTTTAACATTAGTACTGTCGAAATTCAATTTACAATCAACAACAAGGTCTTTTGTATATTTATCATACTTTGTTTCTTTACTTTGTTTATCCCAATACATCCTATTTTCATAAGATAAAATTTCAACCTTGGATAATTCTTTTAAAGGAAACTCTCTTTCTTTGCTTATTTCTGTTGCAGATTTAACTACCATTAGACTTTCATCAGGTTGAGAGTTTTCTTTCTCTTTTTTACAAGAAATGAATATAAAAGTGATAGTCAAAAATATAATTTTCTTCATAGAACTATAGGATTATTTACTTTGTAGATTCTATAGCCACTACAAAAAAGTTACTTAAAAAAATCAATTTGCAAATTCTTAGACATTGTTGACGAATTTATATGTATTATTTAGTCTGAACGTTTTCAATTGTATTCTGACTCTTTTTATAGTTTTTAATTATTACATAAGTAATTGCAAAACTTACAATAAACACTAATGCGGCATACATCAATTTTTTATTTTCCATATTTTATATTTCCTCAACTGCATCTAATTCCACCTTCAAATTCTTGATAATAAACTCTTGTCTGTCCGGGGTGTTTTTTCCCATATAAAAAGATAATAATTGCTCAATTGAAGTATTTTTGTCCATCATAATTGGGTCTAATCGAATCGTTTCTCCAATAAAATTCTTGAACTCATCTGGTGAAATTTCTCCTAAACCTTTAAATCGGGTTATTTCCGGTTTTGGTTTTAATTTTTCGATAGCGTCTCTTCTTTCCTCATCAGAATAACAATAGATGGTTTCCTTTTTATTTCGAACCCTGAAAAGCGGCGTTTGCAAAATGTACAAATGTCCTTCTTTAATTAATTCAGGAAAGAATTGCAAAAAGAATGTAATTAATAGCAACCTAATATGCATCCCATCGACATCGGCATCGGTGGCGATTACAATGTTGTTGTAACGCAATTTTTCCAATCCGTCTTCGATATCTAAAGCGGCTTGCAGTAAATTGAATTCTTCATTTTCATACACGATTTTTTTCGTCATTCCGTAGGAATTCAAAGGCTTACCACGCAAACTGAAAACCGCTTGTGTATTTACATCTCTGGATTTCGTAATCGATCCGGAAGCCGAATCTCCCTCGGTAATAAAAAGTGTACTTTCTAAGTTTCTAGGGTTTTTTGTATCCGGAAGATGCGCTCTGCAATCCCTTAATTTTTTATTGTGAAGATTGGCTTTTTTAGCACGATCTGTCGCCAGTTTTCTAATTCCCGATAATTCTTTTCTTTCGCGTTCTGCCTGTAAAATTTTGCGTAATAAGGCTTCTGCAGTCGGTGGATTTTTATGTAAATAATTATCTAACTTATTTTTTACAAAATCATTTACAAAAGTACGGACTGAAACCGCTGGCGTTCCGTCATCAGAACCCATATCAGTTGAACCTAATTTTGTTTTGGTCTGAGACTCAAAAACCGGTTCCATTACTTTAATACTGATTGCACTTACAATCGATTTACGAACATCTGAAGCCTCAAAATTTTTGTTGTAAAACTCACGAATGGTTTTTACAATGGCTTCTCTGTAAGCCGCTAAGTGTGTTCCTCCTTGTGTAGTATTCTGACCGTTTACAAAAGAGTGATATTCTTCGCTGTATTGCGTTTTACTGTGCGTTAAAGCGATTTCAATATCATGATCTTTCAAATGAATAATAGGATATTCCAAATCATCTTCACTGATGGTTTCCTCCAATAAATCTCTAAGACCATTTTCAGAAATATATTTTTCTCCATTAAAAATAATTGTCAAGCCATTGTTCAGGTAACAATAGTTTTTAACCATTTTAATTACATATTCCATACGGAATTTGTAGTTTTTAAAAATCGTTTCGTCAGGTGTAAAAGTTACTTTTGTTCCTTTACGTTTTGTCGTTTCAATTACATCTTCTTCTAAAACCAAATTTCCTCCGGAAAACTCTGCTGCTTTTTGCTTTTCATCACGAACAGATTCTACACGGAAATAATTCGATAAAGCATTCACCGCTTTTGTTCCGACGCCATTTAAACCAACTGATTTCTGGAAAGCTTTAGAATCATACTTTCCACCCGTATTCATTTTTGAAACCACATCAACTACTTTTCCCAACGGAATTCCACGTCCGTAATCACGAACCGAAACCGTTTTGTCCTTAATAGTGACTTCAATCGTTTTACCGGAGCCCATTACGAACTCATCGATACAGTTGTCTAAAACCTCTTTTAAAAGAATATAAATACCGTCATCCGGCGAAGATCCGTCTCCCAATTTTCCGATATACATTCCGGGACGCATACGAATATGCTCTTTCCAATCGAGTGATCTAATATTATCTTCGTTATATTGATTTTGCTCTAGCATAAATGAATTTGGATTTTTGGCTAATGTACCATTTCTCCATAAAAAATGAAAGCGTATTATTTTAAAGTTATCAATAAAAACAGCTTTTAATCTGTTTATTTTACTTTAAAAAAAATGCTGTCGTTAAAAATATAAAAAAACGGTTTTCAAACAAAAAATCATGATTCAATTCCAGGCTCTTCTTTCGCTAAAGCAATCATTTCAGGCATTCCCGTATTTTTGTTTTTTCTCATTAGAAAGTTTGATGACACCTTTTCAATACGTATCTTAAGGTTTTGTTTCCGTTAATTTATAACTATGTTCATAAAAGGGAGTCATGCATCATTAGTAAAGTTGATTCCAATGCCAAATGACATTTTTATTGTTTCTTTACAGAAATCCGAGATAATATTCGCCTTTTGAAAATTGAAAAATCTGAGAGAATAATTGCTTTCGATTTTGGATACGTTTTGGTTATCGGATTATTTTAAAAGAAGCAATACTGGCTGTATCCACAAAAAGAGTGATATACTCACCAATACTATTATCATAAGTAATCTGGAATTCTAAACCACCGCGTTTTTCTTTTGGATTTTGAATTTTTACGGGTTGATTCTTTTTATTCAGGTAAAAAACCTGATCAGATTTTGAAACATTTTTAATTTCAAAAGTAATTTTGTCTCCATTTTTAGCTTCGATAATTCCGGATTCAGGGAACTTGATTCTATAATCTCCCTCAATGGTTTTATTATAAATTAATGGACCGTTTAAAAAATCATTTTTATTTAATTTATTGCCGAAATAAGTTCCGGAATCCGGAAAATGCTTGGCGAAAAAATATTCTGGATCAGTATCGAAATAAATGGGTGTAAAATCATTAACCATTCTGCCTTTGCTGTAATCATAATACCCTTGTGCCCAGGTAACATCAATCAGGCGCCATTTCTTATCTATTAAAACAATATTCCAGGCATGATTTGAAAACGTTTTTTTTCTGCCTATATCTGACAATCCAATTTTTGAGTCACCTGTAATTATTTCAGATTTTAATCCTGCCAACTCCGATAAATGTTGGTATAACGCCGTAAAACCTTCGCAAACCCCTTTTTGCGATTTGAAGGTTTTTTGAATCAGTTTATCGTTTAAATCTTGAATTTTTCTTTGTTTTTCCGCTTCGGTAGAGTATGTGAAACCCTGACTTTTTGGTGGTTTTAAAAAGAGAGCATAATCATATTTTATATTCAACGCGATCCAGGTATAAATTGCCCTTGCTTTATCATAATCAGAATTAAAGTCTTTTTGAATTCTTTCTGCCAGTTTTTCTGTTGAATTAAATGTTTTTGGGTATTTTAAAATAACATTGTCAACTGCATTGTACTTTTGTCCAAAGGCAGTATTCAGAGCTATAAGGTTCAGCAATACAAATAGGAAAACATTTCTTTTTAGTGTCATCGATTAGAAGTCGGATTTAATACTATCTTTTAGTTCTTTGTCTAACTCGGTATTTGAAATTTTATTTTGCTCCAAATCAAAATTAGTATTAAAAGAAGGTAACGAAAATGTCGCTTTGATTTGTCCTCCATATCTCGGAAAAGCATTTTTGGCGATATCCAAAACTGAAGCACCACCTCTTGGTCCCGGTGAAGTTGCCATTAACAACATTGGTTTTTGCTGAAAAACTTCTTTGGAAATTCGGGACGACCAATCGAATACATTTTTGAAAGCAACGGAATAATTGCCATTATTTTCTGCAAGGGAAACTACAAGGATATCTGCATTTTCAATTTTATCCAGAAATAATTTTGCCTTTTCATGCTGGCCAATTTCTTTTTCAAGATCAACGCTAAACAAAGGCATTTCAAAATCGTTAAGGTCTAAAACTTCCACATCTGCATTTTCAAATAAACTCGCAGCATAAGCCGCTAATTGCTTGTTGATCGATTTTTGGCTGTTGCTGCCGGCAAAAGCTAGTATTTTCATGTTTTTGTTTTTTTAAAAGTAATAAAAATTTAGATTATAGTTTATGAAAGGCATTAGCTAAAAACGAAAGTCCAAAAAAGAATGAATCTGTTTTGGACTTTAATTTTTTGACGAACAACTTTTTAGTTACTTTCTAATTCTTTTTCAGGACGATATCCAAAAAGATGATGTTCTTTTATAATTTCTGCAACTCCCGATGGAAGCATCGATTCCCAACCAGTTTCTCCGTGACCAATCATTTTTAAAACTTCTCGTGAGAATACATTTAAAATTGTAGGATCGTAGTCTACAATATCAACAACTTTTCCGTTGAATTTAAAGAATTTGTACAATTCTTTCATTCTAGGATGTACTTTTAAATTATCAGAAGTTATGATTTCACCATTTTCACCAAGCATAGGATATAAAAATACCTTCATATCGCGGTAGAATAATTTACCGAAAGCTTCCAGAATTCCTCCACTTAAATGGCGGTAGTATTTTTCATCAAAAATATCCACAAGGTTGTTTACACCCATTGCCAATCCCATTCGGGCTTTGGTATAATTAGAAAAGTATTCAACCACTTTATAATATTCCTGAAAGTTTGAAATCATTACAGTCTGACCCAAAGAGCAAAGCAATTCGGCTCTGTCCATAAAATCACGCTCGTCAATTTCACCATCGGAACGAAGATTTGAAAGGGTGATTTCAAAAACAACCAGTGTATTATCTTTTTCTACTTTGTTTTCTTCAAGAAACATTCTCAAAGATTTTCTGTACATATCCAGGTTTACATTGGTAACCGGACGAAAACTTCCTCTAAAGGCAAGAAGATTTTTTTTGTATAAAACCGCGGCCGGTAAGACGTTTTTCCCATCCGGATTAAACATTACGGCATCTGTCATGCCGTTTTTTACCAGCTGTAAACTCATCAGACGATTGTCAACATCGGCAAAACGAGGACCTGAAAAGTTGATAGTATCTATTTCAAGCTGATCTTTGTCAAGATGATCGTATAAATAGCGAAGTAATCGTTTAGGGTCATTGTATTTATAGAAAGCACCGTAAATTAGGTTAACACCTAAAATCCCAAGTGTTTCCTGCTGTAGTCTGGCATCTGTTTCCTTAAAACGGATATGCAGGATTATTTCGTTGTAAGCTTCATCAGGTTCAATCTGGTATCGGATTCCAACCCAGCCGTGCCCTTTGAATTGTTTTGCAAAATCTATAGTGGCAACCGTATTGGCATAACTGAAAAAAAGTTTGTTTGGATGTTTTTCCCTGCTTAAACGTTCCTCAATTAGCTCTCCTTCAAATGTTAGCATTTTTTTGAGTCGATTCTCGGTTACGTATCGACCGTCGCCCTCAATTCCGTAAACAGCATCACTAAAATCCTTATCATAGGCAGACATTGCTTTTGCAATGGTTCCTGATGAACCTCCAGATCTGAAAAAGTGTCTCACTGTTTCTTGTCCAGCCCCAATTTCAGCAAAAGTACCGTAAATATTTTCGTTTAAATTAATGCGTAGCGCTTTGTCTTTTATGGAAGGAATCTGAGCGATGACCTTGTCACCTTTGAGTTTTATTTCTGTACCCATTTTATTTTAAATAGATTTGTTACAAAGTTAGCAAATTAGGTTTCTAATGAAAGAGAAATAATCCCTATTTTTGTAAAAAAAACAAGTTCAATTGAAGGTCTATTTTTTAGGTACCGGTACTTCTCAAGGCATCCCAATCATCGGGATCGACCATCCTGTCTGCAAAAGCACTGATGCTAAAGACAAAAGGCTTCGCGTTTCTATCTGGATAACGTGGGAGAATCATTCTTATGTTGTTGATTGCGGTCCTGATTTCAGGCAGCAGATGCTTTCATGTGGCTGCAGACGTGTAGATGCTATTTTGTTTACCCACGAGCATGCCGATCATACCGCAGGTTTGGATGATATTCGTCCCTTTAATTTCAGGCAGGGCGAAATTCCTGTTTATGCCCATCAGCGTGTTATCGACAATCTGAAACGCCGTTTTGATTATGTTTTTGAAACCGTAAACAAGTAT
>Ga0247805_1001488_pt1 | contig 11313 bp, 9 predicted proteins | sample UWRJL044104R1_FD_180930 | JGI IMG/M metagenome (GOLD analysis project Ga0247805, IMG submission 180930) | Plant litter microbial communities from Arlington Agricultural Research Station in Wisconsin, United States - UWRJ-L044-104R-1 | ecosystem: Environmental > Terrestrial > Plant litter >...
CGCTGGCCTGCCATTGCACGTCGGTACCGGACGCGCCGGGGCCGGCCTGCACCTGGCCGGTCAACAGCGTGACCGGGGCAGTGGGCCACAGGCGCGCGAGGTCGACGTTGCGCAGATCGGCGTTGGCGTCGACCACGGGTTGCGTCTGCCACGGCGCGATATTGGCGCGCAGCTGCGCCTGCATCGGGTTGGTGGCATCTTGTTCGGCGGGCTTCAGGTCGGCGGTGACGGCCAATCGCGCAGCGGTGCCTGCCAGCGTGCCCTTGGCCGTGGCGTTGGCCAGCACGTCGATGCTGCGGCCTTCGGCCAGTGGCGCACGCACACGGCCTTCGAGGGCCAGGTCGAGCGCCATGGGCGTGTCGCCCTGCAGGCCGACACGCGCGCTGTAGTGGCCGTCGGCCAGGTCGACGCCGTCAACGTTCAACGCGTGCTTGCGTTGCGTGTACGTGTAGTGCCCGGCGAGGTTCTTGGCCTCGACCACCGGCGGCCCGGCCCAGCGGACCGTGCCGATGCGAAAGGGCAGATCGACGTCGACCGGCAGCACCAGTTGCTCGAGCGGCTGCAGCGGCTCGCTGGTTTCCGGTGCCGGGCCGCGGCGCTCAATAAGCACTTCCTTCGCCTGCACCTCACCCAACTGCACCTTGCGCTGGAACAGCGGCTTGAGCGTCCAGCCGATCGCGGCGTCGTGCACCTCCACCGACAGCGTGGGGCTCTGCCATTGCAGATAGCCGATGCGTCCCCCGGTGCGCAGCGAGCCGCTGACGTCGCGACTCTGCAATGTCTGGCCGGCCGGCATGTAGCGGGCCGCCTTGCCGAGCGCGTACGCGAGCGACTGGTCGGAGCCGACCCACCACCAGGCACCTGCGCCGAGGGCCGCGATCAACACCACCAGGCCGCACAGGGTCCAGGCCAGCGCGCGCAGCACGCGGCGGCCGCGTGAACGGCGGGGCTTCGCGGGGGTCGGGTGGTCGTCTTGTGGCTGCATCCGTTCGCTGCGTCTAGAAAGTAAAGCCCAGGCGCAGATGAAGCCTGTACTTCTTCACGTCCACGCCGTAGGCGACGTCGGCCTGCACCGGCCCGACCGGGCTGCGCCATCGCACGCCCGCACCGACGCCCACCTTGGCCTTGAGATCGCCCACCGTGTCGGCCACCGAGCCGGCATCGATGAAAGTCGCGCTTTCGAAATCCGTGAGCTTGCCGTTCCACACGATGGGGCGCTGCCATTCGACGCTGGCGACGCCCATGTAGCGGCCGGCCACGATGCTGCCGTCGGCGCGGTCCGTGCCGATCTGCTGGTAGCTGTAGCCGCGCACCGTGGTGTCGCCGCCCGTCAGGAACAAAAGCGTGGAAGGGATCTGGGCGTTGTCGCGGGCGATCACCGCGCCGCCTTCAGCGCGGAACTGAAGCCGGCTGTCACGCGCGACGCTGCCGTCGGCGCCCTGCACCGAGCCGATCGGCAGGATGCCCAGCCATCGCGCGCGGGTGCGCAGGAAAGGCGCGCGCTCGCCGATCAGCGTTTGGCCCAGCCCGAGTTCGAGCGCCAGGCCCTGGCCGCGCGTGGGGGCTCCGTTGTCGTCGAAGTACCGGCCGGTCCAGCCCCAATTGGCACTGACGGCCGAGGCCGAGGGCGGAGCGCCGACACCACGGTTTCGCGCATAGTCGTACTGCAGGAAATAGCTGCGCTCGATGCGGTCGCCGGCGCGGGCGCGGCCGGCCCGCAGGCGACCGCTGTCGACGTCGTAGCTGCCGGCCGAGTCTTCGTGCTTGAGCAAGCCGGAGCTGAACCAACGCCAGCCCTTGTCGTCGGGGATGCCGTTCCAGTCGGTGCCGAGCGATTGGGTTTCGCGGTCGATCGACAGCTTGGATACGGCGCGCCAGCCCAGCAGCGGCATGTCGTTGTGCACATGGTCGATCGACAGCCGAGGCCCGCTGTCGGTGGTAAAGCCGGCGCCCAGCACGATTTTCTGCAAGGGCGCCTCACGCACCTGCGCGATCACCGGCGCAGCCTGCGGATCGGTGCCCTCGGTGTCGAGCGTGAGGAACACCGAGTCGTAGTAGCCGCTGCTTGCGAGTCGCTGCTGCGCATCGAGCAGCTTCTGCTGGTCGTAGTCGCTGCCGGTCGGCACACGTGCGATGCGGCGTGCGGCGTCGGCCGGGTAGCGCTCGGTGCCGCGCACGTCGATCGGGCCGAAGCGGTAGGCCGGGCCCGACGCGTAGGTCACGCCCAGCCGCGCCTCGCCGCGGTCGGCATCCACCGCCGCACGGCTGTTCGCGATGCTGGCCGTGGCGTAGCGCTTGGCGGTGAGATTGCGCAGGCCGACGGTCTTGGCGTTGTCCCAGCCTTGCTGGGTGAAGAGCTGGCCGGTACGCAGGGTCCACGCGGACTGGATGGCCTCGCGCTGGGCCGCTGCACTCGCGTCGCCTGCGATGGCGCCGCTGAAGCCGATCTCCACCGCACCGACGCGCGTCGGCTCTCCCGGATCGACCGTGACAGTCACTTCGCGCGGCGCCTTGGCGTCGGGCGTTTCCTTGAGTTCGAGGGTAAGAGTGGGCGTGAAGTAGCCCAGCGTGGCCAGCAGTTCGCGGGCGTTGGCCTCTGCCGCCACCATCAGGCGCGACAGTTCAGTCGCGCCGAGGTCGGGAATGCGCTTGTAGCGCTGAATCTCGAGGTGCAGCGTCAGGTAGTCGCGCACTGCGTCGGGTCCCCGCACGGTCAGGGCAAAGGCATCGCGCTGCGCCGCTGCAGCTTCTGAAGACGTTGCTGCAGCCACGGGCTGCGTGCCGTCATCGGTCTCGCTGTTTTTCTTCGACAGCAAACTGCATCCCTGCAAAAGAAGAAGGACGCTTGCAAAAAGCAACGCCGGCATCCAAGCCGGCGTTTTGAAGGGAACCACCCTGAGCATCGCCCGATTCTGACAGCAAGGCAGGGGCGACATCGACGCCTGCGGCAGCGCAGGGCAAAGACGAGAAAACGTCCTACTTCGAATGCGCAAGCTATTTCGAAAGCATCCGCATCGCCTCTTCCAGGCCCTTGAGCGTCAGCGGGTACATGCGGTTGGACAGCATCTGCTGGATGACGGCGATGCTCTGGCGGTACTGCCAAACACCCTGCGGCTCGGGGTTGATCCAGGCGAACTTCGGAAAGGTGTGCGTCAGGCGCTGCAACCACTCGGCGCCGGCTTCCTCGTTGTTGTACTCGACGCTGCCGCCTGGCTGCAGGATCTCGTACGGGCTCATGGTCGCGTCGCCCACGAAGATCAGCTTGTAGTCCTTGTTGTACTTGCGCAGGATGTCCCAGGTCGCGAACTTCTCGGAGAAGCGGCGCTTGTTGTTCTTCCACATGAAGTCATAGACGCAGTTGTGGAAGTAATAGAACTCGAGGTGCTTGAACTCCGTCTTGACCGCGGAGAAAAGCTCTTCGACACGCTGGATGTGCTCGTCCATCGTGCCGCCCACGTCCATCAGCAGCAGCACCTTGACGTTGTTGTGGCGCTCCGGCCGCATCTTGATGTCGAGGTAACCGGCGTTGGCCGCGGTCTTGGCGATCGTCTCGTCGAGGTCGAGTTCTTCCTCATGGCCTTCGCGCGCAAATTTGCGCAGCCGGCGCAGCGCCACCTTGATGTTGCGCGTGCCGAGTTCCTGGTTGTCGTCGTAGTCCTTGTAGGCCCGCTGGTCCCACACCTTGACCGCGCTCTTGTTCTTGCCGGCGCCGCCGATGCGCACGCCTTGCGGGTTGTAGCCGCCATGGCCGAACGGCGAAGTGCCGCCGGTGCCGATCCATTTGTTGCCGCCCTCGTGGCGCTCCTTCTGCTCCTCGAAGCGCTTCTTGAGCGTCTCCATGAGCTCGTCCCAGCCCATCTTCTCGATCTTGGCCTTCTCTTCAGCGGAGAACTCGCGCTCCAGCGTCTTGCGCAGCCAGTCGAGCGGGACGTCCTTGGTGAAGTCCGTGAGCATGTCGACGCCCTTGAAGTAGCCGGCGAAGGCGCGGTCGAACTTGTCGAAGTGCTTCTCGTCCTTCACCAGCGCGGTGCGGCTCAGGTAGTAGAAGTCGTCGAGGCTGTAGGCGTCATCCGAGTTGGGGCCGACCACGTCGGCCTGCAACGCTTCGAGCAGCGTGAGGAATTCCTTGACCGACACCGGCAGCTTGGCCGAGCGCAGCGTGTAGAAGAAGTCGATCAGCATCGCGGGTCACTCCGTCGGGTTGCGCGGTTTGTCCAGCAGGTAGCGCAGGTGTGCCTTCACCTCGGGCCACTCGCCAGCGCTGAGGCTGTACATGACGGTGTCGCGCACCGTGCCGTCACGGCGCAGCGCATGACCGCGGATCACGCCGTCTTTCTTCGCGCCGAGTCGCTCGATGGCGCGCTGGGATGCAAAGTTGTAGTTGTCGGTGCGCCACCCGACGGTGCGGCAGCCCAACGCCTCGAAAGCGTGTGTCAGCATCAGCAGCTTGCAGGTGGTGTTCACGTGGCTGCGCTGGCATCGCTTGGCATACCAGGTGTAGCCGATTTCCACGCGCTTCACGGCGGGCAGGATGTCGTGGAAGCTCGTACTGCCCAGCACGGTGCCGGTGGCTTCGTCGGTGACAGCGAAGGCGAAGCGATTGCCGTCTTTGCGCATCTGCAGTGCGGACTCGATGTACGCCCGAGTCTGATCGGGCTCGGGTACGGAGGTGACGCGCAGGTTCCAGAGCTCTCCGTCGGCCGCCGCTGCGCGCAGGCCGGCTTCATGGTCGAGCGCCAGCGGAACCAGCGCGATGCCGCGCTTATTGAGCGTGGTGGGTTCGACGAATGCCATGTTCAAACGCGTGGATCTCCGTATTTGCGCCGGTACCAGGCACGGCCCAGCTGAACACCGCCGCCGCCGCCCAGGCCGATGAGCGCAATGCCCAACATCGCCGGGCCGTCGTATCCCCCCGGGCCGAAAGCATCGAAGCCGAGCCTGGTGCCCAACCAGCGGCCCAGCAGGGCACCGATCACGAAGCCGAGCGCCTGGGCAATGCCGAGCAGAAGCAGTTGGCGAGGTGGGTGCGGCGTGCTTTCGTTCATGCGCTCAGCGGTTGTTGCGTTGCATGAAGACAAGTTTTTCGAACAGCGTCACGTCCTGTTCGTTCTTGAGCAGCGCGCCGACCAGCGGCGGTACGGCCACCTTGTCGTCCTTGCTCTGCAGTGCTTCGAGCGGGATGTCTTCGGCCACCAGCAGCTTGAGCCAGTCGAGCAGTTCGGACGTCGACGGCTTCTTCTTGAGGCCGGGCAGGTTGCGCACGTCGTAGAAGGTCTTCATCGCCGCGGCGAGCAACTCTTGTTTCAGGCCAGGAAAGTGCACGTCGACGATGCTTTTCATCGTGACCGCATCCGGAAACTTGATGTAGTGGAAGAAGCAGCGGCGCAGGAACGCATCGGGCAGTTCCTTCTCGTTGTTCGAGGTGATGAAGACCACCGGCCGATGCTTGGCGCGGATGAGTTCGCGGGTTTCGTAGCAGTAGAACTCCATGCGGTCGATCTCGCGCAGCAGGTCGTTCGGGAATTCGATGTCGGCCTTGTCGATCTCGTCGATCAGCAGCGCCACCGGCTGCTCGGCCGTGAAGGCCTGCCACAGCACGCCCTTGACGATGTAGTTCTGGATGTCCTTGACGCGCTCGCCGCCGTCGATGTCGGACAGTTGCGAGTCGCGCAGCCGGCTCACCGCGTCGTATTCATACAGGCCCTGCTGTGCCTTGGTGGTCGACTTGATGTGCCACTGCAGCAGTGGCAGGTTCAGCGCCGTGGCCACCTCTTCGGCCAGCATCGTCTTGCCGGTGCCGGGTTCGCCTTTGACAAGCAGTGGGCGCTTGAGCGTGATCGCGGCGTTGACCGCCAGCATCAGGTCCTGGGTGGCAACGTAGTTGTCGGAGCCCTTGAATTTCATGGATGGCATCGCGCTGGGGTGGGGTGAATCGGTGCATTCGACCAAGCGTTGCCGTGCGGCGTTGTCGCCTTGGCACGGGGCTGCGAAGAGCCCCCGCATATAATCAAATGTTGATCTGAAACAAGTTTCTCCACGAGATTGTGCGCGCAAAATGAACAAGTTGTTGACCACGATGTTTGCCCTTGCTGTCGCTTGCGTGACGCTCTCGGCACAAGCCCAGAAAGTCGCCGGCAGCGTCGAAAACGGGGCCAAGAAAACCGCCATGTGCGTGGGTTGCCACGGCATCGTCGGCTACCAGGCCAGCTTCCCGGAGATCCACAAGGTGCCGATGATCGCGGGCCAGAGCGCCACGTACATCACCGCCGCCCTCACGGCCTACAAGGCCGGCGACCGCAAGCACCCCACGATGCGCGCCATTGCCGATTCGCTCACCGAACAGGACATGGCCGACCTCGCCGCGTACTACGCGCAGTTGGGCGTGAAGCCCGAAAGCGCGCCGCCAGACACGCCGGCCAAGCAGCCGAGCGAACGCGTCCAGGCCCTCATCACCCGCGACAAGGACAACGCGTGCACCAAGTGCCACGGTGTCAATTTCAACAAGCCCAACGACGGCACGGTGGCCAAGCTGGCCGGTCAGCACGCCGACTACCTGTTCGTCGCGCTGAAGGCATACAAGGTCGAGAACCATGCCCAGCTCGGTCGTGCCAATGGCGTCATGAGTGGCCAGGCAAAGAAGTTCAGCAATGCCGAACTGAAGGAGCTCGCCGGCTACATCAGCTCGCTGCCCGGCGAGCTGAAGACGGTGCCGGAATCGCGCTTCCACACGGCGACCCCGTAAGTCGCTCGCTTTCCTGATGCAGGGCCCGCCAAGTGCGGGCCTTGTCGTTTCCGGTTGGACGAGAGCCTCCGCAGTGGGAGACGCCCGCCTCGGGGAAACCCTTGAATTGTTCGATCAGCGACCGAATGCGGGCGATGATCGACCGCGTCGAGCGCGCGCCGACTCGACGCCAGGCCGCACGTCGGCCTACAGTTCCGCCTGCAACTGCGCAGCGGCCGACGACCCCTTCGACACGACGACCATGACCCTTTCCATCAGTGGCAGCACCCAGGTCTATCTCATCCCGGGCGATCCGGTGCGCAACGTGCGCCTGCCGAGAATGTTCAATGCGGTGTTCGAACGCTTCGAGATCGACGCCGTGCTGCTGCCGATGCAGGTGCCGCGGCGCGACTTCGCCGTCTTCTTCTCTTCGGCGTTCCTGGCGCGCAACGTGCGCGGCATGCTGCTGGCGCCGCCGCACAAAGCGCTGGTCATCGATCTGCTCGACGGCTGCGGCCTGATCGGTCGCGTGGCCGGTTCGGTCAACGTGGTGCGGCGCACCGACGACAACCGCCTCGAGGGCGACCTGTTCGATGGCGAGGGGCTCATCGGCGCGCTCGACCACTATCGCATCCCCTTTCGCGGCAAGCGCGTGCTGGTGCTGGGCGCCGGGGTGAGCGCGGCCGCCGTCGGCGTGGCCCTGGTCGAGGGCGGGGAGGTCAACGGGGCGGCGCACGTGGCCTTCTTCGACACCTCGGCCGGCAAGGCGGCCGGCGTGGCGGCCAAGCTCGATGCCTTCTTCGACGCCGACGTGTCGGCCGTCGACAGCAACGCGCCCGAAGGCTACGACTTGGTCGTCAACGCGACGCCGCTCGGCTTGAACGAGGGCGATGCGCTGCCGGTCGACGTCGCGCGCATGGAGCGCCATGCCGCCGTCTTCGATATCCTGCTGCGCGGCCAGCCCACGCCGCTGGTGCAGGCCGCGCGTGCGCGCGGGCTGAACGCGCAGGCGGGGTTCGAGATGCTGATCCAGCAGATGCCGCACTACCTGCGCTACTTCGGCCACGAGCAGGTTGCGCGCGCCCTGAGCAAGGACGCCGACTTCCTGCGCGAGCACATCTACCCGCCCGCCATGCAGGCCGAGATCCGGCAGCCATTGCGCTATCACGCCCCCTGAGGCGCGACGTCCCTTCTGTACCTGATCGTCCCCGACCCTCTTCATGATTTCCGGCAAGACCACCTTGATCGCCCACCTGGGCTACCCGACCGAAGCCTTCAAGGCGCCGATGATCTACAACCCCTGGTTCGACAAGCAGGGCATCGACGCGGTGGTGGTGCCGATGGGCGTGAAGCCAGACACCTATGCCACGGTGCTGCGCTCGCTGTTTCAGCTGACGAACATTCGCGGCGCGCTGGTCACCATGCCGCACAAGATCGCAACGATGGCGCTCATGGACGAAGTGACGCCGACCGCGCGCATCGCCGGTGCCTGCAACGCCATCCTGCTGCGGCCCGACGGCACGCTGCTGGGCGACCAGTTCGACGGCGCGGGTTTCGTCCGTGGCGTCGAACGCAAGGGCCGGCTGTTCAAGGGCACCCGCGTGCTGGTGTCCGGCACCGGTGGTGTGGGCTCGGCCATCGCAGCGTCCATCGCCGCCGCGGGCGCGGCCGAGATCATGCTGTTCGATACCAGCGATGCCTCGGCGCAGGCCCTGGCCGGACGCCTGCGCGAACACCACCCGTCACTGACCGTGCGTACCGGCTCGAAGGACCCGGCCGGCTTCGACGTCGTCGTGAACGCCACGCCGCTGGGCATGAAGGACGGTGATCCGTTGCCCTTCGACGTGGACCGCATCGCCCCCGACACCTTCGTCGGCGAGGTCGTGATGAAGTCGGAGTACACACCGCTGCTGCACGCGGCCAAGGCCAAGGGCTGCGCAGTGCAGGTCGGCACCGACATGCTGTTCGAGATGATCCCGGCCTATCTGGAGTTCTTCGGCTTCGGTACCGCGTCGCCGGACGAGCTGCGGGCCACTGCGCAGCTGCGCTATTGAGCGCTGCTAGATGATCGGCCGCATGGCTTCCGCCACCTCGCGCAGCACCGGCAGCAGCTTCTTCGTCAAATCATCGCCCGGATAGACCTGCCGCTGCACCGTCACGCTCAGCGCGTACTGGCAGCGGCCCTTGCGGTCCTTCAGCGCGACGGCCAGGCCGCTGAGGCCGACGTTGAGGTGCTGCTCGGCCTGCCAAAAATCGAGCTGCCGTGCCGCCAGAACGCTCTCGCGGAAGCGGGCCGCATCGACCGGCGCGGCGCCGGTGAAACTGGCGAAGTCGTGCGCGGCAATCCATTCGTCGAGCGCCGCGTCGTCGAAAGCCGACAGCAGCACGAAGCCCTGCGACACCACATGCGCTGGCACCCGCGCGCCGGGGTGGAAGCCGATCGACACCATGCGCGGCGCATTGCTCCGCGCCAGGTAAACCACCTCGTGGCCGTCCAGCGCACCGACGTTGAGCGTTTCGCCGCACTGCATCGAGGCCCGCTGGATGTACGGCTGCACCAGCCGCGGCACCCGCGCGCCTTCGAGGTAGGCCTGCCCCAACCGCAGCACGCGCGGCAGCAGCCAGTAGTACTTGCCGTCGGTTGCGGCGTAGCCGTAGTGCACCAGGCTCAGCAGGTAGCGGCGGGCGGCGGTGCGCGTCAGGCCCGCATGCTCGCCGGCTTCGGTGGCGGTCATGCGGGTGCGCTCGTCGGTGAAGACCTCGATCACGCGCAGCCCCTTGCCCAGGCCTTCGATGAGGAGCTTGCGGTCGATCGGCGCGGGGTTGTCGGTGGTGGTCATGGCCTAGGTGTAACCCGAGTTTCGTGCGTATTCTGAACGCATGCGGTCGATCATCGATCGCGTGCGAGCGGTCCATCGTTGTTCTCGGCAGCGCGCGTTCCTACAGTCGGGACATGACCACCTGCCGCCACGCCTGACCATGCACCGCTCGATCGCCACGGTGTCGCTCAGCGGCACGCTGCCCCAGAAGCTCGAAGCCATCGCTGCCGCCGGCTTCGACGGCTTCGAGCTGTTCGAGCACGACTTCATCCAGTTCAACGGCTCGGCCGCCACGCTGGGCACCATCGCGCGCGACCTCGGCCTGTCGGTCGATCTGTACCAGCCGTTCCGGGATTTCGAGGCGATGCCCGAACTGCAGTTCCGCCGCAGCCTGGAGCGCGCCGAGCGCAAATTCGACCTGATGCAGGCCATGGGCGCGCCGCTGGTGCTGTGCTGCTCCAACACCTCGCCGCTGGCCATGGACGACCCGGCGCGCGCCGCCGCCCAACTGCATGCGCTGGCCGAGCGCGCCGCGCAACGTGGCCTGCGTGTCGGCTTCGAGGCGCTGGCCTGGGGCCGCCACACCTCCCGGTACGGCCAGGCCTGGGACATCGTGCGCCGCGCCGATCATCCGAGCCTCGGCCTGATCCTCGACAGCTTCCACACGCTCTCGCTGAAGGACGACCCGGCCGGCATCGCCGACATTCCCGGCGAGAAGATCTTCTTCCTGCAGATGGCCGACGCGCCGCTGATGGCCATGGACGTGCTGCAGTGGGCACGCCATCACCGCTCGTTCCCAGGACAGGGCGATTTCGATGTCGTCACCTTTCTCGAAAAGACGCTGCGCGCCGGCTACACCGGCCCGCTGTCGCTGGAGATCTTCAACGACGTCTTCCGCGAAACGCCCAACCGGCGCACCGCGGTCGATGCGATGCGCTCGCTGCTCAACCTCGAAAGCCAGGTGCGCGAGCGCCTGGACCACGCACCGCCCGCCGAGGTCGCACTGTTCAGCCCGCCGCCGCTGCCGGACCTTTCGGGCATCTCGTTCATCGAGTTCGCGGTCGACGAGGCCGCCGCCGTGGCGCTGGGTACGCTGCTGCTGCAGCTCGGTTTTCGCCGCGTCGGCCGGCACCGCTCCAAGGCCGTGGTGCTGTACCGCCAGGGCGACGTGCACCTCATCGTCAATGCCCAGCCCGACTCGTTCGCACGCGAGCGCTTCGATGCGCACGGCGCTTCCGTCTGCGCGCTGGGACTGCGCACGGACGCGCCCGAGGCGGCAGCGGAGCGCGCCGTCGCGATGCGTTCGCAGCCGCACCACAGCCCGGTCGGGCCGGGCGAAGCGCGGGTGCCCGCGACGGTGGCGCCGGGCGGCAACCTGGTGCACTTCGTGGCGAGCGCGCTGGGCCGCGACGGGCTGTATGCCGCGGACTTCGTGTTGGACGACGACGGCCCTGGCGCCGCAGATGCCGGCCTGCAGGCAATCGACCATGTCGCGCTCGGCCTGGACATCGACCAGCTCGACACTTGGGTGCTGTTCTCGCGCGCGGTCCTCGGTCTCGAGCCCGGCGAGAGCCTCGAACTGGCCGACCCCTTCGGCCTCATTCGCAGCCGCGGTGTCGCCAACGCCGAGCGCAGCGTGCGCCTGGTGCTCAACGTGTCGCTGAGCCAGCGCACGCGCACCGCGCGCACCCTTCGCAAGAGCGGCGGCGGGGCCGTGCACCACATCGCGTTGCGCTGCGACGATATCTTCGCGAGCGTGGCGCAACTGCGTGC
>Ga0247805_1001492_pt1 | contig 11263 bp, 10 predicted proteins | sample UWRJL044104R1_FD_180930 | JGI IMG/M metagenome (GOLD analysis project Ga0247805, IMG submission 180930) | Plant litter microbial communities from Arlington Agricultural Research Station in Wisconsin, United States - UWRJ-L044-104R-1 | ecosystem: Environmental > Terrestrial > Plant litter >...
GCCGCGTTGCTGTTCGATCTTCATCCAGTCACTGCGCGCCCGCCGCGCCTGTCCGCGTGCCTTGACCTCGCCCGCCAGATGGATCGCCCCGCCTTGCAGCAGCAGCTTTTCGGTGAGCGTGGTTTTCCCGGCGTCAGGATGCGAGATGATGGCGAAGGTGCGGCGATTAGACATTGGCGGGCCTCTAAAGCATCGCGCAGAAAAGTGGATACCGGTTTTCTGCAATTAGCGATGCGCAGATGACGCGGCTCACGCTTCTAACGTCACGTCCATCCTGCAACGCCATTCTTCGTCCGGCGCGATGGTGACGATGCCGGGTTTGTCGTGGAAGCCGCCGGAGAAGCCCGCCGGGTCGGCATGGCCGTGCCACGGTTCGATGCACACGAACGCCGCACCGGGCTTGGTCCAGATGCCGAGATGCGGGGTATCGGGGAATTTGATGAGCAGTTGCGGGCCGTTGGCAGCGCCGTAGCGGACTGACTGCGATGCGACGGGGGACCAGATCAGCGCATCATCGGCGAACTGAGCGTCGGTAAGCGCGAGGGTGCGGCCTGCCAGAGGGGACGGTCTTTCGCCCGCGATTAGACCGTCGGCAAGCTGGGCGGTTTGGCCGGGCTCGTCCGCTGCAAAAGTAATCCGGTGATCCTCGCGCGGCTGGCCATACGGCAGTGGCCAAGCAAAGGCGGGGTGGAAGCCGAAGCTCATCGGCAACGGAACATCCCCTGGATTGCTGACCCGAACCACTATGCTCAGGGTCGTTTCGTCGATGGTATAGAGCACCGCCAATTCGAACGCGAAGGGATAGGCCTCCCGCGTTTCCGCGTTGTCGCGCAGGCGGAAAGTCACCCCATCCACGCCCGCGCCGACCACTTCCCACGGCGTCCGCCGGGCAAAGCCGTGCTGCTTCATCGGATATTCGCGGCCATCCAAACGCAGCACATCGCCGTTCAGCCGCCCGATGATCGGGAACAGCAGCGGCGCATGGCCGCCCCAGTACTCAGGGTCGGCATTGGTCATCAACTCGCGGCCTGCGCTGTCGGTCAGCGAGAGCAGTTCAGCGCCGAGCGGGTCTATCCGCGCGGTCAGGTCGCCACTGGTGATGACGACCGGATCACTCATCCGCGCAGTTCTGCCCCCAACTTTGCCGCCGCCGCCACAATGCGATCTGAAATCGCCTTCAATTCAGCCTCGGCGAAGCTCTTTTCGCCTGGCTGGAGCGTGACCTCGACCGCCAGCGACTTCTTCCCCTCGGGCACGCCCTGCCCGGCGAACAGATCGAACAGGCGGGCGTTGGTGATGCTCGCCTTATCCGCGCCCTTCACCGCGCGCAGCAGATCGGCAGCAGGCAAAGCCGCATCGACGAGGAAGGCGAAATCGCGTGTCACCGCTTGCAAGGCGGGCGGTGCGTAAGCGGTGCGGGCGAATGCCGCGCCCTTTTTCGCAGGGATTCCATCGAGGTACAGTTCGACTGCCATCACCGGACCGTCGACATCGAACGCCGCCAATGTGGTCGGGTGCAATGCGCCGAAGCGGGCCAGCACCGTTTTCGGGCCAAGCCGCAAGGTGCCGGACTGGCCGGGGTGGAACTGGCCGCCTGCCTCGCCCATCACCATCAGGTTCGCGACCGGAGCGCCTGCCTCGGCCAGCAGTGCCAGCGCTTCCGCCTTGGCATCGAATGCATCGAACTTGGCCGCCTTGCCGTGTGCCCAACCGCGCGGAGTTTTCTCGCCCGCCAGCACTACCGCCAGCGTTGCCCGCTCGTCGCTCGAGCCATCGGCGGCGCGCAAATAACGGCGGCCGATTTCGAACAGGCGCAAGCCATTGGCGCCGCGATCGAGGTTGCGCTTGGCCGCGCTGAGCAGGCCGGGAATGAGCGAGGGGCGCATCGCTTTCATGTCTTCGCTGATCGGATTGTCGAGTATCCACAACGGGTTCCGCTCATCCTGAGCCTGTCGAAGGGCGAAATGCTCGGCATCCGCAACTGGCAGGAAGGACCACGTTACCGCCTCGTTCAACCCGCGCCCTGCTGCTGCCCGGCGCAACCGCCGTTCAAGCGCCTGAGCAGGTGTCGCGGTGGAGCGGGCGACGCCTTCTGCGCGCGGCAGGGCCACACTGGCGACCTTGTCCAGCCCGGTGATCCGGACGACTTCCTCGACCAGATCGGCCGGGCCTTCGATGTCGTGGCGGCGAAGGGGGACGGTCACTTGCCAGTCTTCCGATACACCGAAATCGAGTGCGGCAAGAATGCGCCGCTGCTCGGCTTCATCCACCGTCACGCCGCCCAATCGAGCAGTCAGCATAGGGTCGAACGCAATCACTTTAGCAGCGCTTGGAGGGGCCCCAGCGCGCATAACCACGCTTGCTTCCCCGCCACACAAACGCTGCACCAGCGATGTGAGACCGTCCAGCCCGCCTTCTAACCATGCCGGATCGACACCGCGCTCAAACCGCGTGCGCGCATCGGACGCAAGGTTCAGTTTTCGGCCGGTCACGCCAATGCTTTCCGGGTTGAAGTAGGCGATTTCGAGCAGCACATCGGTGGTCTCGGGCTGCACCGAGGAATGCTCGCCGCCCATGATCCCGGCGATGTCGTGCACGCCTGCATCATCCGCAATTACCGTCATGCTGGAGTCGAGCGTGTAGGCCTTGCCGTTGAGCGCGAGCACTTCCTCGCCGTCCGCCGCGCGCCGCGCAACTACCGGGCCGGTCAGCTTGGCGAGATCGTACACATGCGCGGGCCGGCCGAACGCCAGCATCATGTAATTGGTGATGTCGACCAGCGCGCTGATCGGCTTTTGCCCGGCCGATATCAGCCGCTTCTGCATCCATTCGGGCGAAGCGCCATTGCTGACGCCGCGCACAACGCGGCCATAGAACGCCGGGCAGCCTTCTGCATCATCGGTGCGGATTTCGACCGGGCAAGGGAATGTCCCCGCAATCTGGTCATCGCGCAGCGGTTTGAGCGTCCCCAGCCCCGCCGCCGCCAGATCGCGGGCTACGCCGTAAACGCCCATGCAATCGGGCCGGTTGGGCGTGATCGCCACGTCCAGCACCGGCGACACGCCGTGGTATTCGGCAAATGCCGTCCCGACCGGCGCATCGGCTGGCAGCTCGATGATGCCTTCGTGATCGTCGCCCAGTTCCAGCTCGCGGGTGGAGCACATCATGCCGTTGCTCTCGACGCCGCGAATGGCGTTCTTGCGCAGCACCATGCCATTCGCAGGAACCACCGCGCCCGCCACGCCGAGCACGCCCTTCATTCCCGCGCGGGCATTCGGTGCGCCGCACACGACCTGGAGCGGCTCGCCATCACCCACATTGACCGTCAGCACTTGCAACTTGTCGGCATCGGGATGCGGACCAGCGGTAAGCACTTCGGCGACGCGGAAGCCTCTGAGCTTTTCCGCCGGGTCTTCGATGCCTTCGACTTCGATGCCGATAGCGTTCAGCTTGGCGGAGATTTCAGCCAGCGATGCCTCGGTATCGAGGAAATAGCGCAGCCATTCGAGGGAGAACTTCATGACTTCGCTCCCACGCCAGCGGACAAGGTCGGCTGGTCGAACGCCGAAAATCCGTAATGCCCCAGCCACCGCGCATCGCCGTCAAAGAAAGCGCGCAGATCGTCCATCCCGTATTTGAGCATCGCCAACCGGTCCACGCCGACGCCGAACGCAAAACCTTGCCATTCGTCGGGGTCCAGCCCGCTCATTTCGATCACCTTCCGGTTGACCATCCCGCTGCCGAGCAGTTCCATCCACGCATGGCCCGGTTCGTCGCCGCTGCCGCCCAGTACCCGACGCCCGTTTTCCAGCGCGAAACCTACGTCCACTTCGACCGACGGTTCGGTGAACGGGAAATATGATGGCCGCAGCCGCAACACGATGTCCTCACGCTCGAAAAACGCCTTGAGGAAGGTTTCCAGCGTCCATTTGAGGTGGCCGAGGTGGATGCCCCGGTCGATTACCAGGCCTTCGATCTGGTGGAACATTGGAGTATGCGTCGCATCGCTGTCGCTCCGGTAAACCCGCCCAGGAGCGATAATCCGCAACGGCGCGCCCTCAGCCAGCATAGTCCGCACCTGCACCGGCGAGGTGTGCGTCCGTAGTAACATCCGGCCACCTTTCGGTGCGGTATCCGGGAAGTAGAACGTATCGTGCATCGCCCGCGCCGGATGGCTTTCGGGCATATTCAGCGCGGTGAAGTTGTACCAGTCGTCCTCGATCTCCGGCCCGGTCGCGACTGCAAAGCCGAGGTCGGCGAAGATTTCCGCCAGCTCGTCCATCACCTGCGAGACAGGGTGGACCGTGCCGCGCAAAGCATCCGGCGCAGGCAGCGTCAGGTCAATTCCCTCGCCCGCCAGCCGCGCTTCCAGTTCCGCCGCTTCCAGCGCAGCCTTGCATGTCCCCAGCGCATCGACCACCGCCAGCCGCAGACCTTGAATCGCGGGCGCGCGTTCCTGCCGTTCGTCAGGGCTCATCGCGCCGAGCGTCTTCATCAGCGCCGACACGCTGCCCTGTTTGCCGAGAAATTCGATCCGCAGCGCTTCGACCGATGCGAGATCATTTGCCGCTGCGATCCGCGCGAGCGCGTCTAGTTCGATAGCCTGTGGGTCCGACATGCATTTTCCGCTTGGTGATAGCCAACAAGCCTCGCCCGTTAGCGGCCAATGCCCGCCTGCCCAAGCCCTGATTTGCCCACCGACTTTGCGGCCCGAGCTTACGGCCTATCGAGCGTTTGCGCGGGCGAGCCGAGAATGCGCTTACGCTCCGCCATGAAAGCGGACAGCACCGGATGGCCAAGAGCGGCATATTCGCTCGGCGTCATCAGGAAGAACTGCTGGAATTCACGCACGAAATGCGCCTGATCATGATAGCGCCCATCGATCACTTTCGACCAGTTTCTGGCCGGATCGACCATAAACGCCGCCAAGGTGCGCATCAGCCGCTGGCGGCGCAGCAGCAGCTTGGGCGAAAAGCCGAAATGGCGGCGACACATCCGTTCGAGCGTGCGGGCGGCCATGCCTGCCCGGCAGGCGAGTTCGACCACGCTGACCATTTCGGCATCGACAATCGCCGCGTGGACCGCGCGGATCGCGGCTTCATCACGCACTGGCCGGGCACGGGCGCGCAGGGCTTCGATGAGCATGGCGTATTCGGACTCGTCATCCGGCGCGCCCCTGAACAGGTCGTACGCGAGCGGTGCAAAGGCGCTGAACGCCGGATGGCTCGCCCCTGCGACAGCCCGATTGGCCAGTTCTGTGGCAGGTATTCCGACGAACTTCGCCCAGCCCAGCGGGAACAAGCCCACTCCCCACATCCGGGTGGTACCCAGTTCAAACCGTAGCGGCAACGAGCTTGGCCCGGTGGCAACGAAGTCGGTGCCGATCAATGTCGGGGTTCCGTGAATGCGGCAATCGGGCGTCGAATTGCTGAAAAACCGCAGATTGCCCCATTCAGGCTGAAGGTGATCCACCACCGAGCCCTCGCCATGAACGGTCAATTCCATGCGGTAAAAAGTGGTGAAGCAACCTTCCAGATCGGGCGGCGCGGCGAAAAAGCGCAAGTCGATCGAGCATTGAGGGCCAGCACGGGCTGCCAGCTTGCTGGCAGTGCCGGTCAACGCGTCATACATCGGTGGTGCCTGGATTTCACCGGGTAATACCGGGAAACGCGCGCGGCGCTCAGCGCTAAGCCTGCTGTCGATCATGTTATGTATGCGTCCCCCCTGGGGCCATGTCATGTTGCGTAACGCTTTGACCTGCTTGGGGTTCCAAGATGGTTAACGCCGGCATGCACGAAGCATAACCTCACCATCAAGACATACTATAATTACAATCACTGTTAAAGAATGACAAATCCCCTCGGGATTTGCCTTGGTCACGCTGTGGGTGACTTTTTCCGGCAATTGGAACTGCCGACAAGCAAAGGGCGCAGGCGACATATGCCGCCCGCGCCCATTTGTTTCTGCCGCAGCAGGCGATAATCAGGCGGGAAGTGCTGCCTTGGCCTGCTGGATGATCAGGCCGAAAGCTGCGCCTTCGTTCATTGCCAGATCGGCCATCACCTTCCGGTCGAGTTCGATGCCGGACAGCTTTACGCCGTGCATGAACTGCGAATACGTCAGTCCTTCGGCGCGAACCGCAGCGTTGATACGCTGGATCCACAGCCCACGGAACGTGCGCTTCTTAACCTTGCGATCGCGATACGCATACTGGCCTGCCTTTTCGACTGCCTGGCGTGCAACGCGAATGGTGTTCTTGCGGCGTCCGCGATAGCCCTTGGCCTGATCGAGAATGCGCTTGTGCTTGGAGCGGGTGGTTACACCCCGTTTAATGCGAGTCATTGTCTAATTCCTATCCAAAACCGGGGGCTCAGCCGAGCCCGTAGGGAGCCCAGCGCTTGACGGTGGGGCTGTCTGCAACAGACAGGACCGAAGTGCCGCGGTTTTGGCGGATGTACTTCGCATTGTGGCTGATCAGTCGGTGACGCTTGCCAGCGACGCCATGCTTGATCTTGCCGGTGGCAGTGATCTTGAATCGCTTCTTCACACCGCTCTTAGTCTTCAGCTTGGGCATTTGGGTCTCCTTAAGTGATACACGCCGCAACCAGCCCTGGCAGCCCTATTGGCCAGACCGGCAGATCTTGCGTGTCGATGAAGGCGGGGCGCTTAATGAGGGATAAGAGGAAATGCAAGGCGGAACGGCATTACGGTGCCGTGGGGAGGAATTGGTTGGACAGCCGCGGTGCCTGGCTAAGCGTAAGTGTTGCCCTCAGAAGCGCGCAACCAGCACAACGCCTGCTTGGGGGTGCGGGAAGTGGATCGCGAAAATCGGGCCGTTGTCAGGGCGACCGAATTCGATTCGGCTAGTTATGCGCCGAGCGCCACCAACACATCCTCCAGCCGCGCTGGATCTCCCAACGCCAGCACATGCCCATCTGAGCCCGCATGCAATGGTTCGCCCGCCCAGTCGCACATCAGCCCGCCTGCGCCTTCCACCACTGGCACGAGTGCGGCGAAATCGTGCAGTTTCAGGCCTGCTTCGCACACCACATCGAGCATTCCCGAGGCGAGGCAGGCGTAGTTGTAGCAGTCGCCGCCCATGACCATGCGCTTGTGATCGGTCCGCCCGGCGAGGGCCATGAACAATTCGCCCTCGGACTGGCTGAAATAATGCGGGCCGGTGGTCGCGATGCTCGCCTGCGCAAGTTCGGAACACAGGCGAGTGCGGACTGGCTGGCCGTTGAAGGTGGTCGGCTGGCCGGTTACGCCCAGCCAGCGTTCGCCGTTGATCGGCTGGTCGATCACGCCGAGCACCGGGAAACCATCCACCAGCAGCGCAATCAACGTGCCGAAGATCGGGCGGCCGGCGAGGAAGGCAGTGGTGCCGTCGATCGGGTCCAGCACCCATTGGCGGCCGGATACGCCATCCTTCACCCCGTATTCCTCGCCGTGGATGCCGTCAGCGGAGAACTCCGCCTCGATCAACCGGCGCATCGCGGCTTCGGCATTGCGATCGGCTATGGTGACGGGGGAGGCGTCGGTCTTGGCTTCGCTGGTAAGGCCGGAGCGGAATAGCGGACGGATTTCGGCGCGAGCAGCCTCGGCGAGGCGGTGGGCGAGGGCGATTTCAGCGGTCAGGTTCATGCTCGCTGCCTGCCTGCAAATGGCTGGGCGGGCAAGATTATCCATACGCGCGGTTATCAGAATGGCGGCCGTACCAGCACCGTCATGGGGTGACGGGGGTGCTCACCGGGTCGCCTTCTAAGTGCACGCGCACCACAATCGCGCGGACGCCTTGCGGCCCGGCGCGCGGGGTGTGGACTACGCGCGCCGGGATCACGAACCGCTCGCCCGGAAGCAGCGTTTGCGGCGGCTCCCCCGCGATCTCCAGCAATGCGCTGCCTTCGATCACGTAGAGAAATTCCTCCCACGGATGGAAATGCGTCACCCCGACAGCATCGGGCGCAAGCCGAAGATCGGTGACGATCAGGCGATTTGCGACTGCCGATTCGAGTGCCTGATCGAACACCGGATTGGGTCCGATAGGCGGCTGCCATATAGATGGCTGTGGGGTTGCAGCGCATCCACCCAGAACCGCCGCACCCAAAACCCCCCACAACTTCGAATGGCCCGCCGGCGGTAGAAACGCCACTGATGAGAGGTCGCTTTTGACATTCGCCCGAGGCAAGCAAGCTAGCCTTTTGCGGCAGGTTTTGGACCCTTCCAAGAGTTTTCCTGATACTCTTGCGGCCGAGGAATTCGTGCTGGTCGTTCCGGTATTTGCTGGGTTTCCGGATCGTTTTCCGACTTAGCCACATCGAAACTCCTAATGAATAATAGAGACTATATATCCGATTCCCGCAATCAGCAAGCCGAGGTATATTGACCTGTTGGCATCTAATAAAGCTTTTGATTTTTTTAGATTCATGGAGCGATTGTGCGCCGTCGCATCCGCGAAATCCTCACAAATATCCTCGTAAAGCTCAGATACTGAGCTGAACTCTGGTGAGTTGCTCCGGTCAAACAACGTCCGAATCTTGAAAGATCTGAATATATCGTCAGGGTTAGAAATATACTTTGCTGTATATCCAAAAAATCCATAAAAATGGACTGCAAATAATATCGCCGGTACGGCACTTATGAAGGCCAAAATGGCAGCAATAACTGACTGCAAACTATCAAAGTTGGGTGACGATACTATTCGCCCAAATAAAGGGAAATAGAGTGCCGCAAGAGCAGCCGTGAAAGTCGCTTGCTGATTGAGACGATCCCTGCGTTCAATCTCGAAGAAGTAATGCTTTTGCAAAAACTCGTGGATCATGCCCACTCAGTCGAACAATATCGAGATGGAGCTTTCGTCCGCAATCCGCCGAATCGCCTCGCCCACCAGTGGGGCGATGGTGAGGATGCGGATACGGTCCGAATCGCGCGCGGCATCGGTCGGCAGGATCGTGTCGGTGATCACCAGTTCCTTCAGCACCGAACCGTTGATCCGCGCCACCGCCCCGCCCGAAAGCACACCGTGAGTAATATAGGCGGTCACTTCTTTCGCGCCCGCATCCATCAGCGCCTGCGCCGCGTTGCACAGCGTGCCGCCCGAATCGATAATGTCGTCGATCAATACGCAGCAGCGGCCCTTCACGTCGCCGATGATGTTCATCACCTCGGACTTGCCGGGCTGGTCGCGGCGCTTGTCGACGATGGACAGCTGCGCATTGCCGAGCCGCTTGGCCAGCGCGCGGGCGCGCACCACGCCGCCGACGTCAGGGGAAACGATCATCAGATCGTCCACGTCATAACGCGCCATGATATCGTCGGCCATGCTCGGCGCGGCATAGAGGTTGTCGGTCGGGATATCGAAGAAACCCTGGATCTGCCCGGCGTGCAGATCGACCGAGAGCACCCGGTTGGCGCCTGCCTCGGTAATCAGGTTGGCGACCAGTTTGGCGGAAATCGGCGTGCGCGGGCCTGGCTTGCGGTCCTGACGGGCATAACCGAAATAGGGCAGCACCGCAGTGATCCGCCGGGCCGAGGCGCGGCGCAGCGCGTCGATCGCGATCAGCAGTTCCATGAGGTTGTCGTTCGCGGGATAGCTGGTGGATTGCACCACGAACACATCTTCACCGCGCACGTTCTCGTGGATCTCGATGAAGATTTCCTCATCCGCGAACCGCCGCACGCTGGCATCGGTCAGCGGCACTTCGAGATAGGTGGCAATCGCACGGCTAAGCGGCAGATTGGCATTGCCGGACATTATCTTCATCGGCGCAGGCCCTCTCACCCCAAGCGGGGAATTGATGCGCCCGCCTCTAACGCGGCGTCACATGATTGCAACCTCACGGGGGCGTTTAGGGGCGGTTTTGCCCCTAATGCCCCTTATCCGATGCGATGTTCGCCCGTAATCCAGCGCACGGTACCACTGGAAGCGCGCATCACCACGCTCTGAGTCGTCATCACCATTTCGCCGTTCGGGCGGCGCAGTTTCTTCACGCCTGCCAGCAACGAGCCATCCGTAACGCCGGTGGCGGCGAAGATGCAGTCACCCTTGGCCAGATCTTCGAGCAGGTAGACCCGGTTCAGATCCTCGATCCCCCACTTATAGGCACGCTTCTTCTCGTCATCGTTGCGGAACAGCAGGCGGCCGTTGAACTGCCCGCCCACGCACCGTAGCGCCGCTGCCGCGAGCACGCCCTCGGGCGCGCCGCCGCTGCCCATATAGAGGTCGATCGTGGTGTCCTGATTGGTGGTCGCGATCACGCCCGCCACATCGCCGTCTGGAATAAGCTGGATGCCGCAGCCGATGGCGCGCAGTTCCGCGATCAGTTCGCCGTGGCGAGCGCGGTCGAGCACGCAGGTAATAATTTCTGACGGAGCAACGCCCTTGTGCCGCGCCACCGCTTCCACATTCTCGCGCACGCTTTTATTCAGACTGATAATGCCTTCGGGGTAGCCGGGGCCGACCGCCAGCTTTTCCATATACACGTCGGGCGCGTTCAAAAGCCCGCCTTCTTCCGCCGCCGCCAGCACAGCCAGCGCATTCGGCCCGGCTTTGGCGGTGATGGTGGTGCCTTCCAGCGGATCGAGCGCGATGTCGATTTTCGGCCCGGTGCCGGGCGCGCCGCCGACCTTTTCGCCGATGAACAGCATCGGCGCCTCATCGCGCTCGCCCTCGCCGATCACCACAGTGCCGTCGATTTCGAGCGTGTCGAACGCGCGGCGCATGGCTTCGACGGCGGCAGCATCGGCGGCCTTTTCATCGCCGCGCCCGATCAAGGCAGAGGCAGCAACAGCGGCAGCTTCGGTCACGCGGACCATTTCGAGCACCAGAACCCGGTCGAGTACGCTTGCGCCGTTGTTGCCTTGAGCCATCATTGTTCCCCGTCACAATGCCGAATCAGCGGGTTTAGCCGAGCAGCCGCATCACCAGTGGTTCTTCTGCCAGAGCAGGCGAATCGGTCAACAGTTCCAGCGCGCGGGCAACGCCGCTTTCCGGGCCGTCATGCGTCACCATTGCGACCAGCACAGGGTCACCGTTGGCGGCAGGCTGCCCCTGCTGCATCAAGCTTTCGATGCTGACCCCGGCATCGCGCATCGCGGCAGTAATCTCCGCCAGCACACCGGGGCGGTCGGCCACGAGGAAGCGGATATAGGCGCGGCTGATCCGTGTCCCGGCGTCGGCAGGCTCGGCCTGCGTCAGCATCGCGGCGGGCAGCGAGAACGGACTGGTCCGCCCGCCGCGCGCAATATCGATCAGGTCGGCGAC
>Ga0247805_1001493_pt1 | contig 11260 bp, 9 predicted proteins | sample UWRJL044104R1_FD_180930 | JGI IMG/M metagenome (GOLD analysis project Ga0247805, IMG submission 180930) | Plant litter microbial communities from Arlington Agricultural Research Station in Wisconsin, United States - UWRJ-L044-104R-1 | ecosystem: Environmental > Terrestrial > Plant litter >...
TTTTCCTGAGATATGCTTATATCAGATTTAAAATTACTGCGGGATAAACACCTAGAACAAGGGTAATTATAACCGACAGGATCAGAACAAGCTTGTATTGAACAGGTGCATTCAACTCCACTTCAGGACCTTCTTTAAAGTACATGGCGACAATAACTTTCAGGTAATAATAGAATCCGATCAGTGCATTTAAAATAGCAAAGGCTACCAGATAAATGTGGTATTCTGTCATTACGTTCAAAAACATCAAGTACTTACCGATAAAGCCAGCAGTAAGTGGAATACCAGCCAGCGAAAGCATGGAGATAGTTAAGGCGAGTGCCACAAATGGATTCTTTTTAGCCAGACCGTTATAACTTTCAAATCCGTCACCCCCGGTTTTCTGTTTAACCAGAATTAATACGGCAAAAGCGATAATACTTGCAAACGTATAAGCTGCAGCATAAACAATCACATTATTCGATGAGTTACCTGTTAAAGTAACCAAAGAGAAAAGCAAGTAACCTGCATGCGAAATACTGGAATAAGCAAGCATTCGTTTGAAGTTCTTCTGGAATAAAGCCGTCACATTACCAATAAATAAAGTGATGAATACAATTGCCAGCAAAGGCGGCATCCAGAAATCATGCAGCGGTGCGAAAGTACCACCGAATAATCTTAAGAAAGCTGCAAAACCCGCAGTTTTCACTACCGTAGACATGAAAGCAGTAATTAGTGAAGGAGAGCCTTCATAAACATCAGGAGTCCAGAAATGAAAAGGAGCAGCACCCAATTTAAAACATAATCCAACCATGATCAGGATCATTCCCGGATAAAACAAAGGAGAAACTGACTGGTGGTTACTAATTAGATATTTGTTAATAGCATCCAGGCTAAATGAACCTGTAGCACCGTATATCAAAGCAATACCGAATAATAAGAAACCTGTAGAGAAAGCACCCATCAGAAAATATTTCAGAGAAGCCTCATTCGAAGCGAAATCTTTCTTTCTGATACCCGCAAGGATATAAAGCGCTACAGACATGATCTCAATACCAATGAATAGCATTGACATGTTGGTGTAGGATAGAATAATCACCATACCCGACAGCGCAAAAAGGATCAGCGTATAGTATTCGGCTACATTTTCACTGTGCTCGGCAAAATAATTCTGAGTCAGTAAAAAGATAAATATCGTTCCCAGAATGATCAATGAAGAGAAGGCAATCGCAAAATTGTCCATTTCCATCATTCCATAATAAACTATATTGGTATCCCATGCCGTCACTGCGAATGCCAGAGCAGTCACCAGCCCGACAAGGGTAAGTGGTAATAAAGCTTTTTTTGCTTTGAATAAACCCGCATAAAGCACCGCAAGAGCAGTAACAACAATTGTTATAATGATATTCATTTCCTTATTTTACCGATGTTAATTTTTGATTGACCTGTTCTAATAATTGTTGTACTGAAGCTTCAGACAAATGAAGAAAAGGTTTAGGATACACACCCAGTGCGATAACAAGCACGCAGATAATTACCAGAACCAATTGTTCCGAACCCTGGATATCTCTAAAACCAGCTGTTAATGTATTTGTCTCGCCAAGCATGATCTGCTGATACATTCTGAACATATAAACCGCTCCGAAGATCACTGAAAGACCTGCAAATACCACTGCCCAGATATTATATTGATAGATACCGGTCAACAGCAGGAATTCTCCCACAAAACCATTCGTTCCCGGCAGAGCAACTGATCCCAATACAATGATCAGAAAAGCAATTGCCAATTTCGGCGCCGTTTTAGCAATACCACCCAGTTCAGCAATCGTATTGGTTTTCATTCTGCTGAAAATAATGTCCAGCACAAAGAAAAGACCAACTACGTTAATACCATGACTCAACATTTGGAATATAGCACCTTGCATACCCTGCGCATTTAAAGCAAAGATACCGGCAGCGATAATACCTACGTGAGCAATGGAAGAATAAGCAACTAATCTTTTAGCATTACGTTGTGTGAAAGCGATCAGCGAAGCGTAAACCACACCAATCACAGAAAGCACCATTACTGTAGAACCCCAGTCATTCAGACCTAGTGGGGCAATTGGAAGTAACCAGCGGATTACACCGTATACACCCATCTTAAGCATAATACCTGACAATAACATGGTACCTGCTGCAGGCGCTTCAGTATAAGTATCCGGCTGCCAGGTGTGGAAAGGAAATACTGGCATTTTAATTGCAAAAGCAATAAAGAAAGCCCAGAAGATCCAGCCCTGCTGTTCAGCATCCAGGTTAAGCTGATAGAAAGCCTGGATTTCAAAATTGTCAGCTGGATTCTGCAGATACAGGTAAATAATACCCAGTAACATAAACAGTGAACCAGCGATCGTGTAAACGAAAAATTTCATATTCACTTTAATCCTGTCTTTTCCACCCCAGATAGCGCAGATAAAATATATTGGAATTAAAGCAGCTTCCCATCCGATATAAAACAGAAAGGCGTCCAGTGCAGTGAATACTATCAGTAAACCGGCCTGCATAAACAGGATCAGTGCGAAAAACGACTGAGGTTTAGGATATTCATGCTTAAAAGCGGCCAGAATAATAATCGGTATCAGGACATTAGTCAGTAAAATCGTGATTAAACTGATTCCGTCAATACCAGCGTGAAAATGAATACCCAGATCAGCGATCCAGGGTACATTAACTTCAAACTGCGTACTTGCGTCCGGTACAAACTGTGCAGTGATGATCAGACCAACAGCCAGTGAAAGCAATCCGGAAACCAGCGCCACGTACTTGGCGGCATTACCGGTGAAGGCTGTAACCAGCGCTCCGGCAAGGGGAAGAAATATTAGAAGTATTAAAAGTTGTTCCATTATGTTTATTTGGACGATCTTTTATAGAGATAAATATGTATACAATAACAGGGATATAATTCCGGCAACCATCATAAAGATGTAGAAACCGATATTACCCGACTGAAGCAAACGGATGCCCTTACTTGCTTCACTGGTGCTCCAGCCTAATCCATTGACAATCCCGTCAACAATTTTCGTATCCACAACTTTGTAAAAGAAGCGGGACAGCGCATCAAGAGGTCTTCTCACTAAAAGATCGTAGACCTCGTCAATATAAAATTTATGATAAGACAAGTTAGCCAGTGCCGATCGTTTACCCTGGTCTGCAACGGGCAGATCATTTTGTTTAACGTATTTCACGAAAGCATAAGCAATTGCCACGATCACACCCACCACAGAAACAGCCATCAGCATGTATTCCGTAGCATGAGACAGAGCAGAGCCATGTGCAGGAATTACCGGAGATAACCACCCGGCAAGCCAGTGATGGCCACCCAGTACTTCAGGGATACCAATAATACCACCTACTGCAGATAATACCGCCAGAATGATCAATGGAATAGTCATACTTGAAGGAGATTCATGAATCTTCTCTTCAGCATGATGGGTTCCACGATAAGTACCATAAAAAGTTAAGAATAACATTCTGAACATATAAAATGCAGTCAGGAATGCAGTAAACACTGCAATACCCCACATGAACTGGTTATGCTCATATACATGCGCCAGGATCTCATCTTTAGAGAAGAAACCCGAGAAAGGCGGTAGGCCGGCAATAGCAATAGTACCAATTAACATGGTAGCAAAAGTAACCGGCAATTTCTTACGCAGACCACCCATATGACGCATATCCTGTTCGTGATGCATAGCATGAATGACAGACCCTGCGCACAGGAATAATAGCGCTTTGAAGAAAGCATGTGTAATAACGTGGAAGAAAGAACCAGTATACGCACCAACGCCCAGACCCAGGAACATATATCCGAGTTGAGATACGGTAGAGTAAGCAAGTACTTTTTTAATATCAGTTTGTGTCAGGGCAACCAATGCACCTAGTACGGCAGTGGCCAAACCAATAATGGCTATCAGATGCTGCACTACCGGAGCCAGGTCGAATAAAATGTGTGAGCGGGCAATCATATAGATACCTGCAGTAACCATTGTAGCCGCGTGAATCAGGGCCGAAACCGGCGTTGGACCAGCCATCGCATCCGGTAACCAGGTAAATAATGGAATCTGAGCAGACTTACCGCAGGCAGCGATAAACAGTAGAAGTGCAATTAAAGCTAGTGTGCTGTCGCCAGGCATTAACTCAGCAACCTGAGGGAAGACCTTTGCATATTCGATACTGCCAAAGGTCGTAAAGATCATAAATATTGCGATCAGGAAACCCAGATCACCGATACGGTTCATTACAAAAGCTTTCTTAGCTGCAGTTGCATAACTACTGTTCGTATACCAGAAGCCGATCAGCAGGTAAGAACAAAGTCCTACCCCTTCCCATCCGATGAACATCACCAGGTAGTTAGATCCTAGAACCAGTAGAAGCATAAAAAAGATAAACAGATTCAGATAGCTGAAAAACTTTCCGAAACCTGCATCATCGTGCATATAACCAATAGAATAAATATGAATCAGGAATCCGATCCCGGTTATAATCAACAGCATGATTGAACTCAGCGGATCTACCAGAAAAGATAAGGGAACCTGAAGCGTACCAGCGCTAATCCAGTCAAAAAGGAAAATTTCATGAGATTTTACAGGATCATTACCCAGGGCTAAAAAGATACTCACACTGATCAGGAAAGAAATAAATATTACTCCACTTCCAATAAATCCGATCAGGGATTTAGACAATGTGTTTCTCCCCAGACCATTGATAACAAAGCCTAAAAGAGGAATTAACGGGACCAGCCAAACTAAATTTATCATTTTATTATCTATTCTTTATAACTACCACTTAAGGCGATTCAACACATTAATATCTGTAGACTGTGTATTTCTGTAGATCATTACGATTATACTCAGGCCGACGGCAACTTCGGCAGCTGCCAGTACCATAATAAAAAATACGAAGACCTGACCCGAAGGATCGTTGTTATGTACAGAAAAAGCCGCAAGCAATAAGTTTACCGCGTTCAGCATCAGTTCAACTGACATAAAGATCACGATGGCATTCCTGCGTGTCAATACGCCGATCACACCAATCGAGAAAATAATGGCACTTAACCAGATATAGTGGTTAAGCGGCACGCCCTGTAGATTTTGAGTAATGTTGTCCATTAGTATCTATTTTCTTATATCGGGAATAGCTAAGCGCTAGACCTTTTCTTTTTTAGTTAATAAAACAGCACCTACCATGGCAGTAAGGAGCAGAATTGATGATAATTCAAAAGGCAGCATAAAGGGCCCGAACAGCTCTTTACCCAGGTTCTTTACCAGACCCAGATTCGGATTAACCAGAATCAGCGGATCAGAAGCTGCAGTAGCTTTAAGTGACCCGATCAGTGTTACGACCAGGCAGCACCCGCCTATTATACCTACAACTTTAACCAGCACAGATTTGAGCGGTTCGTTATCGGTATTCAGATTGAGCAGCATTAGCACAAAGAGAAAGAGCACCATAATAGCCCCCATATAAACAATAAAGTTTACAACGGCGAGGAATTGTGCGTTCAACAGAATATAATGAACTGTGAACGTAAAAAATGTAACGATCAGATAAAGTACACTATGCACTGGGTTTTTGGCGAAAATCACCATCAGTGAAAAGAATATACTTAGAAAAGCGACCAAATAGAATACTGATGTACCCATTTATTTTGTTTGTTTTATGCCTGTATGGCGGGTGTATACTATAGCAGAAGCGAGGCTTCCGGTTATTTTTTCTCCAGTGGTTGTTCGACCAGTTTGTCTTTGCCGTAAATAAAATCTTTACGCAGGTAGTCCGAAGGAACAATCGGGCCATCCAGGTAAATTGCTTCCTTAGGGCACGCTTCTTCACAAAGACCACAGAAAATACAGCGCAGCATATTGATTTCATATACTGATGCATATTTTTCTTCCCTGTACAGATCTTTCTCTTCAGGTTTACGTTCAGCGGCGATCATAGTGATAGCCTCTGCCGGGCAAGATAAAGCACAAAGCCCGCAAGCAGTACAACGTTCTTTACCATTCTCATCCCTTTTAAGGGAATGCATACCTCTCCAGTTAATGGACATTTCACGCTGCACCTCAGGATAACGGATAGTCGCTTCTTTTTTGAAAAAGTGACTGATCGTAATCGAAAGACCTTTAGTAAGCGCAGGTAAATAAATCCGCTCCGAAAAGGTTAGTGGTTTTTGTATTAATACTTTCTTTTTATTGGTTAATGGTTCCATTAAACCTCCTTATATTATTCCGCAGGGCGGACAGTTAAAACTTTTCTACAATTGCAATCACTAGACCGGTAATAACGATATTAGCTATAGCCAGCGGGATTAATGTTTTCCATCCCAGGTGCATCAGCTGATCGTAACGGAAACGAGGAATCGTCCATCTTACCCACATAAAGAAGAAGATGAAAGCAAAGATCTTAGCGAACAGAACTGCAGTTCCGATCAGAGGTCCGATTACTGGGCCAGTATGTAAAAGTACCCAATCCATTCCAGGGTAATTATAGCCACCGAAATAAAGCGTCGCCATTACCGTCGCCGAGACAAACATGTTAATATATTCTGCGAACAGGTAGAAACCAAGTTTCATAGAAGAATACTCCGTGTGGTAACCACCAATCAGTTCAGTCTCACATTCCGGTAAATCGAAAGGTGCGCGGTTAGTTTCTGCAAAAGAGCAAATAATGAATAACAGGAACCCTAACGGCTGATAAAGCACGTTCCAGTGCCAGCCGTGCTGCTGCTCCACGATTTCCTTCAGACTCATCGTATTAGTGACCATTAAAAGGGCAATAATAGAAAGCCCCATAGACACCTCATAACTGATATTCTGAGAAGCTGCACGGATTGCACTCAGCAAAGAGTATTTATTGTTGGAAGCCCAGCCTCCGATCATCACACCGTAAACACCGAGTGAAACTACCCCGAAAATATATAACAGGCCTACATTGATATCAGTAACCTGCAAAGCAATAACGCGGTCACCTATTGTAATATCAGATCCCCATGGAATCACAGCAGTACCGATACAGGCAGTTAACATTGCCAGACCAGGGCCCACCATAAATAACATTTTATTTGAGTTGGTCGGTACAATCTCTTCCTTCATGAACATTTTCAGTCCATCAGCAAGCGGTTGTAACATACCAAAAGGACCGGCACGGTCAGGACCTAGCCTGTCTTGCAGGAATGCTGCAACCTTTCTTTCCGCGTATGTAGAGTACATCGCGATGACTAAACTTATACCAAAAATGATCGCTACAAGTATAAATTTTTCTATGACGAATGAGATATCCATTAGAATTTAGCGGTTTTTTCCAGTTCAACTTTATTAGCCTGCTGTAGACGCAGATCAGTCTGAATAACAGGCAGTGGTTTCATCGTCTCATAGTGATTAGATGCAATTACTGAAGTATCGCTGATATGAGTAGGTTGTTCAATAACCCAGTCGGCAGTTTTCTTTTTATCAAAACGGCAGGTATTGCAGATAAAATCCTCTACCTCGCCATAAATATCTTTACGAGCTGTAACACGCAGTACATCAGCACCTTTGTACCATAATGTAACTTGTCCCTTACAAGTTGGGCAATCACGGTGTGCATCTACAGGTTTGGTAAACCATACCCTGTTTTTGAATCTGAAAGTTTTATCAGTCAATGCACCAACCGGGCAAACGTCGATTACGTTACCGGAAAAATCATTATCCACGGCAGTCTGGATATAAGTAGAGATTTCTGAATGATCACCCCTGTTCAAGATACCATGAACACGTTTATTTGTGATCTGATCTGCAGTAAACACACAACGGTAGCATAAAATGCATCTGTTCATGTGTAACTGGATTTTATCACCGATATCTATACGCTCAAAAGTTCTTCTTTCGAACTCATACCTTGTTTTCTGTAAACCATGTTCGTAACCCAGGTTTTGCAGATCACATTCACCGGCCTGATCACATACCGGACAGTCCAGCGGATGATTAATTAATAAAATTTCGACAACTCCACTTCTGGCTTCCAGTACTTCCGGAGAAGTAATGTTCATCACCTCCATACCGTCCATAACAGTAGTACGGCAGGATGCAACCAATTTAGGCATAGGTCTTGGATCCTTCTCAGAACCCTTGCTAACCTTAACTATACAGGTACGGCATTTTCCGCCACTTCCTTCAAGCTTGGAATAATAGCACATTGCAGGCGGAACAATATCCCCCCCGATTTGCCTTGCGGCATTCAGTATAGTTGTACCTGGTTCTACTTCGACAGTTATTCCGTCTATGGTTACCTTAACTTTTTCACTCATTGTTAAAGATATTCTTTTATCAGTCAGCCCATTTCCATTCAGAACGGAGCCGGCCGACAGTTAATTTTCCTGTTTCAATCCGCTTGCGATCGGCTCAGCATAGCGGGCAATCCCGTAATTAGTCTGTTGACTTTTCTGAGGTTCCCTTACATGCCATTCAAATTCATCCCTGAAGTGTCTGATTGCACTGGCAACCGGCCAAGCAGCGGCATCACCCAGCGGACAAATTGTATTTCCTTCGATTTTCTTCGAAACATCAACCAGCAGGTCGATATCACTCATCTTACCATGACCATGTTCAATACGGTGCAGTACTTTTTCCATCCAGCCAGTACCCTCACGGCAAGGAGAACACTGACCACAGCTTTCATGGTGGTAAAAACGAGAAAAATTCCAGGTATTTCTAACAATACACTGATCTTCATCAAACGCGATAAAACCACCGGAACCCATCATGGTACCTGTAGCAAAACCACCTTCAGAAAGAGATTCATAGCTCATCAGACGCGGATCGCCATTAGCCAGTTTCAGCGTCAGGTTAGCCGGTAATACCGGTACAGACGATCCGCCTGCCACAGTAGCCTTCAACCGTTTTCCGTTGGCAATACCACCGCAATACTCATCAGAATAAATAAACTCCTCAACCGGAAGTCCTAATTCAATTTCATATACACCCGGGCGAACCAGGTTGCCGGAAGCAGAGATCAGTTTAGTACCTGTACTTCTGCCGATTCCAACTTTAGCATACTCTTCACCGCCATCGTTAATGATCGGTACAACAGCAGCAATGGATTCTACATTGTTCACTACAGTAGGGCAGCCGTATAAACCAGCAATAGCCGGAAACGGAGGTTTAATCCTTGGATTTCCTCTTTTTCCTTCTAATGATTCCAGTAAGGCAGTTTCCTCACCGCAGATATAAGCACCGCCACCAGGCTGAACGTATAACTCCAGATCATAACCCGATCCCAGAATATTTTTACCCAGAAAACCAGCACTCTTAGCTTCAGCAATAGCCTTTTCCAGAATTCTGATCTGCGGCATCATTTCACCACGTACATAGATATAAGAAGTTTTCGCACCCAGCGCATAGCTGGAAACGATCATTCCTTCGATCAGTGCATGAGGAATATATGTCATCAGGTAACGGTCTTTGAAAGTTCCTGGCTCCGACTCATCTGCATTGCAGACCAGATAACGTTCCACACCTTCAGGCTTAGCCAGAAAGCTCCACTTCATTCCCGTAGGAAATCCTGCACCACCACGACCGCGGAGACCAGACTTCTTCACCTCCTCAACCACGTCATCCGGGCTTAGGGTTTTCAAAGCTTTTTCCACAGACCGGTAACCACCTTTCTGGCGGTACACATCAAGAGTATTGATGCCTGGTACGTTAATATGTTCTAATAAGAGTTTACGGGCCATTATTTTTTGCGTAATTCTTCTAACAATGTATCTACTTTCTGTTCGTCAAGGTTCTCATAGAATGTATACTCAGGACCGATCTGTAAAACAGGACCAAATCCACATGCTGCAAGGCATTCTACACCTCTCCAGCTGAATAATCCGTCTGCAGTGACCTCATTCTCCTTCACACCCAGTTTGTGCTCAATATGAGCCATTACTTTCTCCGCACCTACCAGACAGCAAGGCCCGGTACGGCATACTTCCAGTACATATTTACCCTGAGGCTTCAGGAAATACATACTATAGAAAGACGCTACTTCATAAACCTCAATCGGTTCAATTTTAAGCCAGGCAGCAACCTGGTCCATAGCATTTGCACTCAGCCAGCCCAGTTCGGCCTGTACTTCATGCAGTATCGGTAATAAAGCCGACTTTTGTTTTCCTTCCGGATATCTACTGGAGATCTCCGCGAACTTTGCTTTCAAAGCTGGCGAAAACTCTACAGGTTGTGTTTCTTCTACTTTAAGCATCTAATTCTCCGGCAATAATGTTCATACTACTCATATTAATGATGGCATCAGATAATAACATGCCTTCACTCATGTTTGCAAACATGGAATAATTGATAAAGCTGGGTCTTCTGAAATGGAGGCGGTAAGGTGTTCTTCCACCGTCATTGATCAGGTAAAAACCAAGCTCCCCGTTTCCACCTTCAACAGCATGGTAAACTTCGGCCTTTGGCGCGTCAATCTCACCCATTACAATTTTGAAGTGGTAGATTAAAGCCTCCATATTATTATAAACCTCCTGTTTTGCAGGAAGGTAAAAATCAGGAACATCTGCATGGAATACACCTGCAGGCTCATTTTTTATTTTTTCGAGTGCCTGTGTGATCAGACTTACACTCTGCCACATCTCTTCGTTACGAACACGGTATCTATCATAAATATCACCAGTCGTACCTACGGGAACTTCAAAATCAAATTCATTATAAGAACAGTAAGGCTCGCTTACACGCACGTCATAATCTACACCAGTTGCTCTCAGTAACGGACCGGTCCAGGAATATTCCAGAGCTTTCTCCGCAGTAACGGCAGCTACACCAGCAGTACGGTCAATAAAGATCCGGTTCCGGTTCAGTAAACTTTCGAATTCTTTAAGTGCAACCGGGAATTCTTTCAGGAATTTATTGATTTTCGCAAAAGCGATATCATTAAAATCTCTTTCAAATCCGCCGATCCGGCCGATGTTAGTCGTTAGACGAGCACCGCAGATCTCTTCATAAATTTCATAGATATGTTCTCTGAACTGAAAAAGATAAAGGAATGTTGTCGTAGCACCAGTATCCTGCGCAATGATCGTATTACAAATAATATGATCTGAAATACGCGCAAGTTCCATCACAATAATTCTCAGATAGTCAACACGTTTAGGCATTTGAATATTGAGCAATTTTTCGACGGTCATGTGCCAGCCCATATTGTTAATGGGCGAAGAACAATAGTTTAATCTGTCTGTTAAAGGAGTAATCTGATAAAATGGCCTGTGTTCAGC
>Ga0247805_1001495_pt1 | contig 11256 bp, 9 predicted proteins | sample UWRJL044104R1_FD_180930 | JGI IMG/M metagenome (GOLD analysis project Ga0247805, IMG submission 180930) | Plant litter microbial communities from Arlington Agricultural Research Station in Wisconsin, United States - UWRJ-L044-104R-1 | ecosystem: Environmental > Terrestrial > Plant litter >...
GTCGCTGGGCGGGCCGACCGATTGCGCAGCCGCCCGTCGGCGAGGTGCAGGTCTGCCCCGTCGAACCAGGTCGAGCCGTCCGGGCGCACGATGCGGGGGCAAAGCAGCGCGAGGGGGTTGCGGGTCGAGCGGTCGAGCAGGGCTGCGACCGCGAGCGGCTCGATCGAGGCATCCGGATTCAGAATGAGCAGCGCGGTAGCCCCGAGGTCGAGGGCGCGCGCTGCACCGGCGTTGACTCCCCTGCCGAAGCCGAGGTTCTCGTCGGGAGTGAGCAGTTGCCAGCCCTCGGCGGCCGCGAGCGCCGTGACCGCCGCGCGTTCCGACTTGGTTGTGCGGTTGTCGACGACAACGACCGTGGCGACTACAGCCGCATTCGCAAGCCCACGACCGAGCGGCGCGAGGTTCTGCACAAGCAGCTCACTCGAGCCGTAATTGACGACCACAATGCCGAGGTGCGCAACCGTTGAATTTTCCATGGCACTCCTCCTCGTGTGCGCGGTAGCCTATAGGCCACAAGACGCTCTTCCCTAGCGTCAAAGCTTGTGCGTCGTCCCGAAGCGATCTCACTTCCTATGGCCGCGCACTGTTTGCGCTGGAGGAAGAGTCGTGAGTTCGCACCCCCTGACGGTTCTCGAGAGCTTTCCGGCGCCCCGCGCGACGTCCGTCAACCCGTACACGCTCCTTCTCGCCGACAGCATCCGCGCCGAGGGCGTTCAGCTGCTGCACTTCAGGTGGCGCACAGCCCTCACCGCGCGCTACGACCTCTTTCACGTGCACTGGCCCGAGATTCTCGTCGAGGGGCGCACTCCCCTGCGCCGGCTCGTGCGCCAGGCACTCACCCTCGCGCTCGTCACGCGCCTGCGAGTCACCCGCCGTCCGATCGTGCGCACCGTGCACAACCTCGGCCTGCCCACCGGGCTCTCCGCCACCCAGCGCCGACTGCTCGCGCTCATCGACCGGCACACCACCCTGCGCGTGCGGCTCAACGAGCACACACCGATGCCGATCGGGTCGGCGTACGCCACGATTCCGCACGCGAACTTTCGCACCTGGTTCGCCGAGTACGGGAAGTCAGCTGTAGTACCGGGGCAGGTCGGCTACCTCGGACGCATCCGTCGCTACAAGGGCGTCGAGGCCCTCATCGCGGCCTTCGTCGCGACGCGCGCCCGCGAGACGGTCGGGGCGGGCTCCGCGATCGACGACCTGAGTCTGCGCATCGCAGGGTACGCTTCGACGCCCGAGCTCGCCGCGGCCATCACCGATCTCACGGTCAACGACGACCGCATCCACCTCGAGTTCGGTTTTGTCTCCGACGCCGCGATCGCCGACCTCGTGACGACCTCCGAACTCGTTGTGCTGCCCTACCGGGTTATGCACAACTCGTCCGCCGCGATCACCGCGCTCTCTCTCGACCGGCCGATTCTTGTGCCGCACAACCCGGTCACGAACGACCTGAACTACGAGATGGGACACGGGTGGGTCTACACGTTTCATGGCGAGCTGTCGGCAAGCGACATCCGAGCCGCCCTGCAGGCACATCGCGACTCACCACCGACAGCCCCGCCGCGGCTCGAGGCCCGCAACTGGAAGCACTCGGGGCGCGCCCACGTCGAGGCGTTCCGCCGTGCCGTCGACCTGCGCAGATCGAGCAGATCGAGCAGATCGAGCCGCGCATGACCCGCGACCCGGTCTCGGTTTCGATCGCCGTGCTGACCTACCGGCGACCGGCGGAGATCGCTGCCGGCCTGCCGCTCGTCATCGCCCAGGCCGAGGAACTCGCCGACGCCATCGTGAGCGTGGTTGTCATCGACAATGATGCGGAGGGCTCCGCGCGAGAGACCGTCGAGGCGATCGCCGCTGCCTCGGCGTTTGTGCTCGTGCGCTACGTGATCGAGCCCGTTCCGGGTATCGCTGCAGCGCGCAACCGCGCGATCGACGAGACCACCGACACCGACCTGCTTGTGTTCATCGATGACGACGAACAACCGACTCCCGGCTGGCTCGCGCCCCTCATCGACACCTGGCAGCGCACGGGGGCCGCCGCCGTGATGGGCCGCGTCGTCTCCGACTTCGACGGCGCGCTCGACGATTGGGTCGCGGCGGGCGAGTTCTTTCGCCGCCGCAGCATGGCGACCGGAACCGAGATCACCGTCGCGGCGGCCGGCAACCTGCTGCTCGACCGCCTGCAGTTGCAGAGACTCGGCGTGCGCTTCGACGAGCGACTCGGTCTCGCTGCCGGCGAAGACTCGCTCTTCTCCCACGAACTGGTGCGTCGAGGTGGCCGAATCGCGTGGTGCGAGGAGTCCGTGGCGATCGACAGGGTGCCCAGCGACAGGATGACGCGGCGTTGGGTTCTCGACCGCGCGCGCAGTCACGGCAACTCTGAAACTGTTGTGCGGCTCTTTCTCGCCGACACCCGGACTGATCGCGCGCGGGTGCGGTTCGCGGCCGCGACCCGTGGTTCGGTGCGCGTCCTGGGCGGCACTGCACGGTATTGCTTCGGCGTCGTCACGGGTTCGCTGCGACACCAGGCTCGCGGACTCAGGACCGCCCACCGCGGGCTCGGCATCGCCGCGGGTGCCGCCGGTGTCATAGTGCGGGAGTACGCGCGATGAGAGTGCTTGTGCTGTGGGCCACCGAGACGTCGCCGAACCTCGGCGTGCGCGTGCTCGCGGCGGGCACCGCAGCGCTCGTTCACCGGGTCTGGCCGCTCGCGGAGATCACCTTTCACAACTACGGCGAGCGCGAACCGCACCTGCCGATCGGCCGGCTGCGCTCGCTGTTCTGGGAGCGCGTGCTCGGCCGCCGCGGTATGCAGGACTGGCTGCGCGGCTTTGACCTCGTCGTCGATACCCGCTCGGGCGACAGTTTCTCCGACATCTACGGGCTGCATCGCCACGCGATAATGACGGCGGTAGCGGAGTTCGCCGTGCAGGCCGGGGTGCCCGTCATTCTCGGGCCACAGACCATCGGACCGTTCCGCACGGCAACCGGCACGGCCCTCGCGCGCCGCACGCTGTCGCGGGTCTCGCTCGTTCTCGCGCGCGACGAGCGCAGTGCACGGGTCGCCGAGTCACTCGTGCGCGCGCGGGTCATCCGCACGACTGACGTCGTCTTCGCGCTGCCCGTTCCCGCACCCGTTGGCAAGCGCGATGTGATTCTCAACGTCTCGGGGCTGCTCTGGCAGCCGAATCCGCACGTCGACTCCGAGCTATACCGGTCGGCTCTCGCCCATACCCACGACTCGCTCGTCGCGGCCGGCCGCACGGTGTCGGTTCTCGCGCACGTCGTCGAGTCGGGAAACGCCGACAGCGACGCGCGAGCGGCCCACGAGTTCGCTGCCCGGGCACCGGACGTCGAGGTGATCATCCCGAGCGGGCTCAGCGACGTACGCGGCATTTTGGCCGGCTCCCGCTCGATCGTCGGCTCGCGTATGCACGCGTGCCTCAACGCCCTCTCGGTCGGCACACCCGCGGTGCCCCTCGCCTACTCCGACAAGTTCGCACCCCTGCTCGAGGGCATCGGCTGGGATCACACGGTCGACCTCCGAGACGCCGACAGAACGGGCGGGGTGGATGTCGCGCGCCTTGTGCTCGCGCAACTCGCCGCAGCCGAGGCGCACAGCACCGCCGGCGTGCGCGAGCGTGCCGCAGCTTCCCTGTCGGCCGCCGAGTTCGCTCTCGCGCGCAGCAGCCCGGTGCCGCAGTGAGCAAAACTGCTGTTGACGACGACAGCGCTCCCCTCGGCCAGCGGGCCGCTCGTGGCGCTCTTGTCACGATCGGAGCGCAGGGTGCGCGGATGGTCATCCAGTTCGCGTCGGTCATTGTGCTCTCGCGCCTGCTCAGCCCGCACGACTACGGCCTCGTGGCGATGGTGCTTGCCATCATCGGGGTCGGGGAGATTCTGCGTGACTTCGGCCTCTCGTCTGCGGCCGTGCAGGCTCCGACACTCAGCTCGGCCCAGCGCAGCACTCTGTTCTGGCTCAACACGGGCATCGGGCTTGTGCTCGCCCTCGCCGTAGTTGCCGCGGCCCCGCTCATCGCGGCGTTCTACGGCTCGCCGCAACTTGTGGACGTCGCGCGTGCCCTCGCTCCAACCTTTCTCCTGAATGGCATGGCGACCCAGTACCGCGCCTCACTCGTGCGCGACCTCCGGTTCGCCTCACTTGCGCGCGTTGACATTACGGCGGCTGCGACATCCCTCGCTATTGCGATCACCGCGGCGCTCGCGGGTCTCGGCTACTGGGCGCTCGTCGCGCAGCAACTGGGGCAGGCGCTTGTGCTCTTCGGGCTGCTCGCGCTCGCGGCCCGCTGGCTGCCGGGCCTCCCCCGGCGCACGACCGAGGTTCGGGGCCTTGTGACTTTCGGCGGGAACGTCGTCGCGTCGCAGTTGATCGGCTACGTGGCAAACAATATCGACTCAGTGGTCATCGGCGCGCGCTTCGGTGCTGCGCCGCTCGGCATCTACTCCCGCGCGTTCCAGCTGCTGATGACGCCGCTCAACCAGGTGCGCAGCCCGCTGACCTCGGTCGCGCTGCCGGTGCTCTCCCGGCTCTCCGCCGACGCCGCGAGGTTTTCGCGTTTTGTGGAGTTGGGCCAACTCGCGCTCGGCTACACACTTGTCGCGGGGCTCGGTCTTGTCATCGGAACCGCCGAGCCGCTCACCGCGCTCCTGCTCGGCGACCAGTGGCTTGAGGCCGCACCGATCCTTCGCCTGCTCGCGGTAGCCGCAGCCTTCCAGACCCTCGCGTTTGTCGGCTACTGGGTCTACCTCGCCCGCGACCTCACGCGCGACCTCGTGCGCTTTTCACTCGTGAGCGCTGTCATCCGCATCGCCTGCATCCTCATCGGTTCCCAGTGGGGGCCGCTCGGTGTCGCGTGGGGATACGCAATCGCCCCGTGCCTCACCTGGCCGATTTCGCTGTGGTGGCTGTCGCGGCGCACCGAGATTCCGGTTGCGCGGCTCTATGCCGGCGCGGGCCGAATACTTGTGGGCGTGACCGGCGGAGCGGCCGCGGCGTGGGGCGTTGCATCCATTCTCGATTTGCCGGTTCTGCGCGTCGGGCTCGGGGCACTCGCTCTTCTCACCTGGTACGCGCTACTCGCTCTTGTGCCGCCGATACGGCGCGACCTGCAGCGGGTGTGGGCGGTTGTGCGGCTGATGCCCAAGCGCGCGCGACGCACCTGAGACGGCTGGCGGCGCGGGACCCGGTCGCGCCGCCAGCCGCCTTAGTCCCAGGCTCCCAGGTGCCGGACGCCCGTGGGCCGCTGCACCCCTGCAGCAACGTTCGAGGGCAGCGGCCGGGCTATTGCGCTCTCAACGGATTGCACGGCCGGGGCGAGCGCCGTTCCGTTGAGGGCTGGTTCTCCGTCGAGCGCGAGGCTGTCGGTGTCTTCACCCGTTGCGGAAGAGAACGCCGCAATGCTCGTGAAGGTCTGCGGGTTACCCTTGCCGCGCGACCACACGATGGCCCATGCGGGTTCTTTCTCGCTCACGCGCTGGAACACGTTGCCGTCAGAGTCAATCTGCATTTGCGCCGCAGAGCGCTCGTGGCTGTAGTCCTCGACGCACAACACGCATTTGCCGAAGCCCTCGGCGAGCACGTTGTTGCCGAGACTGATGTCTTCGGTGATCCACGTGACGGTCGGGTCGGGCAGCTTCTGCCGCTTGTCGTGTCCGGGCAGTCCGAGGTTGGACGCCCGCCGGGTGCCCTGCACGATGTTGATGCTGCGGTCGTTGCGGGCGATCGTGTTGTTCCAGATGTCGATGTGTCCGGAGTCGCTGACGAGGATGCCGTCCTTGCCGCTGTCGGTGATGACGTTGTCGGCGATGATTGCCGTCGCCGAGAGCTCGACAACGAGTCCGTTGCCCGTGCTGCCGACGATGTCGTTGCTCGCGATTGTCATCTTGTACACCGACTCGTCGAACCACAGGCCATTGCCGAGGTTGTCGGAGAACGAGCTGTTCGTGACGCTCACCCCGCGCGACTTGTGGATCTTGACGCCGCCCGCGACCGGAGCACGGTTGAAGTGCTCGGCGTTGTTGCCGGTGATGAGCAGTCCCGTCGCCGTGAGCCCGTCGGCGGTGCTCGCCTGGGCACCGAGCATGCCCGCGCCGTCGATCGTCAGGTTGCGCAGCGTTGTGTTGCTCGCGAAGGTGGCGAGGCCGGTAGTTGCCGCGTCGATGATCGCGACGTTCTCGATCGTGACGTTGTTCGCGCTTACCGCGACGGCACCCATGTCGGGCACCGAGGGCGAGTAGTTGCGAATGCCTATGCCCCGCACAGTGCTGCCCGCGCCGGCGATGATAAGCGCCTTGACTGTGTCGGCCGCGCGCACCTCTTTGCCCTTCGGGTCGGAGCCGACATAGAGCCGGTCGGTCGCCTCGTTCACGTAGAACGTGCCCGCCTTGACCTTCTCGACCGCGCCGACCTGCTTCTGTGGCTCGCCGTTGATCCAGACCTGGTCGGGGTGAGCCGCCATCGGGTACTCGGGGTTTACAAACTGCCAACCGGGCTGGGTGCCGTCTCGTGCGCCCCGCGAGTAGGTCGGGCTCGCGTCGAAGTGCACAGTCCAGTCGTCGAGGCGCCAACGGCCCTCAATGTTCTTCCAGCCGGTGACCTCTCGGCTTCCATCGAGCCAGACCGCCTCGCCGGGGTACGACTGGATGGTCAGGCGCTTGCCCCGCGGGATAACGAACGAGCCGTGGTATTCGCCTTCACGCAGCACGATCGTCGCGCCCGACGGGGCGGCAGCGATCGCGGCGGTCAGGGTCGGGAACGGCGAAGACTTGGATCCGGTACCGGTTGTCGAACCCGCGGCCTGCGCGAAGAGCGCACCGGCCGGAACGGGGTACTCGGTTGTGCCGACCGTTGCGGCGCCCGGTTCCCCGCGAGTGTTGGGATCGCCCGGGTTACCGGGGTCGCCGGGATCACCGGGATCCACCGGCGGTGTCGTTGGCTCGCCGGGGCCGGGGGTGTCTTCGACACGCTCGAGTTCGGCCGACGAGAAGTCGTCGAACGCGACATCCACCGCCTTCGATTTGCTTGAAACGTAGGCCCACAGGGCTACGGAGCCCGGCTCGTCGAGGCGGGCTTTGGTGGTGTCCTTTGCTGTGAGCTGCCAGTCGGGGGCGGTGGCGCCCGTAAAGGCGCGAGCACGCAGTCGCACGTCGGTTGTGCCGGTCACCTCGACGTCGAGGTACAGGGCGTCACCTGCCGCGAGACCCGTCGCAACAGGGACGTCGCGCACCATCACAACCTGCTTCGCTGTCGAGCCGACAACACGAATCGCGGTGAGGAAGGCGCGGCCGCCGGGGGCGACGCGCACGTTCACGAGGTAGTACGACGAGGCCGAGACCCGCGACTGAATGCCCGCGTACACCCCGTTTCCGGCTGTCGGAAGCGTGGGAACTGTGATCGTCGTCGACGTGAGCGAGTCCAGCACACTGACACTGTCGAGGGACGCAGTGAGGGAGGCGCCGGCACGGGGAACCTTCGCGAGGCCGACAGAGCCGTTGACAGCGAAGCTCTCCGGCGTCGACAGTGCGTACTCGCCGCCAAGGCCAGCAGAGCCCCACCCTGCCGCGGATTCCCGAGCGAAGTCGTCGGTCGCGACATCCCGAACCGGCGCATACGTCGGCAACTCCGTGGATGTCGCGGCAATCACACTGAACAGGCCCGATGTAAGTACTACCGCGCTGGCCCCGATGATCGCGATGACTCTGTGCGCGGGTCGATGTTGCCGTGGCGTGGAGTGCTTTCCCTGGGAGTTCATTGATGAGCGTTCCTTTCACCGCTAGGGACTTCCATATCGCAACAGCACACTCGAGGCAGAGTGAGCAGGCGTGGGCGACGTGAATCGCGGGAAGGGACGGTTCGGGCACTCGCGCAGGCGAAAGCGGGTTTCAGGAACTATAACCCATGACCCCACAACGGGTGACAAAGTTTCCCCAGTTCAGTAGAGTTACAGCAATTACCCGGGTCTTCCCCACCTGCCGGTTTGCTCGTTATCGTGCAGAAAGGCAGAACACCCGTGACCCGAATCGGCTATGCCGCTGGCGCCTTCGACCTGTTTCACGTCGGACACCTCAACATCCTTCGCCGCGCGCGCGAACAATGCGACTTCCTCATCGCCGGCGTTGTCTCCGACGAGATGCTCCTGCTGACAAAAGGTCGCTCGCCGATCATCCCGCTATCCGAGCGTCTCGAGATAGTGAGAAACATAAAATGTGTGGATGACGCGGTAGCCGAAGTTGTGCCAGACAAACTCGAGACCTGGCGCTCAGTGGGTTTCGACGTCTTCTTCAAGGGCGACGACTGGCGTGGAACCTCCCGGGGTATCGCACTCGAACGTGACTTTGCCGCCGTCGGCGTCGAGGTCGTCTACTTTCCGTACACGATCGACACCTCGAGCACGCAGCTGCGCGCAGCGATTGCCACGCTCAACACTCCAGCTACGGGGACTAACGGCTGACGCTTTTTGGCGGCTGACGTTTTCTTGCGTCTAACGCTTCTTAGCGGCTGACCAGAGTTCCGATCCGGTCCCCGCGGATCGCCTTTGTGAGGTTGCCCGCAGGCTCCATGCCGAAGACGACCATGGGCATCGCGTTGTCCATGCAGAGGCTGAAGGCTGTTGAGTCGACGACCTTGAGACCCTGAACGAGTGCCTCCTGGTAGGTGATCTCGTCGATCTTCTTCGCATCGGCATTGTGGCGCGGGTCGGAGTCGTAGACACCGTCGACACCGTTCTTGGCGACGAGCACAACCTGCGCGTCGATCTCGAGAGCGCGTTGGGCCGCGACCGTGTCGGTGGAGAAGTACGGGAGGCCGGCGCCGGCGCCGAAGATGACAACGCGACCCTTTTCAAGGTGACGCTCTGCGCGGCGGGGAATGTACGGCTCGGCGACCTGGGTCATCGAGATGGCGGACTGCACGCGCGTCGCGGCTCCGGCCTGCTCGAGGAAGTCCTGCAGTGCGAGAGCGTTCATCACGGTGCCGAGCATGCCCATGTAGTCGGCGCGGCCGCGGTCCATGCCGCGCTGGCTGAGCTCTGCGCCGCGGAAGAAGTTGCCACCACCGACCACGATCGCGATCTCGGCATCGGCTGTTGCCGCGGCGATCTCCTTCGCGAGTGCGCTCACCACGTCAGGGTTCACTCCAAGCGAGCCACCGCCGAATGCTTCACCGGAAAGTTTCAGAAGAACCCTGCGCTTGCGATCTGACATGGTGCTCCTCGGTAGTTCTGCGGTTGTGCCCTATTTAGGGTACTAGGTCGCCGCACGCCCCACCGTCGAAAACTGCTCCAAAACTCACGCGTTGGAGCAGTTTTCGACGGAATGGCAAAAGGGGCCCGGAACCGAAGTTCCGAGCCCCTTTTGTGGAGAACTAGTTACGCGCCAACCTTGAAGCGAGCGAAACCGCTCACCGTGAGGCCTGCATCGGCGAGAACCTTCTTGACGGACTGCTTGTTGTCCTTCGCGTAGTCCTGGTCGAGCAGCGAGACCTGCTTGAAGAACGCGGCGACGCGACCCTCAATGATCTTCGGAAGGGCAGCCTCGGGCTTGCCCTCGCCGCGGCTGATCTCCTCGACGATGCGACGCTCGTTCTCCACGGTCTCCGTGGGGATCTGGTCGCTCGTGAGGAACTGCGGGTCAGCGAACGAGATGTGCTGCGCAATGCTGCGAGCGGTGTCTGCGTCGTCTCCGGCGTAGCCAACAACAACGCCAACCTGCGGCGGCAGGTCCTTGTTGGTGCGGTGCAGGTAGACAGCGAACTTCTCGCCGCTCACAACGGAGAGGCGGCGAAGCTCGATCTTCTCGCCGAGGATCGCTGCTTCGTTACCGATGAGGTCAGCGACTGTCTCGCTGCCCGCAGCGGCCGCGAGGCCCTCTTCGAGAGTTGTTGCACCAGCAGCCGAAACGGCTTCGATGACCTTGTCACCAAGAGCGACGAACTTCTCGCTCTTTGCAACGAAGTCGGTCTCGCACGCGAGCTCGATGATGACGGTCGAACCGGCACCCTCCTTCGCGGCGACGAGGCCCTCGCTCGTGGAACGGTCGGAGCGCTTTGCATTGCTCTTCGCACCCTTGAGACGAAGAATCTCGGTTGCCTTTTCAAGGTCTCCGCCGGCTTCGACGAGAGCGTTCTTGCTGTCGACCATGCCGGTGCCGAGGCGCTCGCGCAGGGTCTTGAGGTCAGCGAGGCTGAAATCTGCCATGACGGGGTTCCTTACTTCTTTGCGGCGGGCTTTGCGGCCGTCTTCGCTGCGGGCTTCTTTTCTTCGGGCGTTGCTGCTGCTTCGATGTCGGCCTCGAGAGCTGCGTCGGACTCTTCGACGTGCACGGGCACGATCGTCTCGTCGGCTGCTGCCTCGTGCTCGGCGACGACTGCGTCAGCGTCGTTCTCCTCTGTCGGAAGAACTACCTCTTCGGCGGGAGCCTCAACGGCTGCCTCAGCGGCGGGTGCTTCTTCGCTCTGTCCGAGGAGTTCAGCTTCCCAAGCGGCGAGAGGCTCTACCTCTGCACCGTCTTCGGGCTTCTGGTGACGCTGAACGAGACCCTCGGCTGCTGCGTCGGCAATGATGCGCGTGAGCAGGCCGACGGAGCGGATGGCGTCGTCGTTACCCGGGATCGGGTACTGAACTTCGTCGGGGTCGCAGTTGGTGTCGAGGATGGCGATGACGGGGATACCGAGCTTGTGCGCCTCGTCGATTGCGAGGTGCTCCTTCTTGGTGTCAACGATCCAGATTGCCGAAGGCGTCTTCGTCAGGTTGCGGATACCGCCGAGGCTCTTCTGGAGCTTGACGAGTTCACGCTTCTGGATGAGGAGTTCCTTCTTCGTGTAACCACGTGTGGTGTCGTCGAAGTCGACCTCTTCGAGCTCCTTCATGCGTGCAAGACGCTTGGAGACCGTCTGGAAGTTTGTGAGGAGTCCACCGAGCCAGCGCTGGTTGACGTAGGGCTGGCCGACGCGAAGCGCCTGCTCTGCAATGGAGCCCTGAGCCTGCTTCTTGGTACCAACGAAGAGGATGGTGCCGCCGTGTGCAACGGTGTCCTTGACGTAGTCGTAGGTCTTGTCGATGTAGGCGAGCGACTGCTGAAGGTCGATGATGTGGCTGCCCGAGCGCTCGGTCAGAATGAAGCGCTTCATCTTCGGGTTCCAACGGCGGGTCTGGTGCCCGAAGTGAACGCCGCTGTCAAGCAGCTGGCGAATGGTAACTACGGCCATGGCCGTGCTCCTTTTCCGGCGCGCGTTAA
>Ga0247805_1001496_pt1 | contig 11237 bp, 5 predicted proteins | sample UWRJL044104R1_FD_180930 | JGI IMG/M metagenome (GOLD analysis project Ga0247805, IMG submission 180930) | Plant litter microbial communities from Arlington Agricultural Research Station in Wisconsin, United States - UWRJ-L044-104R-1 | ecosystem: Environmental > Terrestrial > Plant litter >...
AGCGGATTTGGCGGTCTTAAATTTATATTGAATCCGGTACAAAACCAAATAGACATCAATCATTGGAAAAAAACCGAACACGAACTTTTTCCTCTCACGCAAGAACTCCACCAGCTTTTAAAAGAGAACGCTGTTGATGAAAAACAATACCACAGGTATGTGGACGGTATGCGAAGTTCCGTGCTGACGGCATTTTATACACCACCTGTAGTGATCGATACCATTTTCAATTCCTTACATGAAAATGGTGTAAACATCCGCAACTTTCTGGAACCCTCAGCCGGAATTGGCTCATTTATCAACTCTTTACCAAATAAAGAACAAGTACAGGTAACTGCTTATGAAAAGGACGTGCTTACCGGCAAGATCTTAAAGCAGCTATATCCTGACGATACCATTCGAATAAACGGTTTTGAAGAAATACCTGAAAGAGAAAAACACAGCTATGATTTAATAGCCAGTAATATTCCTTTCGGCGATACTCCCGTATTTGACCTTTCATATTCCAGAGGTGGAGATCCGGCAAAGGTACAGGCAGCGCGAAGTATACACAATTATTTTTTTCTGAAGGGAACCGATATGCTCCGTGATGGCGGCATACTCGCTTTTATCACTTCACAAGGCGTGCTGAACAGATCAAATAACGAAATCATTCGCAAGGCATTAATGCAGGATAACAACCTCATTTCTGCTGTCAGACTGCCTAACAACCTGTTTACGGACTATGCCGGTACGGAAGTCGGAAGCGATCTTATAATTCTACAAAAAAATACAGCTAAACAAAATTTGACCCAAGCCGAAGAATTGTTTTGTCAAAGTCAAATAACCCAATACAATACTCCAAATAATGCGCTGTTTCAAGACAGCACAAGAATTGTTCATACAGATAGCAAGTTAAGTACTGATCTTTATGGACAACCAGCAATTATCTATCAGCATAAAGATGGGGTGGAAGGCATTGCAAAAGATCTGAAAAACATGCTTTTGGAAGATTTTTCCAACAGGCTGGATCTGGGATTGTATAATGGCGAACGCACTAATAATTCGGTCATACAAATTCCGGTAACACCAACATCTCTAACCAAAGAACCGGCTATCATTCAACAGGAAACAGAGGCATTCTTTGCGCCAGTAACAAATATAAGTATTGCAGAAAAAGAAGAAAAGCAATTGAGCATTTTTGACCTGTTTGAAGATATGGGAGCTATTGCTGCTCCTGTTAAAACTAAAAAACAACCACCTAAAAGAAATAGAAGTACTCGGGCAAACCAGCTCGACCTGTTTAGTGGTCTGATGCAGCAAGCTTATACGCCTTCTCATTCTAACACCACTAAAAAAGCAGATAAACCAAGCAACAAACAAGAAGTCATTGGCGATCTGTTTTCCAGTGTAAATGGAAATCTTAAGGCTGAAACGGCAGCTGTAATCAATACTATTCCTGAACCGGCAATATATACCCAAGAAATTATGACTTTTTATCGCAGCGACTGCCTTGTGATGGATAAAGGCTGGGTAGGTTATCTCAAAGATTTAGATAGTATTAAGGAGCAGGTAATGTTTCATCCCTTGCAGTTGCCATCAGTACAGAAAGCAAGAGCCGAAGCCTACATTTCGGTACGGGATTGCTACTTAGACCTTTATCATAAAGAAGCACAACTGCAAACTGATCATAGAGAAGAAAGAGAAAACCTCAACAAATTATACGATGAGTTTGTAAAAAAGTACGGTAATCTGAATAATGCGGAAAACATAAAACTTATTAAAACCGACAGTTCCGGTAAAGAAATCCCTTATCTGGAGCGTGTTGTTGGAGGTGTGGTTCACAAGGCTGATATATTCCAACATCCCGTTAGTTTTTCCATAATCAAATTGGCAACGGACAATCCTGATGAAGCACTGGCTTCATCATTGAATAAATACGGCAATGTAGATCTGGATTATATGTCGGGCATTAGTGGTATGAATATCGATGATTTAAAAGAAGCTTTGCATGGACAAATTTTCTACAATCCATTCCAAAATCAATACGAAATATCCCAGCAATGGATAGCAGGAAACGTGGTAGAAAAAGCAAAGGAGATGAGTACCTACCTTGAAGTTAATTCCGATGACACTCAGGCAAAAAAAAGTCTTGCCGCTTTAGAAGAAGCCAGACCAAGACGCATAGCATTTGAAGAACTTGATTTTAATCTGGGTGAGCGTTGGATACCTTCAGGTATATATGTCCGTTTCGCTTCGCATCTTTTTGATACAGATGTGCGAATCCAATATTCGGAAAGCAGCGACGATTTTAACATAAAATGCGATCAGAAGAATGTGCATATATGGGATAAATATGCAGTAAAATCGCAGAGTCGCAGCTATGATGGTATAGCATTACTAAAACATGCCCTGGTGAATACGACACCGGATATAACAAAGAGTATTACAATTGATGATAAGGAAGTTAAAGTACGGGACATGGAAGCCATACAAATGGCTAATACCAAGATTGATGAAATTCGTACTGCTTTTACAGAGTGGCTTCACGCCCAAAACGATGAGTTTAAAGATAGGCTGACCACTCAGTACAACGATACCTTTAATTGTTTTTTGCGTCCGCAGTACGACGGAAGCCATCAGGAATTTCCGGGACTCGATAGAAAAGCACTTGGAATTGAAGATTTGTATTCAAGTCAAAAAGATGCAGTCTGGATGATAAAACTAAGTGGGGGAGCAATCTGCGATCATGAGGTAGGTGCAGGGAAAACCCTCATTATGTGCATCGCAGCCCAGGAAATGAAACGTTTGGGAATGGTGCACAAACCTATGATAATGGGATTAAAAGCAAACGTTCATGAGATTGCCGAAACCTATCGTAAGGCTTACCCTCATGCTAAAATTCTGTATCCAGGAAAAGAAGACTTTACTCCGGCGAAACGACAAAGGATTTTTGGTGACATCAAGAACAACGACTGGGATTGTGTAATACTCACGCATGACCAGTTTGGGATGATACCACAATCCCCTGAAATGCAAAAGGAAATTCTGCAAAGAGAATTAGACAGTGTTCAGGATAATCTTGCAGCTCTGGAAGCACAGGGCAAAGAAATTTCAAGGGGAATGCTTAAAGGAGTTATCGTCCGGAAACAAAACCTTGAAGTTAAACTTAAAACATTGGAACACGACATCGAAAACCGAAAAGACGAGATGGTTGATTTCAAAATGATGGGTATTGACCATTTACTGGTAGACGAAAGCCATCGTTTTAAAAACTTGATGTTCAATACCCGACATGACAGGGTTGCCGGATTGGGAAATATGCAGGGAAGTCAAAAGGCAATGAACCTGCTATTTGCCATTCGCACAATTCAGGAGCGTACCGGAAAGGATTTGGGCGCAACCTTTCTTTCAGGGACGACAATCAGCAACTCGCTGACGGAACTGTACCTTTTGTTCAAATACCTTCGCCCGCAAGCTCTGGAAAAACAGGGAATAAATTGTTTTGATGCTTGGGCAGCTATCTATGCAAGGAAAACAACCGATTATGAATTTTCGGTAGCCAACAATATCGTACAGAAAGAACGCTTCCGTTACTTTATTAAAGTACCGGAACTTGCACAGTTCTACTCAGAAATTACGGATTACAGAACTGCTAAAGATATAGGTATCGACCGCCCCGAAAAAAACGAAGTGCTTTATAATATTCCGCCAACACCAGAGCAAGAGGTTTTTATTAAAAACCTTATGGAGTTTGCCAAATCAGGAAACGGAATATTGCTGGGAAGGGCACCGCTTTCTCCAAATGAAGAGAAAGCCAAAATGTTGATCGCAACGGATTACGCACGTAAAATGTCGCTTGACATGCGGATGATTAATAGTAAATATGAAGATCATCCCGATAACAAAGCCTCGCATTGCGCGGCAAAATTGGCTGAACACTACAATCGTTTCGACCAGCAGAAAGGAACACAGTTCGTTTTTTCTGATTTAGGTACTTACAAGCCCGGAGAATGGAATGTGTATTCAGAAATAAAACGCAAGCTCGTGGAAGACCACGGCGTTGCGTCAAACGAAATCCGTTTTATACAGGAAGCCAAAAACGATAGGCAGCGAAAAGAGCTTATCGATGGTATGAATGATGGAAAAATTCGAATACTATTTGGTTCGACTGATATGCTAGGAACGGGTGTAAATGCACAGAAAAGAGCTGTTGCCGTTCATCATTTAGACACACCTTGGCGGCCAAGTGATCTTGCACAACGCGACGGGAGGGCTGTTCGTAAAGGTAACGAAATTGCCAAATTCTTTGCTGATAATAAGGTGGATGTGATTATTTATGCTGTAGAAAAATCACTTGACAGTTATAAATTCAACCTGCTGTACAATAAACAGCTTTTCATAGATCAGTTGAAAAACAACAGTCTCGGCAAGCGTACCATTGATGAAGGAAGTATGGATGAAAAATCGGGTATGAACTTTTCTGAATATGTAGCCATACTATCTGGGAATACAGACTTGTTGGACAAAGCAAAACTTGAGAAACAAATTGCCGGGCTAGAAAGCGAAAAACAATCGTTCAACCGTTCCAAATTCAGTTCCAAATACAAGCTTGAAGATATTACCGCTACGCTTGAATCAACTCAATTACGTCTGGAACGGATGAGCCTAGATTGGGAAAACCTGCAGCAGCGCTTAGAAAAGTATTCAGACGGTACTATTGCTAATCCTGTAAAATTAGATGGTATACCAACGAATGCTGACATGAAAATGATTGGAACCAAACTAAACGAGATTGCAGAGAAAGCCCGTACTGGTGGTCAATATGAAGAGATTGGCAGTCTATACGGTTTTACATTATTGGTCAAAACTGAAATTTCGGAAAAGGAGGGTGTGGATATAAAAGTAAATCGTTTTTTGGTTCAGGGAGAAGGCAATATCAAGTATACTTACAATAATGGTATAATAGCAAAAGATACACAAACAGCGGCTATGAATTTCTTGAATGCGCTGGAAAAACTTCCGGGCTATATTGAGCAGGAACAAAAGAAAATCTTAGAACTTCAAAAAGACCAACCTGTACTTCAGGAAGTCGTCAACAGTATATGGACGAAGGAAAGCACACTGAGTGAACTCAAAACGGAATTGGCTGCGGTTGAGAGGAAGATACAATTATCAATTACTTCTGAAAAAAAAGAACAGATTATTGAAGAGCAGGAAAAAACGATTAAAATCGATGGTGCTTACGAGGATCCTTTCACGAGGTTGAAGATGAATAGATTAAGTTAGAATCTGTAATCTGTTAGACTTTGATCGTTTTTTTTAATATTTACAGAACCGTCAATTTAACTAAACTTGTTATGTGATGTTTTTTTCGTGTTTTATTATTTCCAAAAGAGAGACATATTCATTTACTCCTTCTTTTCCAGTTCTTTTTTTGACTCGAATAAGATCATGTCCTAATTCGCGAAAGAGTTCATTTTTGATTTTATCCCTTGCTGAAGAATTTTCATCATGAAATGTTTTACTATCAAGTTCAAAATAAAGGATAGGGATAAAAGTTTCCTTATCAACAATTACAATATCAACAGAAGATTTAAGGTAAAAATCGAAGTATCTAGAGAATTTATCTTTTATCACATGTTGATTAAATATGGTCGTTAAAGAAACATTTGGTAGAATTAAATATGAAGAAAAAATTTGTTTGCATGCCAAATACAACTCTTTTTCCTGTGGAGAGTTAAATATTGATTTTATTAAGTTTTGCGTGTTATTGGCAAATTGCTCAACTATTTGGAAATCCCTTTGTTTTTGTGCACGTATCAAACCTTTTTCGGATTCAGTTTTCAATTTAAGATTATGCTTGTTGACAACTTTAATCGCTTCGGCATGATTTGGAAGTCTTTTGGCATAATTAACCTCTTGAGTCTTTTCAAATAAAAAAATAAGAACTTTTTCTTCGTCTATTCCGTTTAATTTAAAAACATAATTACATGAATCATGACAGTTAAGTAGAAATGCGGGATACGAAATTTGTAAATCCTCCTGACTAAAAAGTTCATTTGTGAAATTTTGAAAAAATACAGTTTTAAAAATTTCATCTTCCAAAAGTATATTAAAAGTCTTATTATCTCTGAGAACCTCAACTATTTTGTCAAATTCTTTATGTTGAAGAAATGTTAGTATGGTGTCTCTCATAAAATATTAAATTTAGTGGTTGTCATCAATTATTTTTATTATAGACTTGATAGAAGATAGAAGATTAAAGAGATTGCAAGCGCAACAAATTGTGAGTTCATCATTCTCCAGGAAAATCTTGCAAGCAATAAGTTTCTAAGCCGAAGTTCCGTGAATTTTTTGTTTACCGTTTCCTTGTTCTTGATGTCTTCGTCCTTTATAAAATAATGACGACGCCAGAGTGTTGAAAAAAAATTCCCTAATTGATTGCAAAGACCGTAATCATCTAAATCTAGGTCATCATCTGGATACTCACGATTAAATTTGTCATAGCTTTTTTTTCTAATCCAAATAGTATGTCTAGTGAGTCGCAAATCATGTAATCTACTTAAAACAGTAAAGGCACTTGTTACCAAAGAAATACCCGCAGAAGTTACAGCTAGGACTAAAAGAATTTTTTGCAGATTAAATATATCAAACGATACATCCTTAACGCATTCAAAAAGAAAAGCAAAAAAGCCTAGACTTATAAGAAAGAAAAAATTTGATGTATAGCCAAATTGGTTTAGAGCTTGTTCGGTCCAAAATCTATTTCTTTCATCGTATTTACCTTCTATTTTCGTCATAAAATAGTTGTTAATTTATATGCTATTCATAAAATGTTGCCAATACAACTAATATATGTTGGCTTTACTCTTTAAAATGTATATGTTGATAAGAATGGTAAATATACTCTATTTATAAATTATTAAAAAGGTTTTGGCATCAGTCAAGTTGCAATATTCGCATCTATTTTTTTGTTTTACCACTATCCTTTTGTACCAAATGCTGTAAGTTAGGGTCATTTTTGATGCGTTCCAGTTCGGTGTCGATAATATGAACTATATCCAGTTTTATCTGACGGTAATTGGCTTCTATATCGTGTTTCATATTGTCTTTTCCATTATTATCTATGAATGACAGAATATCAGGTATCTTTTGATGGTATTTGCTTTCGGCGGCAACTTTTTCATTATCAACAACAATTTCAGCGTGGAAAATCTTCTGTTCAATACGTTCATCGAAATTGTCTGATACTGCACCTACAAACAAACCTTGTGTCAAAGTTGAAATTTTAGATGCGGGAATGAGACTGTCCAATTGTGTAGAAATTGATGTTGAAGTATCATTTCGGTTGATGCTCATACTTTGCCTTTTCTGTAACACTTTTCCGAATCGCTCCGAAAGGCTTTTGGCAGTTTCACCAACAACCTGACCACTAAAAATATTGCCCACGGTATTCTGAATTACCTTGCTCTCCTTGTCCCCGTAATCCCTTGTTAATTGTGAGTAGTCCTGAAACCCCAAACATACTGCGACCTTATTACTCCTGGCAGTTGCAATCAGGTTATCCAAACCTCTAAAGTATATAGTAGGTAATTCGTCTATAATGACCGAACTTTTTAATTGCCCTTTTTTATTGATGAGTTTTACAATACGTGAATTGTATAAACCTAATGCAGCAGAATAGATATTTTGGCGATCAGGATTATTTCCTACGCATAGAATCTTTGGTTCTTTGGGATTATTTATGTCCAATGAAAAATCATCACCTGTCATTACCCAATAAAGACTTGGAGAAATCATGCGGGACAGTGGAATTTTGGCCGATGCTATTTGACCTTGCAGTTGGTCTTGTGCGCCTCCCTGCCACGCATCCATAAAAGGTGATAAATAGTTTTCCAGTTCGGGATAGGAGGTAAGAATAGTAAATACATCCAAATACTTTTTATTTAATAACTCAATAGCATGTGGAAAAGTACAATGCTTCCCATTATCATATATTTTAAGAAACCATATAATTGCTGCTAAAAGAATTATCGGACTTTCTACAAAGAAGTCTCCCTGCTTCTGAATCCAGCTTCTGTTTAAGTTCAGCATAATGGTATAAGCCGCTTCGTAAGCATCAGAAATATCAGTCATGAAATCAGGATTGAGAGGATTGCAGCGATGGCTTTTTCTTGGGTCGTCAAAATTGATGACATAAAATTTTGGCTTTACACTATATTTGTCCGCATGCTTTAGTAAATGATTGTAGGCAATCATGGAAAGGTCATCAAATTTAAAATCATATATGTACATCGAAAATCCCTTTTCAATATGTTGCCTGATATAGTTGTTTATAATAGCATAACTCTTACCTGATCCAGGAGTACCAAGCACAATGGTTGCCCTAAAGGGATTGACTATATTAATCCAGCCATTGTTCCATTTTCCTTTGTAATAAAATTTTGTTGGCAGATTAACCGAGTATTCATTTTGCATGAGCCGTGTTTCCTGCTGGAAGCTTTCGTTTTCCATATTGAAAACATCATCCATTAAGTTGTTTCGCAGCAAGCGGCTAATCCATAAACCTGCCATCATCAGGGTTATATATCCCAGACCCAATGTAAAAGCATAAAAGAATGCAGCGGTTTTTAAAGGAAAACTTAAAAGCGGTGTATTGAAAAAGAAGAGTATAAAACCAAGACCAAGAGCGGTATAGATTCTCGGCCAGGTAATTTTCTCATTTTTGACACCTTTGGTTCCCAGACAGCTCAAAGCCAGCAGTACTATTGCAAAAATTTTCGTGTACAGGGTATGTGAGAACAAACCTGCAGTTCGTTGAAAATTACCTAATATTTTATTAATAACTTTCAACGTCCAGCCATGCCCCAAAAAGAAGCCGTGGCAGTACCAATAAAGATGCATTAGTACCAAGAGAATGCTTACCGCTCTCATAAATGCCATAATCTTAGCAAGTCCTCTTAAATCATCTTCACCCTGCATTTTAAATTATTAAATGTTTGGGTGTGAATCTAAAGAGTATAAGCAATAGCTATAAGAATGTGGCAGTCTTTGGCAGTAGGCGGCAGTGGTTGACTATAAACTCAAATTTTTTCTCATTGGGATATTCTCAATCCTAAAGTATAACTCCAATGTAAAATACTTGGAGCAGTTGGCGTTTTAAATTGGTAAATACTATAAATGTAAATCAAAGAAAGTACAAATGCTCCCCAGCTAAGTCCCAGACATAATATACTCTGCCGCTCTGTCGGATGAAACATGCTAGTAACCGCTGCTTTTAGCACAAATGCTGGGAAAACACAACACAATGCTATACAGATTACCCAAGGCAGTATCCATAATTTTCGGTTCTTTGAATGGAGTCCGATGATAAGCCCTTTACAGAAATAGATAATGCAGAACATCAGATAAGTAAATAATAGAGTAAAACAACAAATTTTGAATTTATTAATCTCTTCTCCCAATATTTTTTTGGACAGAAAATATCCAGCATAAATAAATATACCAAAAGCCACAGCTATTTTGAAGATGAAAAAGAAAAGAGTAACAAGCATAAACAGTATTCCCGTGGATGATTGGACCTCTTCGTTTGTTCGAGCTGTATATTCTTCTTCGCTTTCTCCCGGATAAGCATCAGGATTATTCCAATTCATACTGTTTTTGCTTTTGGATTGATAACTTATAAATGGATGAAATAATTATAAAAGAATGATTTTCAGGGTTATAAAGTTAATGAAATATTACATCAGTGAAAGTGTATACCCTAAACTAACATTATTGACCCTTTTTGCGTTTTCTTTTCTTCTTCATTTTGTTCACAAAATCCTGTTGCTCGTAATCTTCACTTTGTGCTTCGGGCACTAAACTGCCTAATGCTTCAATCAAACCTTCTTCGTGTTTTTCTGTAGTATTTAGGAAGTCAAATAAGTGATGAGGTTCCTCTGCAGGAAAATCTGGGTCATGTGACCTTGATAATTTTGATTGCAATCCAACCGACTCTTTAATGTCTCGTTTGATGTTATTGTTCCAATAATCATTAAAGGTATTGGCAGAGATATCCTTTCCTAATCGTGAACCATTCCAAACCGTTTTAGAATTGTGGTCTATAAAAGTTATTCCGTAAATACGACCTGTATCATTTCTACGTAACACTACATTAATGCCTAGTTCTGCTAACTGCTTTTTAAAACTCAATTCATCACTTGTTGATTTCAGGACAATGTCAATGGCTGACTTTAATGTATGTTTGGCGGGATGAGTTTTTAAAGTCTCTTTGCATTTTGTAAAATACAATTCTAAAGTTGGTAACCCTGCATTCTTTCCGAATAGGGAAGCTTTGAACGGATGGGCGGCTCTTTCGCCTTTTTCATTTAAAGGAATGTACAATAAACCCTGCCGCAGTTGTCCCTGCAATTCGCCCTCTACTTTTTCGGCTGTAATATTGAAAAGGGAAAGTAAAGCATTATATTCTCCCAAGGTTTGGTATTGATAATAATTCGGCAGATGTCGCACTACCGAAGCTATCTGACTTTTTACATCACCTTCTCTGGAATCTACAGGACGGAAAATCTGGTCTTTTTGTTTATGTTCTTTCTCCGTAGCCGATACCAGTTTGTATTTGTTCTCCAGTGCACGGCATACGTTCATAGAACGTCTTTTTTCAAACTTATCTGAAATTTTTTTACCTTCTTCATCCACGCAAACTGATACAATATGGATATGAGTACGGTCAATATCTGTGTGCTTGAATACAACAAAAGGCTGTTCTGCATAACCCATCTCGCGCATATATTCCTGGGCAATCTGTCTGAACTTTTCATCATTTACAATATCTTTTGGATCGGGATTGAGTGAAATATGTAAAGTTGGTTTTTCTGTATTACGGTTTACCAGCAGATATGGTTCAAAAGATTGGGCTAATTGTGCAACCGAATAATGTCCGCTAGGTGTTTCAATTATTCTATTTGCAAAAATAATTTGCCCATTTTCCTTCTCTACTTTAAGGTGGTTATATGACAAAGCTCCATATAAATTGCTCCCCCTTCCGATTTTTGCTATCATTTCTATACTATTTTTTCAAGTACTTTTCTTCAAATTCATTACTTAACTGGACAATTTTTTGGCATAATGATGCCATTTCAGCTGTCTGTTTTTCCAGTTTATAGAGATATGCGGCAGCTTTTTTCTCCGAAAAATTGCGATATAATAGCTTTACAACCTGATTGTAATTCACCCCTGAATGATTTCGATCGTTT
>Ga0247805_1001497_pt1 | contig 11233 bp, 8 predicted proteins | sample UWRJL044104R1_FD_180930 | JGI IMG/M metagenome (GOLD analysis project Ga0247805, IMG submission 180930) | Plant litter microbial communities from Arlington Agricultural Research Station in Wisconsin, United States - UWRJ-L044-104R-1 | ecosystem: Environmental > Terrestrial > Plant litter >...
CGAGCAGGTTGATCGGCGTCGAGCTGTCCGGGTAGTGCGGCAGTGCGCCGTCGACCCCGTCGAACTTCTGCTTTCCGATGGCCAGGTCGTTCTGAGCGAAGCAGTACTCGTAGTCGAGCGCCAACGTCGCGGTCGGCTGCTCGGTGGTGAGCGTGACGGTGTCGAAGTCACCCGGCGTCTGGGTCCCACTGGTCTCCCAGGTGGGTCCCTCGGTCAGGTAGCCGTACAGCGACACGTCACAGGTGGTGAACGGCGCCAGCAACTTGAGTTCGACAACGGTCAGGTCGTAGCGACCGTTGGGGTCACTCTCGCCTGAGACGTCGGTCCATTCCAGCGCGTTGCCGTCGACACAGACCTTGGGGGTCGGCGTCGTCGTCTCCGTCTGCGGAGCGGTCCGAGCAGCTTCGGGGGCCACGAGGGCCTCCGAGTCTACCGGAACTGCTTCGCTGGGTGCTGCCGGCGCTTCCGTCGGGGTGACGTCTGCTGCCTGGGCGGCAGCGGCTGCCGCAGCATCGGCTTCTGCTTTTGCTGCTGCGGCCTGTTCGGCTGCGACTGCATCGGCGGTTGCTTGGGCTGCGGCGGCTGCTTCAGAAGCGGCAAGTGCGGCGGCATCGGCTGCGGCTTGCGCGTTAGCCGAATCGACGACCGACGAATCGGGCGTGACGGGTACTTCATCACCTTCGGCGGCGTACGCCATCGAGGGTGCGATGAGTGCCGCGAGCATAGCGAGGCCGACGGATGCCGACATCGCTGCAGTTGCTCGCTTGCGGGAAATGTTCATCTTACTCTTTCCTCTGTAGGGATGGGAAGGGCGATGCTTTTCGACAGGGTGTCGAGGTAGTACAAGCGTGTGAGCTAGTTTTTTAGGTACTCATGAGTTGAACCTAAAAAGTTTCGCTCACTTGCCGGCATATTTTATCACAATACTGAGTAAATGCAAACAATTTTGCTGATGACGCGCTGTTATTTTGGGGTGTGAAAAAGGGGCCCCCGAAAGGGCCCCTTGCTACCAGGGGTATTTGAGCCGTTATATGCTCGAAAATACCGCTGGCCTTATGCCGAATTGCAGAGATCTCCCGGAGGATGCCTCGATACTATTCGGCGCGGCTCACATAGATCCTTAGTTCGTGCCCGTTGCGCGGCGCTTGCGCTGCACAACCAGAAGGGCGATGCCGGCTGCAAGCAGCAGAACGATCGCACCAATCATGGCCCGGACGTCAGTACCAGTTGATGCCAGTACGTCGATCGGGTTGCAGATGCCACCCTTGACCTTGTCCTTGACGGTGTACGAGACGGTTGTCTGCGATGTGCCGTCAGCGAACAGGTGTCCAGTCGCAGCGTTGAGCGTTGCCTTGTGGGTGCCGACCGTCTGGTCGAGTGCACCAACGAGTGTCGCGTTCACCGGGGTGAGCTTGACGGTCTCGCTTGCCAGGCAGGTTGCGGCCTTGTCGATCGAAACCGACGCGGATGCATCCTTGGGGCACAGGGCGGGGTCAGCCGCGACCACCGTGTACGTCACCTTGATGGACGTGCTCTTGTCAGGGAAAACGAAGTTGTCCTTGGCAGTTGCAGTCCGGGTGTGGGTGCCGACCGACAGGTCAGCCTCCTTGTCCCAGGTGGCGTTGGTGATGGCGAACGACGGAACGCTGCTGCTGGTGCAGGTTGCGACCGATTCGACCGAAGCCGAGGCGGTTGCTGCACCGGGGCACAGGGCGGGGTCAGCCTTCTTGATGCTGTAGAACACCTCGAGAGTCGACTTGCCACCCGCGAACAGGTGTCCCTTGTCGGCGATCGCGGTCAGGGTGTGGTCACCGTCGGTGAGGACGGGTTCCGTTGCCCAGGTTGCGTTCGCCAGTGTGAACTTGACGGTGCTGTCCACCAGGCAGGTTGCCTGCTGGTCGATGCTCGCGGTTGCGACTGCATCCTGCGGGCAGAGTGCCGGGTTGGCTGCCTCGATCGTGTACTTCACCGTGATGGTGTCGTTACCGGTCGAGAACAGGTGCTTGGCGTCTGCCTTGAAGGTTGCCGTGTGCGCGCCGACCGTCTGGTCAAGCGTGCCTACGAGCGTGGCGAACTTCGTAGTTGCTACGACGACACTGGAGGTGTCGCACGTTGCTGCCGTCTTGACGGAGACCGTCGCGATGGCGTCCTGCGGGCACAGGCTGGGGTCAGCCTTCTCGATCGTGTACGTCACACCGAAGTGCTTCGTTCCGTTCGGGAAGTTGAATCCAGCGTCAGCCGTTGCGTTCCGGGTGTGCGTACCGACCGACAGGTCAGCCGCTTCATCCCAGGTGGCGTGGGCCAGCGCGAACGAGACGTCCGTGTTCGTGTCACAGGTCACGGCCTTGTCGATCGAAACCGACGCGGACGCATCCTTGGGGCACAGTGCGGGGTCTGCTGCCTTGATGGTGTAGGTCACCGAAGCGGTAGCCAGACCACCTGCGAACAGGTGGTTCTTGACTGCCGTTGCCGTCCGGGTGTGGGTGCCGACCGACAGGTCAGCCTCCTTGTCCCAGGTGGCGTTGGCGAGGTCGAACTTGACCGTGGTGTCTGCGAGGCAGGATTCCTTCTGATCGATTTTCACCGATGCCGAGGCGTCCTGCGCACACAGGCTGGGGTCCGCTGCCTTGATGGTGTAGGTCACCGCGAGGGTGTCCTTGCCGCCGGCGAAGACGTGTCCGAAATCAGCCTTGTAGGTGACGGTGTGGGTGCCGACCGTTTGGTCGAGCGCCTGGCCATCAGCCAACTTGGCGTTGACCAGCGTTGCAACAACCGTGCTCGATGAGAAGCAGGTTTCAACCGTCTTGACGGAGACCGTCGCTGCGGCATCTTCCTTGTTGGTGTTGCAGTTGAACTCGGGCCACGTGTCGGTCTCGTTCGTCTGCACGAACGACACGGTCCACGTTGCCTGGGTCTTCTTTAGCTCCGCCCCGTATGGGAGGGAGATGATGCCGGCCTTCACTTGCTCGAGCGTCAGCGGAATCGGTGTCTGTTCGACGCCGAGGATCTTCCACCGCAACCCGAGGTTGTTCTGGCCGTTGTAGCTGGCACCGCCGGCGACGTTCTGGTCGACGTACATGTTCACCTGCGAACCCGGAGGGGTGATCGTGGCGTTGATGTGGTCGCCGTTAGTCAACGGACGGTTGTAGTTGCCCGAGATGACGTCACAAGTGACGGTCTGGGTCGGCGGTGCGACGACGGGCTTGCAGTCCGACGGGAAGGTGATCTGCCCGATCGGGTCCTGCTTGGCGCCGTCACCCCATACGAGGAACGCAGTTGACTGCGCACTCTTTGCGGTCCCGGGCACGATCTGTGTCCAGGTGTAGCTGGTGTTACCGACGACCGTTTGCACGGCCGGCGTCACGACGCTGTTGACGGGCAGGATTTCTCCGACCGTCAGCTTCGCCGTGTGACCGCTGCCACTGGTCGGAACGTTGGTGGTTGCACCCGTGTAGGTGACCTCCCGTGTTCCGTCCGGAAGACAGTTCGCCGAGACCTTGACGGTGCCGGTGTGGGCTGATGCTGCGTCGGTGGGTCCGACGGTCGCTGCGAGCGCGACTGGTCCGGAGATCAGTAGCGCTCCGATGAGTGCGAGCGGCATGAGCCGCTGCTTCATCGTTTTCGGGTTGGTGGATTTCAAGGGTTTTACCTGCCGTTTTCTGGGGTAGGTTCGAACGCTAACGATTTGCTAGGCGTCTTGATGCATGACTGTGTGAGCCGAATTTTCGATGTACTTGCAAGTTCACATCGGATAGACGGAACTCACAGCCAGCCGGTATTATAGCACAAAACTGATAGAAAAGCAAGTATATTGCTGAGAATGGGGTACGATTCTGATTATGACAAAAATAGTACCCAGACATCATATTTCTATATATCAATACTTGTCGACGCACTATATTGCGGAGTATACTAATAACAGTCATGTAGGTACTTTCCCCTCTCATCGAGAGGACAACGAATTTCAACCTACAGGCTTATACAGAAGCCACCAAACGATGCTACGCACACCTCAGTTGATCATTAGCAGATTAACACCGAAGGCGCCCCTGGTAATCGATACAATTCTCCGTGATATTTAGTAAAAAGGTAGTCGAGTCTAAGCGGTCTCACTCCCCTCTCTAAATCTCTCCTCCGTCTCCAATCGGAAAACAAAGCCGCTGCTGACCAAAATAAGTTGTCAGCCTTTTTGCGTTCACCTAACAACACTATCTTATCTGGAGAAATATTATGAATCGTACAACTGTAAATGAAGAAATCGCTGTCACACGAATGGGTTTTAAGAAGGACTTGTCTGCGTACCCACGCCGTATGGAATTCCGTGGCACTGTCTATGACTTCCTCGATGCCGGTATCCGCTGCCTGGTTCGTTCTGGCGAACACATGGCCGAGATCATCACATTGACCGACGGTCGCTCAGACTACCGCCTACGTAGCGATAACCACGGCGGCAATTGGACACTTCTGAGCATCATGTCGTAAGCGACACGCTTCGCAAAAACGTTCTAAAAATTAAATATCCGACACTGCGAGGTCGGATATTTTTTGTCTTAATTGTGTGAAAACTTATTCGATTGGGTTCTTGATAAAGCAACGGCCAAAGAATTTGTGAATCTCGACGACAACGATGAGGGCGATGAATACCGCCAGGCTGACGACGAACAGGTCGCCAATACCGACTGGGTGGATGTGTAGGAGGCCCTGCAAGGGGCCGAAGATAGCCAGGACCTGTAGGATTACGGAAATGGTCAGCCCAATGTAAAACGGCCTGTTAAGGACTCTTATTCGGCTAAAGATTGACTCGAACGTGCTGCGGGCGTTGAAAGCGTTAGCCCATTGCATGACGACCAGGGCACAGAATGCAATTGTCTGCCCATACGCAGCGCCGTATTTGTCGGTAAAGTAGGCGAACAGTGAGATTGCGAGGATGGCCATCGTGAGGGCAACCAGGATGATGCGGCTGATCATGTACTTGCTGAGTAGCGGTGCTGTTGGTGAGATCGGCTTGGCTTTCATGATGGTTTTTTCGCCTGGTTCGAGGCCAAGTGGAATGACCATTGAGGTATCCGTTACGAGGTTGACCCAAAGGATTTGGACGGCTGCCAGCGGCATAGGCAGGCCTAACGCGATAGAAGCGACGAAGGTAATCGCTTCACCAGTGTTGGTTGATAATAAGTAAAAGAGCATCCGTTTAATATTGGCGAAGATAACTCTTCCCTCTTTCATTGCTCGAACGATACTTTCGAAGTTGTCATTGAGCAAGATAATGTCGCCGGCATCCTTGGCGATCTGGGAACCACTACCCATTGCCACCCCGACGTGCGCACTGGAAAGCGCAGGGACGTCGTTAACACCATCCCCTGTCATTGCGGTGACTTCCTTTGCCTTCAGGATCTGGAGGATGCGGAATTTGTTCTCTGGCGTCACGCGCGAGAAGACACGCGAGTATTCGATACGCTCTTGTAGCTGGTCATCGTCGAGGTCGTTCATCACCCGGCTGTCAAAGACTTGGTCGCGGTTATCGATTAGTCCTAGCTGTTTGCCAATATGATATGCAGTCTCAAAGTGGTCGCCAGTGATCATGCGCACCGAGACACCAGCGCGCTGCGCAGTATGGATGGCCCGACGGGCAGTCGGTCGTAAAGTATCGGCAACGGCCAAAAAGCCCACGAATTCGAATGAAGTCGTGGCATGAAGTTTCTGGAAGGTATCGAGGGGCTTATCGATCTGGGCAACAGCGAGGGCGATGACGCGGTAGCCGCTTGAAGTGAGCTTTTGGAGGGCGTCGTTGGCTTCGATTTCTTTGGCTTTAGAAAGTTTCGCTCGTTCAATGATCTGTTCGGGGGCGCCCTTGACGACTAGGTCGTAGCGGCCTTGGTGGTGCCAGACATTGCCACTCATAGACACTGCTTGGTCAAACGGGAGTTTCGCAATAGTCTCGCCTTTAAGGTGCACGAGCTTCTCTGCTTCGGTGAATTCGATCATCGCAATATCAAGTGGATCACGAGTCCGTTCGCTGTGGTGATTAATGGTGCGGTGCGCCACGGTTGGTAGGTGGTGTTTGCTGTCTTCGGGTTGCCAGGTCTCTTGGACGGATAATTTGTTTTCGGTAAGCGTCCCCGTCTTGTCGGTGGCGATGGTTGTGATAACTCCAATCGTTTCGATCGCTTTCATGGTACGCACAAGTGCCTTTTTGGCAGCCATACGACGCATACCAAGGACCAGGATGACAGAGATGGCGACTGGTAGGCTCTCTGGTACCGCAGAGACAGAGATAGCCAGGACGAATTGCAGTGCCTCGGTAAACTCGATCCCACGGGCAATTGCCAGCACGAACGCAACTACGGCTAGCGCCCCAACGGCCATGATGATCTTACTCAGCAACTTATCGATTTTTTTCTGGACCGGACTAGTTGATTCGCCAGGTTGTTTCTTTGTCAGGGCGGCAATGCGGCCGAACTCCGTTTGATTACCGGTGGCGACGACAATACCGGTCGCTTGGCCCGAAACCACAAATGATCCCTGGAAAAGCATATTCGTACGTTCGTAGACTTCTTTTTCACCGCTCAAGGGTCCGGTTGTTTTGCTCATTGGGGCAGATTCTCCGGTCAGGACGGCTTCGTCAATCCGGAGTGAACTAGCAGTGGTCAGGCGGATATCGGCCGGGATCTTGTCCCCTTCGGATAACTGAATAATGTCACCAGGGACCAGGCTGATGTCGTCGATCAGGTGCGTTTCACCGCCGCGGATAACTTCGACTTGTTGAGAATTGTGTTTTTGGAGTGATCGAAGGATGCGTTCGGTTGAAAAGCGCTGGACGTAATAAATAAGGGCACTGGTTGCCATGATAACGAAAATAATAACGGCATCAAAAATTGCGTTATGTAGCAAGCTGATCGTTGCCGCGATAAACAACACCAGCATGAAGATATTGCGGAACGGTTCGACCAGTTTACGCCAAAGTGGCTCGCCTTCAATGCGAATAGCGTTAGGGCCATATTGTTCAAGGCGCGCCGCAGCTTCGCGGCGCAGGAGCCCATCCGGTCCAGTCTGGAGTTCGTCGTAGGCGGACTGGATCGATCGATGGTAAAAAAGCATTAGCTCTATTGTAGCAAATCGAGCAATAGATAAGAACCTTCGCGCACTTTTCGTCCTGTTGGACTCATCAGTATATTCAATAAATATAGAAGTGCCCGGGAGGGGCAAGTTCTCAATGCTTGCGCACGAAGTTCTTGCCCGGCTCCCGAGTACACACGATAGGCGGAGGTGGATGGACGGTGGTGCCGGCTGGGTGCTAGCCGTTGGACGGCTGGCGGCCGACCATGATCGAACTGCCGGCCTCGACGGGCCTACTCAGGTCGACGGGGATGCCGTCGACGATCGCGACGTCGTTCTTGCCCGGCACCGTGAGCGACTCGCTGGCTGCGAAGTACTGCTCGAGGGGCTGGCCGTCGATGTGGAGAAGGGCTTCTTCGGTTCCGTTGATGTCGCTGATCGTGATCGACGGGCGATCGAGGGCTGCTGATTTCATGATGTTCCTTCCTTCGTGGACGACCAGTTTTTACTGGACGCTTGCTGCTTCATGTCGAAGATTCCGGTAGACGGCATCTTTGACATCCTCTCCCTGTAAGAACAGGGAGAAGTTCATGCTCACCATCTGGGCGACGGCGAGAGCTGAGTGGGGATTTTCACGTGTGCTGCAGCTGAGATCGGTCGCTGCCGTGTCATCAAAGAAGGTACTTTCGTACCGTTCGATGTGAGTTGGGTTGCACGGCTCGATCGTCATGACATGCACGTAGGCGTCACCCACTCGTCCATCTATGTACAGAGGGACGAAGGGATTGTACTTCAGTGCTTGCCAGATATTTCTGCGGCTCGCCATGGTGTCAACACCACTGATGACAACGCCCTGAAGCTTCGTCTTGGCATCGACACGTTTGTAGTGCGGCTTGATAACAGTGTCGTAGCCCTGGGACTCGACAAAGCGCTGCATGCCTGCTACCTTTGGCTTTCCGATGTCCGACTTGCTGTAGACGAACTGGGTTGGGCGATTGTGCGGAGCGACGATGTCGTCGTCCCACACGTTGACCTCGCGCGCGCCAAGTTCGATCAGCGCAAGTAGAACGTGTGTCCCGATGCCTCCTGCCCCTATGAGGTGGATTGCATCTGACCACTCATCGAGTGGGGCCATTGCGGTACTCCTGTCATGAAAGGTGTTTGCGGATACGGGAAATACGCCGATGGCACCAGGTGTTCGTGACCTGGATTCACCGAGTTGAGCGCGAAGATGGTTAGCTGGATGGCTTGTCTGTATCGCCCCGCACCGAAGTGCGACGCAATGATAGACGAGTTGGTACCCAAGCAGAAACTGCCATCATCAAAGCTGTACTCGGGGTACTTACCCCGACTCCAGTCAGTGCGCAGACATTGTCGGTAAACGATCACCTTGAATGCCTCGAGAGGGTCTGGGTCACCAAAAATGATGGCCCAATCTCCGATGTCGTAGCGGACGCCATTATGGACGTATGATGCTCGTACGATGACATTAATGGCATCGTTTGAGTCGATCGAGGCCGACACCACTTCGGGAAGCGCGCAGATTGTACTGAACTCTGCGTACTTCTCGGCGATGTAGTCTTTGTTGACGACTATCGAGGGCTGTGCCTTGATGCGGGTGATCTCGGACAGGTACTGATTGCGACCGTACTGGGCAGCTTTGATTGACTCGTGGATCTGAGACCGCTCATCGTCGGGCCGTCGCGGGTCCTGGATGTGCTGAGACAGAGTAGTGAGCCGCTTGTCGATTACCCCTAACTGCTTGCGCAGATTTTGGAGTGTTCGGCGTTTTTCGGTGTTCAGCTTGCGGTATCGACGGAAAACGTGTGGATAGTCCTGCGGTTGAATTGCCATATCTCCCCCTTGTCGGAATAAATAATTAATGTCACTGCTATCGTCCACAACGTGAACTGCAACAGTGACATTAATTTCAATACTCAACGACAAGGGAATCGTGTGTACTGTTAAATTACATAAAAAGTACGTGACTTTTTATAAAGTAGAATTATGTCCCCATTCAGAGGTAAAGTCAAACATAACAAAAATAATCTCCCATCACTGAGAGATTATTCTTCTATGGCTAACTGTTGCTAGCTAATTTTGGCGAGTCGGAACGTGTTGCTATGCGACCCCGAACTCCATTCGACGATGTCCTTGACGGTCTTGCCAACCAAGTTTCGTCCCAGTGGACTAAGGACCGAAATCCGTCCGTCACTTGGGTTTGCTTCAATGGTATCGACCAATGTATAGCGGAAGAGTCTTCCCTGTTGGTCGATCAAGTCAACGACTGAACCCATTGCCACCTTCATACGTGCTCGTTTCGATGGAAGGAGCTTCGCTTCGGAAATAGTCTGATGCTTTTCAGCGAGCTCTGATTCGATCGATTCAAGTTGTGCTAATCGTTCAATTCGCTCCAATCGGTCGTCGTGACCGGTTGTCTTGTCAATATCGTGCAGTCCTCGAATAACAGCTGCACGGTCGTGTTCTAGTTGTGAAATTGTTTTTTTGAGTTCCTTCATACCTTTTTTACTGAGTAAGATGGTTTTTCTCGATGCATTGATGGTGGTGTTCATATAATCGTTCACTCCCTCCTGTGCTTATTAGGCGTTTTTGTTGTAGCTGTTTATTGTGCTACTGGTTTTAGTATTACGTTTCTTGCTGAATAGATTCTTAAAAGCCCGTACTATTTTGTTGTAATTTTGCCATCTTTCAAAATAAAGGTTTTATCGGTCTTTCCGGCGATCTCTAAATCGTGTGTGACCACTATAATTGTCGTCTTTTGGCTGCGCGACAAATCATGCAGTAGATCAAAGATTTTTTTGCCGGTAGCGCTATCCAGGTTGCCTGTCGGCTCATCGGCGAGGATGTAGGCTGGCTGGTTGGCGAGTGCCCTCGCGATGCTGACGCGTTGCTGCTGTCCACCGCTCAGGCGTGTCGGACGGCGCTGGCGTTGATCCTCTTCGATGCCAACTGATTCCAGTAACTGGGTTGCGCGGTCGAATCGACTCGTAGCTGGGTAACCACCAAACTCAAGCGCTAACATGACATTCTCAAGCGCAGTTAGGTTTGGGACGAGGTTATATTGCTGAAAGACAAAGCCGATCTTTTTAGCACGGTACTGGGTTTGCTTTGCCCCGCTGAGTGTATTGATCCGAGTGTCATCGACGACGATGCTACCGGTTGAGGGGTTATCGAGTGCGCCCAGGATGCTGAGGAGGGTGCTTTTCCCACTCCCCGACTTGCCGATGATGCTGACGAATTCGCCGGTGTTGACCGAGAGGCTGACATCCTTTAATGCTTGGACTTGCCCGCCAGGGGTGTTGAAGGTTTTTGATACATGTTCGATGGTTAACATAGGGTACTCCTATTCTGTCCTTAGTACTTCTGCTGGTCGGATGCGGGCCGTCAGCCAGGCTGGAATCGCGCTACCGAGGAGGGCAATAAGTAAGGTGATACCGACGGCAGCTGCAAAGATCTGAGGGGTCAGGCTAGCAGTTACTTGGGTAAGGTTAGTATTGAGTTGTGCGGCGCCTTGGTTGAATGCTGCGCCGGGACCACCCATGCCCATACCGCGTCCACCTTGGCCTGGTCCGGTTGCGGTTTCGGTTGTGCTGGTTGAGTTGGCGTTGCTACTGACGAGGGATGTCGTCATAGGGCCGCTAACGAGGATACCGAGGACGAGTCCGATGACTGCGCCAATGATGGTAATCGTCAGGCCTTCGATAATGAACTGTCCGATGACTTTGCTATTTGATCCACCGATAGCCTTGATGACACCGATTTCACGTCGTCGTTCGCGTACAACGAGGAACATCGATAGGACAATGATCAGTGCTCCAGCGGCGGCTGCGGCAATCACACCAGCTGTTGTCAGGCTGGCGATACCTTGGAGTGATTCAACACTTGTGGCAGCACTTTCGGCTTCGCTGGTTATGTCGGCATCGTCACCGAGGCTAGCCTTAAGGGCTGTGACGGTTGCGGTGACATTATCGCTACTGTTGACTGTTGCGGTAACACTGGAAACGGCGCCGGCTTGATCGGTCAACGTCTGCAAGGTTGTGATTGGCATAATGATGCCACTATCTTGGAAGGCATTGCCGGTCGTATAGATTCCCTTCACGGTAATCGTTTCACCGTAGGCAGTAAAGGTACTTCCAACAGTCAAGCTGTTCTTGGT
>Ga0247805_1001498_pt1 | contig 11227 bp, 8 predicted proteins | sample UWRJL044104R1_FD_180930 | JGI IMG/M metagenome (GOLD analysis project Ga0247805, IMG submission 180930) | Plant litter microbial communities from Arlington Agricultural Research Station in Wisconsin, United States - UWRJ-L044-104R-1 | ecosystem: Environmental > Terrestrial > Plant litter >...
CCCAGATAAAATTATTGACCTGATCCAAGAAAAGACGGCAATTGCGATAATTACTTATAATTTCGGTCTCTTCTACACGGACAGATCTGGAATATTCATGGCAAAAGATGTGGCGCAGTTCATAAGTCCGTTTCACCGACTTGATTACCTCGTCCGAATGCTTTAGAAATGTCCGTGAGATATTCATCTTTTCTTCAAAAATCGAAGGCTTATCAAAATGCTTCAATTCGGAAAGAAGGTCGGCACCAATTAAGGTTGAAATGTTCCCGTTCAAATCATCCAGATTATTGAAAGACAGCATGTGGGCCGCGAAGTCTCCAATAGTCAAGATCTTGCCCTGGATTTCATTCAAGACTTCGAAATCTATCCGGATGTTGGCAGCCTGGTTGAACTTTCCAATCCGATCCGCAAAAGGCTTCCCATGATCAATGAGCTCCTTCACCGCAGCACTAAAAAAAGCTTCGAAACAAGCCACAGTAGCAATGGGAATATACTTCAGCAATTCTTTTCTTGCATGTTCATTGGTGGCTTTTAATTCATTCACAATCGCATCAAGTTCTGCAAACCTGAAAGCATAATCATATCTGGCCTCAAACTTAGCCCGGGATTTAATAGCCACAATTTCTTCAATAACATTTCGTTTTTTCTTCATTACATCAATCATAACTACTCATTACTTTCACCTTCAGGTAAGAAAGACTTGGAATTAGTTCTCTTCTGGATTTCTCGTCCCAATTTCCATCAGGCCCAGTAGTTCAGTTTTTGCTTCAACTTCATTTAAAATAATGCACTCATACATTGTCCTCAGTTGATGCTGGAATTTTTAAAGCACAGATTTCGCCATTTACCGTCCCGATATATAGTATACCGTTTTCAATGAGTGGCCTTCCAATAATTCCTGACGGAGGATTTGCATGTAATATTGGGTCTTGATCACGTTCCTCTTCAACTTCAATAGCCGTTAAAATATTTACGCCTTCACCATTATTCAACTTTACCGCACGAAGTAGCTTTTTTGCTTCCGTATGAATAAAGTAAACAACCCCATCACCTCGGCCAACACAAACGACGTCTTTTTCACCAACAGGGTGACTCCACTGATAAAAAACCTCCACACCTAAAGCGATTGCTCCAATACTCTCACCAGTATCTGCGGATATAATAACCAGTTGATTCGTCGATGTATTGGCATAATAAATCTTATCGCCTACCAAATAGGGTGCACTTCGTATATTTCCAAAAGTTTGCACATCGGTATTGGCACTTGACGAAAACCAATTGATCTTTTTGGTATATAAATCCACGGCTACTAAGGGAGGTTGATTATAATATGTTTTTCTTGCAAATCCTATAATAGCCGTATTTTTATAAAGTACTGGCGAGGCGTAAAGCTCAGCATTAGAATAACCGCTTTCGCTATACGGATCAGGATACTGGATAGTTACTTCAGCTATGTGCTCTAGCTTTTTATAGGAATATTTCAGGAAATACACTTTTCCGGACTGTTCTGGCAACACAATCATATTATCTCTAATCTGAGCATCAGCCCGAAATTCGCCAGACAAATTCAGCGTAAAAACAATTGTTCCTCTCTCGGGCTCAATAAGATATGCATTACCTTTCCAGGTTATGGCAAAGAGAAGGTCTGAATCATTTTCGAATGATAAACGAATGGGACAGCAAAATACAGCAGTTACAAACTTTAATTTCCATACTGGCGTACCATATGCTTTTGAAATTGACCAGAAAAACCCATCAAGCGTACCCCCATAAATCATATCCCCAATGTTGATGATACTCAAAAAATCATTGGACGAAGGAAAGTGCCACATTTGTTCACCAGTAATTGAATTCAATCTATAAAGACCGTCCTTAGCATCCGGCTTTGACATGATCGCTCCTCCACTGCCCATATACAACGCATCACCATCGAGGACAAAATTATTTTTCCAAGTATGTGAACCTATTCTTTGCGTCCAAAGTAAATTCGGTGACGTATAATCATCTTCAGACACAGTAACCAAACTCGTGGACTGAGGAAATGGAACGGGAGCATTATGCCCGTAATATTCGACTGGGGAGATCAACGGGAAGATTGTGTCAGTGGAATTAGCAAAGAAAAGAGATTTTATGGTACCATAAAGAGAGCTGACCTCGTTGTAATATTTGCTTCCACCATTATATTTCCCAATAATTTCTTCAAGAACAGACCATTCTCCATAATAAACTGCTTGCTCGCCTTCTGGTTTATTAAGTATAGCTTGATAACTGAAATATAGCTTTTGAGTTCCTAAGTCGACACTTTCTTCATCTCCAATCAATACTTCAGTAGGAAATTGCATTACCCCTAAAGAATGCTTTTTCTTTCGCAATATAAAACTGATATACTCCGCCCATCTGGAAATTCTTGGTCGATTGAAATCTTCATAAATTAAAATAGCATACGCAAGTATTTCGAGTACCTCGTTTTTCGAATTTTGCTTAATGATATCTCCATAAAGCTTTTTGAAATGATTAAACCTCGATTTCAAATACAAGTTTTTCCTTCTTTCGGTTCCTAAGGTCGATAGTTGAAGTCCATTTAGAATTTGAAATAGAAAAACGATAATTATGATCCACAACTCATTTGAAATTGTCGCAAAATCTGGATAAAGCGTCTTTTTTGTGCTAATAATATTTCGATCAATGATGACGGAAAGGGTCGTGATGGATATCCAATAAAGTATTTGCTTTGACCAATTCATCAAAGCTCCACGTTGTGTGGCAAGGTTAAAAAGCAATCTAAATAAGATGTAGTAAACGTTAACCCGGTAGAAGTCCGTTACATATTTATCCAGGCTCAATGAATATAAAATAGTCGAGGTAATCAGTAGATAGACCAGGGGGGTTAGAACCCTGACTAAATAATTAAAAGCCGGAGAATCCTCATTTTTCAGAAAAAGTGTGATCTCGACATACCCAATAGAAAATGAATGCCTACCTATCCAGTTGATAAGCAAAAAAAGTCCTACTGCAAGTAAAAATTGTACTGCGAAAACGTCAACAGAAAAAAACATACAGAGTTTGTGGTTATGATCAAATGTAAATAAAAATAATCACTAATTCTGACAGCAAGTACTTTGGAATAACCTGGTTAATCTGGGTTTAAATAAATTTCAGTTAAGTAATTGGAGAAAAATGATGATCGAATCAATATTTAAAAAATTGTCATAATCACCTTATCCACCCACTGATCAGATCGCCGATCTCACCGATAGTCGGCTCCAACTTTTTATTTTTCAGGCATTCATCACGAGGCTCACCAAGCCAAAATTCCGAAAAACTGCAATCCCTAATGGGAATTCGGCATTAACTCAATTTCCATATGGATCCTCACATTTTGATGCGTATATTTCTGAAGGAAAGAAGCATATTGCAGCAAAATAAATCAAGGTGAATTTTCTAAAAATCAGAACATTAAATTACTAAATCCATGACAGGGCTTCAAGAAATGATTTTAATAAGTGAAATTGTCCTACAATCTAAAATTGCACAAAGGGCTGCTGAACGTTTGCAATCTAAACATGACAATTTTGATCATGTAGAAACATGGTGTTCAATTCAATCTATTCTTGTAGCGGCAGGAAATGTGTCAAAAATTCTCTGGCCAAGCGAGAAATATAAAATACGCGGAGAAAGAATAAGGCAGTTGCTCAAAGTGGAAAAGGACAATCCTCTTTCCAGCCGTAAATTTCGCAATCATTTTGAGCATTATGATGAGCGGATTGAAGAATATTTTAAGTATAACTCGCAAGGGGTATATGTTGATTTAGCGATGAACCCCTCTATGAGAGATCCATTCTTTCCAAATTCAACAAGCAATACCCACAGAGGCTATAACTCTTTTAACAATACAGTTGTATTTCGTGGTGAAACACTAGACTTAGTCGAGTTATTAGCGGCACTTGACCAAATACTTAAAGATTGTACGCCCTGGTCTTTTGTGTAATTGCGTGGTAAATACACTATCGCAATATTTGATGATATACATAAAACAATGAAATATAAAGTCCCCAATTTTGTGGTTTACCGGAATGAGTGTAGATTTCGGCGAAAGTGGTTCTTCCCCACTTTTTGGTGGTTGCTTCACAGACTCCTGTGATTATTTAGATTACATGCCTTAAAATGGGTTTCGGTTACCGTTTTGAAAAAAGATTGTAACCAAAGTAAGAAAGCGGGCGTAGCATGCATGATTATTTTGCTAAAAATAATAGCAAAATAATCATTAACTTTGTTTTCCTGCTGCTAAAACGCATACAAAAATTCTTAAACTTTAATGTTTTCAGAGTGTTGATAACTTAGCTGCCGGAATTATGGTTTAATTTGGAAACATTCTATCTTTACTTAAAACAACCTTAACTGATGAGTAAACTGACAGCCTTTGATTATTTCGTGAATCAAATTGTTAATTGGTATGTTGAGCAGGGCGGTGATTTTGAAAACAATGACCTTTCAAAGCTAAAGCTCACTAAACTACTGTTTTTTACCTGCGCTGCATCTACTGGTCCGGACAATCCCGCCCTTCTGGAAACTTTTGATAATTTTTATGCTTTGCCTTACGGTCATGTAGAAAGTGACATTCAGGATCAAATGGAAAACTCATTTTTTTTCAACATCACCAAAACCAGGTTATATTCAAGACCTAATACTGGTGTATATCAGGTACAAGATGTAACGCAGGCAGTACAGGATCAAATCAGAGGTGCGGTAGCCATATTGAAATTTGTAAACTCGCATTTAGTTAGATTACCCGCGTTTGAATTGGTAGATTTGAGCCACCGCTGGCAATCCTGGAAGAGTGTTTTTTCTCTGGCACAGCAGTACGGTAAATATTCTATGAAAATACCGAGGGAAATGATCATGAATGAGCCTAAAATCTTCTTGTTGAACTGACATGCAACATCTGGACAAGGCGCTCTCTCAGTTGCAATCTGACTTCCATACAGGTTGGGCTACACCGTTAACTACCGCAATCGCGATAGATGACATCAACATTGATCAAAACAAATTAGATGCTCAACTCGCAATTTTAAATATTTTGAATGCAGCGTCCAATAAGTTTTATAAGGAACTCAATTTCTCAGTAATCACAGGCGAATATCTCGAAGATTTAACCATTGCAGCATCTAAAATAGATTCGATTGATAATTTTATCGTTAATCTAATGGGATTTGATGTCCCGGGATTTCCAAATATGCTCGTTCTGTACCAGCAAGTTTTTAGCGAGGGATTTCTTCAACCGATAAGAAACAGCCTTCAGCAATACAAGTCCCTGCTCAAGCATGTCGAAAGACATATTACTCACCAACCGGGATCGAGTATGATCTTTCACGAGCTGAACGAAAACAGATCAGGTACAAGCCGAATGGTCAGTGTAGCAATAACCTTGGCTGAATTGTTCCAGATCAATGTAACTATTTCTGAGATTGATCATAGGTTGAGTTATGATAAAAATACTTTCAAAAGTCTACTTTTAAGCCAGCATCAGCTTAAAAAACCTGAGTTCGCAGGGCCTGATCTGGAAATTATCAAAGCTAAATGTGAATTTCTGCTATACAAACTGTCGTTCAGGCTACACCAGTCAAAAAAGAAGTTTGATTATGTTATTGATTTCAATTATTCTACGGTGAAGCTCAAGGAAGTTTCTCACTTCTCAAAATATAATGAAATCATTAAAGGACATTATGGAAAAAATGTTACAGTTCCAGCATTCAACTCCAGGTCGGCGGCAGCAAAAATTAAATACAGCTCTTCACCGGGGACATTGAACCTAGACGAATATCATGCCTTGACTAAAAGATACAAGGATGTGGAGCCCGACATTCCGGCTTTATCAGATCTAAAATCAAAGTACGGTTTGCTTTACGACCAATTGATGGTTCAGCCTTTGAGCAGTTTTGATAAGAGGGCTTATGATATCGCTTTCTGCTATATCGAAAACAACCTGTTTTCACTTGAACTTAAACAAAAGAAAATTGACCTGAGCAACTGGGAGGCGAAACTAAAATCGTACACCAGTCGTGCAAATTCTCTGAACAACAGTAATTTTTTTCCCTATTATAAAATTCTCAAGGAATTTTTAGACCCTGAAATCGAACGTCAGTTCAGGCAGAACGATGAAAAAAGTTTGTTAATAGTTAAAGATTTGAAAGGAAAATACAAGGAGAATCTGGACCTGCTAATCCTGAATACAGAAATATGTGAGGAAACAGAATATCTTGCTTTTCAAGCCGACTACCAAACTTCATTAACGGACATCACAGACAGTTTGGGAACAACTTACAAGTGCTTCGTATCATCAGCTTTTGTGCTTCCCTTAGAATATACAGAGTACAAGGATGAATTGGAAACCTTTAAATCAAAGCTGACCAAATACAATGCAATGTATGACGTCCAGGAATTACTGCAAAACGATCACAGGGATATTCAGGTTGTTAAAGAAGAAATTGAAAAGACAGATAAACGGCACATAGAGATCCTTTCTATTTTTGCAGCTTTAGTGATGTTTGTTTCCGGTGAAATACAGATTTTTTCGAAGCTAGTTGATATGCGTGAAGCGGTAACATTTACCCTATTTTTCGCTTACGGTCTTGGTCTGTTTGTATTGATGATCTGGTTCATTACCCGACCCAAGGGACTTAAACGTGCTTCGCTTTCATCAATGCACTATTTTATTGTTGCTGTTTTTTTAATCGGAATGATTTGCGGAATTGTTTATGTAAATAAAAGCGATCCTCAAAAAACGGAGTCAGAAATGAAGATAGATTCATTAAACAGTACGATTGAAATACTCCGAAAACAAGTGACGATCGATTCTCTGAACTCTCAAAAGACAAAGCCTGAGTATCCAAAAACCCAGTCGGTTAGTAAAGATCCAACAGAAGGTAAGAATACCCGACCAAAAGCTAAACCGGGAAAACTCTAACTTAAGTACGACCGGGATACCACTTGAATCTGACTTGGATAGCAGTAGCCTGCTATTTTGGACAAAAATTTCCTGAAGGATTTCGTACCGAGGCAAAATACGCCAGTCAGCCAAAAGGATGTAGATGTACAATTTTACCATGATGACTTAACCTTTAATATTGAAGTAAAATGTGCCGACTTTGGGGACATTGGTCAGAGAATTGACCCCAATCAGCTCAAATTCATTAATACAGGCAGAATGGATGACCGCGGAGAGAATGCCAAGGCAGCGATTTTGTCGGCGCTCAGGGAAGTCATGGAAAAGCAGGAAAAAGAAATGATGCCCGATGCAACTATCAAAAGTATGGACAACAATCTTTGGGATTATCTAAAATCTGCAAATGATAAATTTAATCCTGAAGCCGGTCAAGACCAGCTCAATGTGCTATTAGTGGGTTGTGATGACGCTCAAGATCTACAAATGTGGTTCAATTATATGTTTGCACCTAAAGGGCTTTTCACCAATGACTCATTTGCAAACACAGAGGAATACGAATTGGTCGATGCAATAGTATTAACTAATCAGTTCCACAAACACCACCATTTCTATAAAAAAGATATGGCAAATACTTGGACGCTAGAAGACGGATTCGCTATAGTATTTCATAATCCCAATGCAAGAGCAGAAAAACAACATGCGCTTAGTAGGTTTTGCGAACTATTCCCAAATTATACTTAAGCTTTTTTAGCTTATGAGCCTTCTGGAAGTGCACCAGTCGAAGTAAAGTTAGCTGTATGGATGTCAAACTTTATTAGGGAAGATCTTGAAAAAAATCAAGGTATTTATTTATTCTCCGAACCCAAGAAAACAGATTAGTACCAGACAATCTTCAAAATTTCAACTGATTTGCCAATATTTTTGAATCCCAAAAGATGTAACATTATCTTTTTAATGGTGTTAAATAAATCTACCCTGGATACGATGTAAACACCAGGCAAATTTGCAAAAAACACTCGACAGCGTAAGCTTGCTAGATTTTTTTACCAAATCCGTAGGGCGTGGTCTTTTCAGGCAAACCCGAGTTTCAGAAATTTGCTGGTTCAAAAAGCCAGAAATCCATTTAATTTCAGAAAAAGAAAAAAGAACCACTGATTAGTTTCTGGAATAAACGGGAATAATCTTCATTCTCAGGACTTTTTAGCTGGTAGAGCGTTTGAATTCGCCGCCAACTAGACCTCCCGCTAAATAAGCTGTCAAAGTGGCAACATTAAATGATTGGTTTTAAAGTTGATGGGTGAACGATGAAATTAATAAACCATGAGCAAACTTATATATAACAATACCTTGATATACATCACTTTTCAGGAACGTTCCAAACAATTATTTGCAGTTGAGCTTGCTGCTGTTTTAAAAGAAAAATTCGGTACTGGAACCTTCGATGAGGAGGCGAAAACGAATGAAATACTGAAATTCGCATATGATTGGACAGCCGACAGATTTGTTCAGGTTATGCACGAAGAGACAGATAAGGCTTTTTTCTATTATCTATTCAATGTTCATGAAGATTCTATACAACTGTACTACAAAACCCTGACCTCAAGGAAGGATGTACAAAAAAACGGTGTAGATATCAACACTTTGTCGCTCAACCGCAAAATTTTAAAACTTGCATTGGAACAGAGCTGTGATATTGATTATGTTGGCAAGAAAGAAACAAACCTCGCAACAGTACAATGCTTCATCAGACGGGTTGAAGATCTGATGTACCTGGGGGATCAGCTATATGGTTACGCAGAGTTCATGGCGGAGCAGCGGATGATGGAGGATCCAATAGAAATCATCATTTCGGACAATACGTTAACTGTTCAGCGAAAACACCATTACGATCAGGTTTATACTGCTATGCAGGATTTTTTTGTGGAAGGGTTCCGGAAAGGGTTTATCGATGAAGAAGTAATAAAGGAATTAAGGGGGGTGCTAAAAAACTGTATGGGTATTGATTACGATTTCGCAGGGGGTCAGATCCAGCAGATCAAAGAACACTTTTCACCGAAATCACCCCGCATGCAGACTGTTCAACATCATGTCCTCGCAGAAAATCTTATTCGTAGTGGTGTGGATAAGGTGGAAGCGAACCGCTTCTACGATGGTTTGACCCTGAGAAGAGAAAACAAACTCAATATTAAAGATTCTGTTTATAAGAGCAGTTCAATGTTGAGATATATGTTTAGACCATTACTGGTTGTAAACATTGAGGGCGATGAACGAACCCTTGTTGGAGAGGAAAAGTGGAAGGAAAGCATTTCGGTTATGGCGACCAATGGCTTCCAGTGGCAACAGGCACCAGAAGAATGGAAACAAAACCCCTGTTTCAATGATTACCTCAACAAGAAATCAAATGAACCTGACTTTTTGTTGGAAAAGGCAACCATGGAAGTACTTGATAAAAGAAACCTACCCTATATTCACCATGTTGTCAGCCTTAAACCCTTAAATGGACCCGCCGTAAGGGTTGACAAGGATCCCGGGGAGATGGATTTTATTATCATTGACCCGGCATCAAAAAAAGTACTGGTGACAGACTGCAAATACCACCGTGCAAGATACGAAATGGTGGGATTTTCAAATGACTACAGGAATTTCAAACAGGAGTATGAAAAGAAAATAGCAAAGAAAGTAAAATTCATCGCTGCGAACCTAAAGCTTGTTCAGGAGCATTTTGAAGGCGAAAGCAAGATAAAAGGACTTGATATTAGCGGCTTTGATGTGGAAGCATTGTTTATCATCAACACACCTACATTTTACATGTTTAATGGAAGCTACAATGCCATTACTGTCAGCCATCTGGATGAATTTATAACTGGCGGATACCGATTCCCCGAAATTGTAATCAAACCGCATGAGCCCTACCAACCCGAAAAAAAGATAAATCATCCTTATTTTACGATCCAATAAGGAATTGAGAATAAGGGCAAATGAAAAAATTATACATATATGCCGACGAAGCGGCATTTTTGAGCGGCACAGAAGAAATTCTGGGAACTGGTATCCTCATTTCTGAAACTCCGATTGACCAAACAGTTGTAACCACTGCTATGAAGCTTTTGTTTGATGATCCAGACTTTGATAAAAAGATGGATCAAAGAACCATTGATAACGGCTATTTCCATGCATCTGAAGATAGCAAAAATGGGCATTCCCATTTTTGCAGGGGTATTGTAGGCAACATTAGCAGCAATTTGTGTATTCCTACCTTAGTAAAACCAACCGCAGCAACAGGTCAGCAGAAAGCCTCTTTCGGCTGACACTCAAGCTGGTTTGCGGTAAATTTATGGATGAGCCTTGCGATGTGGAGATGATTATTGAAGGCAGAATGGGATTTGGCCAGCACAATGTCAATCAATTCTTAGCTGAGTTCCATAAGGAATATGCACTGCTGGCCGATAACCTACCTAGTATAATCAATATATTCTCAAAAATCTCCATTACCATAGCGGATAAAACACATCCAGGTTTACAGGTTGTTGATTTTATGCTCTGGGCGATGAACAGAGTCATGATGATACCCTGCAATAATACCTGGAGGGATCGTTTAACCTTGAAATTAATGGAATTTTTAAGTACCGAAGATGCAGATCAAAATTCGGGACATTATTATCTTGAAATCAGGTCAACGATAATCATACAAAATTGTTCTAATATCCTCCATGTCACATCGCAAACCTTGGCTTTCGCCTGGCATGACTTCATGCAATAGATACGACCTCATCCTGGTTTAGTAAGATTTTAAAAACAGGTTCCAGTTCGAGAAAAAGGAAGAAAAAGGTGATCAGCTTCACCGCGTTTTTCTTGCTTCCAAAATCGAAATCGAGCCGTGCAGTATTCCATGACGGTTAAGTTGGTTTGTAGATGCCCCCTCGTCTTTATAGTACCCATAGTAATCATTTGCAAAACGAACGAATGAGCTCAACAGGGGGCTGACCATTCCCAGGTGTGTTTTCGGAATATGATCTAAACTTTCCCATCCAGAAAATTTACCAAATTCTTCCATTTGTTTTCCCATAGCGTGAACCATCGCAGTATGGTACATTAAGTGCTCAGGATTGTCAGCACCGTAACCACAGCTTTCAAAAAGTTTGCAAAGTTGTTTAACATCTTTTGTTAGCTTGGTGACCTTCAAAAATCGCCTGGCAATATGGTCCAGCAGTGGAAATAAGGTGATTACTGTTGCTGAATAAAGATGTCTGCGATATGATCCGAATACCTCTGACAGAATTTTAT
>Ga0247805_1001499_pt1 | contig 11220 bp, 8 predicted proteins | sample UWRJL044104R1_FD_180930 | JGI IMG/M metagenome (GOLD analysis project Ga0247805, IMG submission 180930) | Plant litter microbial communities from Arlington Agricultural Research Station in Wisconsin, United States - UWRJ-L044-104R-1 | ecosystem: Environmental > Terrestrial > Plant litter >...
AACTGGAGCTTAGTTGAAGAGAAATGTTTGAGCATCCACTTTTAAAAGAATGGGTATACAATGCCGATGCCCTATAATTGGGCGTCTTGGTTTGGCTGGAATTGATGGTACGCTGTTCCACATTAATTGCCCCCGTTTGCAGAAATTTATTATCTGATGAGCCTTTATTTTCTGCGTAGCCGAGATCGGTATTGAAGGTTAGTTTATCCAATTTACTGGGATTATAGTACAGTGTCCCTCTAAACAGATGACTTTGCTGTTGGTTATCTGCAATTATGGAACGGCTTCCATTCACTTGTCCATCGTTATAATACTCTTCTGAAAGGCTATTTTTATAGGTATTGCCGCTTGACTTCTTGAAGGTGTAATTGCTCTCTAAAGTAATCTTATCACTAAGCTTGTTACTGAAGACCAGACCAACATCCAGATTATTAAGGCGACCGCCATCTATGTTCGAACCAGATCTAAAAAGACCACTATAGCCATTATTTATAGTACTGCTAATGGTTCCAACTGCTGGACTAGCATTGATTCCGGCCGGGCTACGCCCTACTGAGGCGTTGACGCTAATTTGCTTGTACCCATCAAGGCGCATTAAAGATGCTCCGGCATAATTGCGATCATTTAAATTTGACTCGCCGGTAAGTGAGTACATTGTTCCGACCGATTTATCCACTTTGGATACCACGTTTAACACCTTGGTTGATTCCCCGGTTTTGACACCTGTAGCCGCAGCCTGATCGCCATAATCGTCTATAATCTGGATCCGCTCCACGATATTAGCCGGCAACTCTTTAATGGCGCTTTTAATATCGCCACCAAAATAGTTGATACCGTTAAATTTTGCACGTTTCACCTCCTGTCCCTGATGCGTTACTGTTCCGTCTTTATCGACAGATACGCCTTCCATTTTTCTTAAAAGATCCTGGAGTTTCGCATAATCCCGGATGATGTAATCGTCAGCCCAGAACTCAACCGTATCTTTTAAATATTTTGGTCCTACTTTACCTTTTATTGTGACTTCATTTAAAAGTTGATTTTCAGTTTTTAACATGATGGGTTGGAGGACCAGTCGGGCTTTGGTATCGTTGTTCAAATACTTTTGCGACTTTCTTAAAAAGCCAATGCCACCAACAGTAATGATAAACTCGGCAGATTTCACGTTTTTGAAGATAAAAACACCCATGTCATTGGTGGTAGTTTGCAGGGTATCTTTGTTGGAAACGAGCCGAACTGTGGCGCCTGCTGCTGCATCACCAATCGAATCTCTGACAATTCCGCTTACTTCCCGGAGCCGCAAAGGAACTGTCACCGTAGGTTTATTCTGAGCATGCAAAATGTTCCAGGTGGCCAGAAATATAAAAAAACAAATAATTTCTTTCATTTATACAGCCTAAGGCTTTGGAGCCAGTTGGTAACTGGCCCAGAACGCCGACCAATTCAATGAATCCGCCATGCCCAGCAATTGTTCTTTACTAAAGCCCGGATTGAGTTCGGTACTTGGATTCGACAACATTGCGGCTTGTGCAGGGCTTAAGGCTTTTCCAGCACTACCCCGAAGCAGCATATGGTAATAAATGGTCTGCATTGGGCTGATACCTAGTAATTTTAGCGGAACGGCCAGTTCATACGTATATACACTTCCATTACCCTTATCTTCAAGATTGAAAGCCACTTGTATTCCTTGCTCATTATAAATAGAAATGAGGGTGTCAGTTATTCCAGCAATGTCACGTACATCTATTTCGTTCCATTCGGTTCTTGGAACTGGCTTGCCATCAATGATAGGTACAGGAAAGGTAACCGCCGGCAAACCTGCTGTTGTTTTGGTTTCTTTACTGCTGATAAAAAGTTTTATCCCACCTCGTGCATATGCTTTGGCTGGGAATTTATCTTTTTTGACGGCCAGGTATAAATATTTATCGTCATTGGCCATGCTATACCACAGGTTATTTTCCTTATTATTTGCAGCTAGCTCTTTGCCCCAATCGTCTAATTTACCGTCTATTTTTACTTGTTTGGCCCAAATGCTTTGGCTTTGCGTGTTGGGTACTTTTTGGGCGTAAAGATCTGCAATAAGCAGTATGGATATCAGCATAGAAAATGTTAACTTCATAATAGCGTTTTTTTGTATGACTGGTCCATGGCTTTAACTTTCAATTTGGCTAAAATATCCATTCAGGAAATCTTTGGGGTCCAAACTGAATATCCTTGCTATTTTGATCAGCCGATCGAAGTTGAACTTCGTTTGTCCATTTTCCAATAGGCAATAAGCGTTTTGTGAGATATCTAAAGCATAGGCCATGAAGTATTGAGAATAACCTTTCTCTATTCTAAGTTTTCGGATGTAATCACCAAGACTGACCGCAGTGGAATCTATAGTATCATTCATGAGGAGTTAATTTAAGGGTCGGAGAATTTTAATTTAAAAAAGACTCAAAATACTTACTGTCTTTATTGATCAGTTTCGCTTTCTTTACACCCCAGGCGGCATATTTCTTAGCCTTCTCTGGTTCATTCTGTCCTTTCATGATTCTTGCAGCCGTGCTTAACACCTCAGTTCCTGAATTTTCAGTAACCACCAATTGCATCCAGTTAGCAAATAGTTTGTTTCCCTCAGCATCATCTGCCGGAGACTTTAGATACATGGCCATATACCGAACTTTATTGTCGTCATCGTTGTAATTGGCCGCAGCGTACTTGTAAAAAGCTTTAGCATCTTTATGTTGCCTGTAATAGTATTCCTCAGCAATATCAAGCTTGGCATAAGGCCAGTCGGCTGTAGAAAACAAGGGTTTAACCCCGGCCAGGAATGATTCAAATTTAGCATCATCCCGGGTTGGCATGGCAGCTTTCATCCGCGCAGTGATCACCTGTAGGCGACGGCCCCAAACCATATCTTTACCATATAAAGCCTCCAGTTTTGTATAATTTTGAAGCAGGAAATCTGCCATTTCAGGACTCATTTTACTGGTCATCAGAAATGGAATCGCATTTGCCTCTTCCAATAGGTTTTTTCCTTTAACATAGGCTGCAATTTCATCCGCATTTATGGGTTTACGATCGGTAAACATTGCGGGATAAAAGGCCGGATAATTTACATTTAAAGAAGAACTGAACCCCTTCATGGCCTCGCCTTTTTTAAATTTGGCAAGTGACTCTTTTAAAAGGTCCTGAAATTTGTCGGCCTCCTTGTAACCGGAAAATCTGGCCACCAGCTGACCATCGCTGTTCAACAATAAAAAGGTTGGAAAACCGGTAACGGCATATTTAACTTGTAGCTGTTTACCAAGATCTTCAGTCATAAAGTCTATTTTGGTGCTGACAAAATTATTGCTCAGCAGCTTCTTTACCTCTGGCAACACAAAAACTTCATCGTCCATTTGTTTGCAGGGATGACAGCCTACAAAGTAGCTGTCTACAAAAACCATTTTATTTTCTTTTTTAGCTTTGGCGAAGAGTGCGTCCATAGAACCCGCTTTTACAAACTGTTCTTCTTGTGCGTTTACAGTTGCTGCAACCGCTGTGAGCAGCAGCAAACCAAATAATTTAATTCGTTTCATATTTGAGTTTTTGGTTTTCATTCAGGTTATTTAATCAATTGATCTTTCATTGACCGACCATTTTGTACTGACGTTACTGTATACGCTGTACCGGCAGGCAAAGCCATCAGTTTATGAAATTGTTTAGGGTCTTTTAACAGGGCTTTTGCCGTTAATCCATTTAGCGTTTCTATTTTTAAACCTGGTTTAAGGCTTACTGCCGGATTTTCGGGCGCAGTAAAACTGATCACTTCCAGCTCTCCACCGGGATTAAACCCAAACAAGTATCCGCCAATTGCAAAATCGTATGGATAGTGATACGTTTTGTTCGGACTAAAGTGGATTTCCTTTTTTTGCATGTTGATGGTAAAGTTGTACCTGCTGATCAAACGGACACCTATGGAGCCATCAAAGCCTGGGTTCCAGCTTTCGCTTTGTCCACCTCCGGCCATTAATGTTACCGGCAAACTTTGAATTGCCGGCATATTGGAGAAGGTAAAAGCTGCTGCTTTGCCACTAAAAGTTGGCGTGTTCATCCCCATACTTGTTGTTGAACCGCTGTATTCTGATTTAAAGCCACTAACCAGCAATTTATTTTGCTTGACAAAGGGACGGAAACAAATTAAACTGTAAGATGCCCCTGTATCAAAAACAAACTCCCCTTTGTGAGCCGGCTCGGTTGTGATGCTCAAAGCGCCAGGAATGATAAACAATCCAGCAGGCATGGTAAAAGGTACTGAAGCACCTTCCTTTTCATAAGTATAGTTACCAAAACTGTACAGCACCACTTCTTTTTTATCATAATCTACCCTGGTGATATATCTTCTGGCCAAGGCATTACCAATAATGCCATCATTGTCTTTGTGCATCTCTTTAAAAATAGCGATGCTTTGGTTTTTAAAATCAAAATCAGGAAAGTGTACCGTATTGCCTTCGGAAACGGATATTTCCATAGAACCGCCTACTACAGATGCATTTTGCTTACGCGAGACTTTTAGTCCGATAGAATCAGCTAAAGATTGGCTTACTGCCATTCCATCGGCCCCGGTATCAAACAACAAGCGGAGCGGACGTGGGAAATCATTCAATTTAACGCTGAGAATAATTGTCCCGTTATTGGTTTCGAATGGAAAACGCGCTACTTCTTTGGCTTGCTGTGCGCTGGAAAAGAAGCTGCAACCTATTAAAGCCATACTCAGGGCAATAAATTTGCAGGATAATGTCATGGTTAAGTTTTTCAATTTATTGTTTAAAATCCATAGATCCGTTTAAGCGCCTGATCGATATCATCAGTGGCACTAGCTGTGATGCGCAAGATGATTTTCCCATCGGCACCGATCAGTATTTTTGTTGGAAAGGCATTGACATGAAAAGTACTCACCAGGTTTTGCTTTTCAATTCCATCCTGGTTAAGCAGATGAACCCAATTGATCTGGTCTTCCTGAATGGCCTTAAGCCAGGTTGCTTTACAATCATCCAGTGTTTTTCCTCTTTCCTGTGCAATGGCAACAATTTCAAAACCTTTGTCTTTGTATTTGCTGTATAGCGTTTTTAAGTGTGGGTGGCTTGCACGGCATGGACCGCACCAACTGCCCCAGAAGTCAAGCAGATAGGTTTTTCCTTTTAGCAGTTCCGGACTTACCTTGTGCCCGTCTTTGTCTAAGCGTTCAAAAGCAAAAACCGGTGTTCCTGCCATTGTTGGAGCTAGTTTTTCAAGTGTCTTTTTAATTCCTGCTGCTTCAGGGGTATGCTTATAAGTCGGAGATAAGGCGTTCCAGGCCTTGAGATAATCATCTGCAGTATAAAAACTGCCCAAACGGCCCAGTAGAAAAACTGAAGCGAAAGCATTTGGGTTATTTTTCACAAACTCCTTCTCTCTTAAATAGCCGGCTAAAGACAGTTCACGGATTTCCTTGTGTAGCTTGATAGAATCCTGAGGAGATCTTATGATGTTCTTGTCAAATGCTGTTGGTAACAGTTCCCGGTACCTGATTTCAGATTTTGCGCCCTGCTGAATCAAGGCACTGTAGCGTTCATTCTCCGCGTCTCCCTGTACCGCAGCGACATGAATATAGGCTGCATCGCCTTTAATCTGCAGGTTTTTGTTCCAGATGAAGAAATTTAGCGGTGGTAGCATCATGGGATTAAACCCGGCTTTTTCCGGGAACGAGATCGTCAGTCTGGCAGGAACCGGTCTGCTCTGAATCGGCAACCGCATGGTAAACTGGTTGTTAACGCCCAGCACAGACTTATATTGATTTTTACCATCAACATCTGCGAATGAAATGTTTAGCCTTTGGCTGGCTAAGCCCGTGATTGTTCCGGATATGGTGATGCTGTCGGTCTGCGCATTCGAAAACAAAGCACACAGTAGCATTCCGACTGTTAAATACAGTAATTTCATCAGGATGATTGGTTTTAGGGATTGTAAAATTCCTCACCCCTATTTAGCGTAGGAGATGAGGAAAAAAAAGATATACTTATTTAGCCAGTGTTTTTTCCAGAAGGTCCTTGAGTTTAGGATCTGAAGGTCTTGGGGAATCTACACTTACAATTTTTCCGGCTTTGTCAAATACCAGGAAACGCGGAATGGTATTTACTTTATAATACTGAGAGAAATCGTTTCCAGGACCGCCAGCAAATAACTGTGTTCCACCCAGACTTTCATCCTTAATCATTTTCAGCCATTTGGCTTTGTCTTTAGGATCATCGGTTGAAAGGCTGATGATCTCTACATTTTTACCTTTCATCTCTTCTTCCAGCTTTTTCAGGTGTGGAATTTCTGCTTTACATGGCCCACACCAGGTAGCCCAAACATCAACCAATACCACTTTACCTTTTAAGCTGGCCATGGTTACAGCTTTACCATCTTTATCCGGGAAAGAAAAAGCCAGGGCATCATCGCCAGGCTTTAGCAAAGCCAAAGGCGTAGCGATATCTACATTGCGTTTTTTCTGACTTGCGGTGATTACATATTTGCCATAGGTGTCGATCAGGTTCTTATAATCGTCAAAATTCTTATACCTTGCTGCAGTTTCCAAAATGACGTCGCCTTTTAAAGTATCGTTAGGCAGAAAACTAAGATCGTTCTTCAGGTTTTCAAGTCCGCTGGTAAATTTAACATTTTGCTGTCTCCTGTTTACGCTGATTAGTCCGCTTAAAGTACGATTTCCCCAAGGCTGGCTATATACCCCAGCGGTGTTCTTAGCAAAATCCTGTGCTTTAAGTGTGCCATAAAAAGGACTGTATTCCTCTACCGAAGGATGCGCTGAACGTGGTGTGTTCAGAAAATTGGTAGCATAGGCCGCCATATCCCAGGACATATATTGTGGCATACTCTTATCAAATTTGGCATTACCTGTGATTTTTCCGGCTAAAAAACCCTTTGTTTTTCCAGAAATCTCTTCCAATACCGGGAAGAAATCAACAAAGGTACTTTGCACCTTCATGAAATTTACGGCTTTCTGCTCCAAGGGATTTACAAAATCATGCCATTGCGTCAACACCACATTTTCTTTTGAGTTTAGCTTTCCATTTAATACATAACTTGAATCCAGTATGGAAAACGACAGCTTGTCTCCGCTTTTAAAATAGAACTTATAATTGTCATTCGGACTTCCCGGATTTCCGGTTCCAATCACATATAAGCCTTCATATTCCGGATAAAATAAAAACCCAAACTTGCCGGCTTTTTCATCTGGTGTAGTATTGGCTATTTCGACTGCCTTTCCCTCCACTACCTTAAAGAGTTTTACTGGTGTGATTCTTTTCTTTTTAACTTGTCCCGTAACCTCTACAGGAAGTTGTGCAAATAAGGTACTCGAACCCAGGCAAAGGATCAATGCTGTACCAAATAGTTTTTTAATCATGTTAGTTTATATTTATTTGTGGTCAATTCAATCTCTTACCGTGTCAGTCTTCCCGACAGGGAGCGCAGTCTGACTAACAAAATGCGCTCCTGTGGATGGGTTGATGAATTTGATGGTATGGGCTTGAGGCGTATTAATAAGTATTGCTGTAATTGAATTCGGAAATTGCAGGTGCCATATACATCACATCGCGAACGGCTCCTTTTCCGGTTAAAGTAAAGGCCGGTTCTGAATTGAGACTGCCGGAAGATTTGGTAAACATGCGGACTTTATAATCTGTACCGGATTGTGTACCGATCATCACATAATTATAGCTGTAAGCAGGTTCAGTTGTAGTCGAATATTTTTTGTGACGGATGAAGGTCACCACTTCTCCTGCCGGAGGCGCGAATTGCAACTGCTCAAATTTATTACTTAAATTTCTGGACCAAACCTGGTTATTTACCACAAAATAGATCATGTTCTCATCACCATCCAGCAAAGTATGCATCGTGGCATTGTATATTTTGTCAGTAGTTTTCAGCGTATCATTTGTCATTTTCAGCTTTAATTTATCCAGGTCCATTTGCGTTAAAATTTTAAGCGCAGGATTGGTTTTATCCTGAAAAATGCCAAAGCCTATGGTGGTGTAAGCGTATACAGGTGCCGGGATATAGGTTGCAGATTTGAACCCCATAAACAATGGTTTTTTGTTATTATTGGCGGCAGGCATTGCTGTTCCAGCTACATCAGACATGGTGGTCAAAGTACTTCCACCCCCATTGGCCAGGGTTAGGAATGTGCTGCTCAGTTCATCAAATACGCAGGCATCGCTATAAGTACTGGTATAATAGTAATCAGATAAACGATAAGGCGTGTTTATAGCATCTCTCAAGATCCGACCGCCAAATAACCCCGTATTCGAACTGTTTGTGCCAATGTTATACATTTGCCCCGCATTGATCAGGTAATAAGCAGATGAAGCGCAAAATGCTGCATTTGGTGCAACCGGAGATGGTGTTGAAAAAAACAAGCTGTTCATGTTTCTGATCTGCTTGAGCGTATTGATATTCACCGCAGATACATCCTTATCCGTAGTCACAAATAATGCCTTTGTATTGGCTAAAGTGCCTGTTACGGTAGACTTATAGCTACTAAACACATTCATAATCTTTGCCTTTCCATCCAGCTTCTGTCCATTGATCAGGCTGTACACATTTTCCCTGGCTTCTGTAGGAAGGATTGAACTTGGGGTAAGAAAGAGGTCAAGATCTGATTTAGTGCCATCATCTTTAAGCACATACCAGCCTCGTGTAAATTCAGTTCCCACATTAACTGTTACATTGATATATTTGGAATATTTGGTTTTTTTATTGGTTACGCGATAGACCAATACCCAGGCTTTTGCAGGTTGTTTAATTGCGTAATTTAAGTCTTTGGTTCTTCCTATGGTATCCAGAACAGGTGCATAGCCCTGTACATTGGTTTCATAAATTCCCCACAAATACTCAAACTCTGCACCTTCCTCACTGGATGTTATGGTCGGGTTAATGACCAGTTTATCTTTTTCAGAGACCACATTGTAAACGGATTCAATCCCATTTACGGTAATGAGTTCATTAGCCTTATAATCATAATTGCTTTTATCTTTTTTACAGGAGGCAAAAAGCACAGCTATTCCAAAGAATAGGAATGTATATATCTGTTTCATTTTCTTCTTATTAGGTTTATGGGAATATGACCAATTGCCCATTATCATCCTTTAGGGGATTACCAGGGTGTGCATTGTTATAATTAATCAGCGCTGTCTTGATTACAGAAACGTAATAGGCCTGTTCATCTATGGCCAGTGTACTTATAAATGTCTGGTCCCATTTTTTACCCGTCACTTCAATCATAAAAGCATGTTTTACCACACTATATGCACCATAATAATAAGTGGCGTAGGAATCCGTCCATGCAGCCGGCCGGCTTAAACGATCGGTCATCTCAATTTTACGCCACAAGTTTTTCACTTCGCCCAGCTGGAAAATGTCGTTTGCAACTACATTCAGTTTCAATATCGGCGTTGTTGTTTTGAGGCTGATGTCACGTAACAAAACCACCGGAACCCTGGTATGAACCGTTCCAGCTTTAATGACATAAAGTTTGGATACACCCGGGTCGTTAAAGGCTATATAGTGTTTTCCAGGAACCGCATTATTGGTATTTGGCAATTGTTCCTGTTCCAGCGTAAACGCCCTGTCTGTTTTTGACACCCCTCCAACGGCATAAATGTCAAAGAAAACAGTATCCTGCGTTACTGACGGCGCACTATAGTAAAATGTATATGGCTTTAACGTATCTGCCAAAACAGAATTGGCATTGTAAATCAAGCTCACATCAGGACCAAACTGAATCCTGGCTATGTCATTGTACAAATAGTACTGGTCTTTTTTACATGAGGCCATAGTCAATACCGCTACAGCAATCATTATATATTTAAGAATATTCTTCATTTCTATGGTCAGATTAATTGCGTTCTCTTGCTGGTAAAGGTGGCAGGTAATTTATCGTAGCTGCCGATGGGGCAAAAATAAAGGCTGTTTTCAACACGTTTAAGCGCTTGTAGGCGAAGAAACTCTGCCCCTCTGCGTAAAACTCTTTCCTGTATTCTTTAACAATTTCAGTTTGAAGTGCAATCTCATTTGCCGGAACGGCCAGCTGTTTGATGTTTCTGGATTCTCTGAATAATTTAAAATAGTTCAGGCCATCGTTAAATGGTGCAGCCTCAGCAGCAATCAGGTACATTTCACTAAGCCTAAGCATTGGAATTTGCTTAAAATCTGTGGTGATGGTTGTCAGTTTGCTGTCAATTGCCTGGTATTTTTTGATGATGTAGATTTTGGATCCATTTGACAAGGTACCCAGTTCCCACAGGCCGGTTTCCCGAATATCTGTTCCGGTATTGCCAAACAACTGGGTATTGATGGTCGTGGCTGCAGTTCCTTTTTTCAAGCTTCCACCAGCATATCTTGTGGTGTACTTATTGAACATATCAAAATCATACAGACCAAACATATGCTCACTTGTCAACACAAAATCTTTAAGGGTGAAATCGGCAGAAGTTCCCAGACGGAATTTGGGATTACCATCTGCATTTTTGGCATCAATTACAATTTTAGCACATTCAAAAGCTTTGTCTTTAAGATTAAACCATAAATAAGCCCTGGCCTGCAAGGCTTTAATGGCATAATAGTTCATCCTCAAGTAACGGTAAGCCAGGTAAGTATCTTCCGGATTAAATCCAGACTGGATGCCTGGGTTTCTGAGCTGTGCGAGCGTATATTTTGTAATCGGATCGATATCCTTTACCAAAGCCTCTGCTTCATCCAGATCTTTGAACAAAGCATTCTGAAACTCATTGAAAGGAATTCTCGGATTTGGCGAGGTGGATAAGGTAGTTACATACGGTAGCATATTTCCATTTGAAGGCGCCGATGGTACGGGTCCAAAAAGACGCAATACATCCATATGGCAATAAGCACGAATGGCAAGACACTCTGACTTGATGGTCTGGTACATTTCTGGCTTTGCAAAAACATCTTTCTTAGCATCGATCTGTTCCAGGATGGCATTTACACTGGCAATGATTTTATATTCCTGTGCATACATTGTTCCTAACGCGGCATCAACGTCAGCATCTGTATAATTGAAAAGTCCCAGTTTCTGATCCAGGGCACCTGTGGTAACGTCCCAGCTGCTGGTTAAAGATTCAATTGTTGTTTGGGTCATTGAACCACCGTAGACCGCTCCATCCCTCATCTGGATGTAAACACCAGTGAGTGCAT
>Ga0247805_1001502_pt1 | contig 11194 bp, 13 predicted proteins | sample UWRJL044104R1_FD_180930 | JGI IMG/M metagenome (GOLD analysis project Ga0247805, IMG submission 180930) | Plant litter microbial communities from Arlington Agricultural Research Station in Wisconsin, United States - UWRJ-L044-104R-1 | ecosystem: Environmental > Terrestrial > Plant litter >...
CATTTTTCGCGTCTTCGGCATCTTTCGGGATCAGCATGAATTTGATCTCATCTTCGAGTTCCGGCAATCTTTGTTTGGCTTCGTCGAGTTGCATTTTGGCCATTTCGACCATTTCGGCATCGCTGCCATCAGAAATGATTTCGTTGGCTTCCTCGATATTGCCCATTATGGTCACATATTCGTCACGCTTTTCAGCAAGCGCTTTCAAATCCTTGTATTCTTTATTCAACTGTACGTAACGTTTCTGATCGGCAATCACATCCGGCTGGATGATCAAATCCGAAATCTCATCGAAACGCTGTTTTACGATCTGAAGTCTGTCTAACATTTTTTACTCCTTTTTAGGCCTGCAAATTTACAAAAAATTGTTTACAGTCGGTAACGTCTCGTTTACAGTATTTTTGTTAATTTTGCGAACGTCAAAACGTATAAAATTTCTACGATGAAAAAAATTATTTTTGCAGCTGTCTTACTTTCTTCATTGGTTTTCGTTGCTTGTAAAAAAGAAGATGAAAAAGGCCCGCAGGAAATTGATAAGGCCAAATGGCTTGCCGGAGAATGGCAGAATAAGTCCAAAGACGGCGTACTGACAGAAAACTGGGAGCGCGTGAATGACAGCGTTTTTCATGCCGTTTGTTATTTCGTTCACGGAAAAGACACGTTGCACAATGAAAAAATCAGTTTGCTTCAATCAGAAAATGCGATCATTTACAGCCCAACCGTAAAAGGTGAAAACGGAAATAGACCGGTGCCTTTTAAAATGACGAGCGTCAATGCAAATGAGTTGGTCTTTGAAAATCCGAAGCATGATTATCCGCAGAAAATCGTTTATACGAAAATTACAGCCGACAGTTTGGTGACAAAAATTTCGGGAATGGTTCAGGGAAAACCGTATTCTGAAACATATCCAATGAAAAAAGTAGATTAACTTTTGCTATAAAATATTCTAAAAACGCGCTTTAATGGTGCGTTTTTTTATTTGAAGCTGTTCCGGCTGTACGCTGTATCTTTTACGGCTCCGCTGCGCTACGCCGCAAAAGGATGCCGCTTCCATCCGGGCTAAAAAATCCAAACCGGAACATTTTGGTTCTTAACAAATTGCACAATATCCATAAGGCGATCTGCGTTTGAAATTTAAGAAGCTTTTGTAAAATTATTTTACAGCGGAAAACTTAAAAACCAACCAAAAACCAATTGATTATGGCCGAATTAAACAACGATTCAAATGGCGGCGATTCAAAAAAAATTCGAAGCCGCAAATCCAGTTCAAAAGTAGATTTAACCGCAATGGTTGATCTGGCTTTTTTGTTAATTACGTTCTTCATGCTCACAACAACTTTGAGCAAATCGCACGCGATGGAACTTTCGATGCCCGATTCAAAAGGAAATCCGTCTCCTGTTGATGAAAACCGAACGATGACGATTCTTGTTGGCGATCACAACAGAACAAAATGTTCTATGGGCAAACAATCTGAAAATTCAAAAGAAATTGTTTTGGGAACGCGCGACTTGCGCCGGGAACTCACCACCAGAAAAAAAGAAGTCCTCGCCTATTCAACTGCAAATGGGAAACCGGAACGCGGCTTAATTGTGCTGATCAAGCCTGATAAAAGTTCGAGCTATGGAAACCTGGTGGACATTCTTGATGAAATGGCGATTTCTGAAGTGCAGACTTACGCGATTACGGATATTGAGAAAAATGAAAGTAACCTCTTTAAAAAAAACAATTCCGGACAAAAAATTTAATAAAAGAAAACCCTCAATGTTGAGGGTTTCCTTTTTATCTAAAAAGCTGTTTTTTACTTCTTTTCCGGAATGTTTTCTAAAATTTCTAAAACGAATTTCCAGAATTTCTGAGACGATTTAATGCTTGCGCGTTCGTCTGGGGAATGCGCGCCGTGAATCGTCGGGCCGAAAGAAATCATGTCCATATCGGGATAATTGGTTCCAAGGATTCCGCACTCGAGTCCGGCGTGGCAGGCAACGACTTTTGGCTTTTCGTTATTTTGTTTTTCGTATATTTTCTCGAGAACTGTAAGAATTTCCGAATTCACATTTGGCGTCCATCCGGGATAACTTCCGGACAAATTGACTTCGCATCCAAACAATTCAAATGCCGAACGCAACGCATTGGCAAGATCATATTTGGAAGTTTCTACCGAAGAACGCGTTAAGCAACCGATGGAAAGTTCGCCGTCTTTTACAATCACACGTGCAATGTTGTTTGAGGTTTCAACCAAATCGGCCATGTCTGCGCTCATCCTGTAAACGCCATTGTGCGCCGCATAAATTCCGCGGATCAAACCTTCCTGAACGCCCAAATCCATCACTTTTTTTGGCAAATCAATTTTGGTAATTTCTATTGCAAGATTTGGTTCGGTGGTTTTATATTCGGTTTTAATGTCGCCAATAATTTCCTGCATGTCGAACACATAAGCTTCGTCATACATTTCTGCAATAATTACTTTGGCGACGCTTTCACGCGGAATCGCATTGCGCAGACTTCCACCTTTGATTTCAACGATCTGCAATCCGAAATTCTCGAATGCATCAAACAACAAACGGTTCATGATTTTATTGGCGTTGCCCAAACCTTTATGAATGTCCATTCCGGAATGCCCGCCGTTTAAGCCTTTTACGGTAATTTGGTAACCCACAGAACCTTCGGGTGTTTCTTCTTCGTGGTAGCTTCTGGTTGCGGTGACGTCGATGCCGCCGGCACATCCAATGTCGATTTCATCATCTTCTTCAGTATCCAAATTCAATAAAATCTCACCTTGCAAAATACCGCCTTTTAAGTTTAGGGCACCGGTCATTCCGGTTTCTTCATCGATTGTAAAAAGCGCTTCGATTGCCGGGTGTGCAATGTCTTTGGATTCTAAAATTGCCATGATCATCGCTACACCAAGCCCATTATCCGCGCCAAGCGTCGTTCCTTTGGCACGAACCCAATCGCCGTCGACATACATATCGATGCCTTGTTTGTCAAAATCAAAATCGGTGTCGTTATTTTTTTGGTGTACCATATCGAGATGCCCTTGCATGACAATCGGCTTGCGGTTTTCCATGCCTTTTGTGGCCGGTTTGCGGATGATGACATTCCGGATTTCGTCTTCAAAAGTTTCGAGTCCGAGGCTTTCGCCGAAGTTTTTCATGAATTCGATCACGCGTTCTTCTTTTTTAGATGGACGCGGAACGGCATTCAGATCGGCAAATTTATTCCAAAGTGGTTTGGGTTCAAGGTTTCTTATTTCCTGGCTCATTTGATAAGTTTAAAAGTTACTGAGTCGCTGGATTTTTTAGTTTCAGCAGCACAAAGTTACAAAGTTTAAACCATCAATTGTTGAATGGTCGGAAATTATGCGATGTGTTTTTCGAAGAGTTTTTTGGCGTCTTTTTTAGAGATATTGCCGAGGCATTCTTTTTTGTGGATACAGATCACCGGTGCTTGCTTACACATGCCCTGGCATTCCATTTTTTGGATGGCGACTTCATGTTTCAGTCCGGCTTCTTTGACCAGGTCTTTAAAACATTCCTTGACTTCGCTGTTGTATCTACAGCATTTTTTTCCGTCGCAGAGGTAAATAATTTTTTCCGGTTTTTTTGACTTGCTCATAGTGAAAAAGTAACAGGCAAATTTAGTTTTTAATTCTTATTTATTCTAAATAGCCGGTCAAATTTTAAAAAAAGTAATCAACAACTGTTGGTATCTAAATATTTAGAAGAATTTTCTTAGACGATTAAAGCATCTGGTTTCTTGAAGCGGCTCAAATATTTCTACTGAATATTTTTATTTGCTTTTTTATTTTGTGACAAATTTTTTAAATTTAAAATTTTGTCACAACTATTGTGACAAAATTTCATAATTTATTTTTTTGTCACAGATTTTATTTTGGCATTGCCCAATGTCCGGGAAACTGACAGTTGTTTTATTTTAATTCTACAATCGTCAAATATTAGTCGAACATTCGTTTTGTTGTTATCTTTATACTTTCAAAAATCTCAAATGAGGAATAAAAAACACATCCTTCCTGTTTTATTGTTAGTCCAAATTATCATTTTAAAGATTGTTTCGTTTTTCCCGAAATGGATTGAGCGGGTTTATAGCAATGGCTTGTATGTTTACATTTCACATTTTTCCCGGAAATCGTTTGGATGGATTCCATTTTCTATCGGCGATGTGATATATTTTATCGTTGGATTTTTTATCATCCGATGGATTTTTAGGAAATTCAAAAACAAAAAACAAGGCAAAAAACAAACCTGGAAAACCATTTCACTTGAAATTTTGAGTTTTTTATCGGTGTTTTATTTTTTGTTCCATTTGCTTTGGGCGACCAATTACCATCGTGTTCCATTGTTTGATAAACTGCATATTGAGAAAGAATATTCGGATGCTGATTTGCTGGTTTTTACCAAAAAACTTATTGTAAAAACCAATGAAATTCACAGCAAAATTGTAAAAAACGACAGCCTGAAAGTCATTTTTCCGTATTCACAAGAACAGGTTTTTGAAGACAATGTAAAAGGATATTTGAATTTGTCAAAGCAATATCCATTTTTCAAATATGAGAATATCAGTGTAAAGAAATCATTGATGAGTTTGCCACTAACGTATATGGGATTTGCAGGATATTTGAATCCGTTTACGAATGAAGCGCAGGTCAATGACATGGTTCCGATGCCAAATTTCCCCACAACTGCTGCGCATGAAATGGCACATCAACTCGGTTACGCATCGGAAAGCGAAGCAAATTTTATCGGATATCTGGCTTCAATCAAAAATGACGATTTGTATTACCAATATTCAGGATATTCGTTTGCCTTAAAATATTGCCTGCGAAACTGGAAAATCCGAGATGAAAAAGTACTAAAGGAATTATTGACAACCATTCATCCCGGAATTTTAAAAAACTATGACGATTCCCAAAAATTCTGGGAGCAATATGAAACGTTTATAGAAACCGGGTTCAAGATCTTCTATGACAATTTCCTCAAATTAAACCAGCAAAAAGACGGACTTGATAGTTATAGTAAATTTGTGGATTTGATGGTGAACTATTACAAAACTGAACCATTATAATTGATAAGTGACAATGGATAATGGACAATGCTGTTGATTGCGCCTAATTATCCATTGATGTTTAAAATTCATCTGTCGTAAAACTCGTAAAGCTTTTCTTTTTATAAGGTCGAATAATGAGCCTGCCTTCGCGGTCGAAACGCACATAATTGTAGGCCCAGTTCAGGAAAACGACCATTTTGTTTTTGAATCCGATCAGGGAAATCAGGTGCACGAACATCCAGACAAACCAAGCAAAAACACCGTGAAAATGGTAATGCGGCAAATCAACTACGGCTTTGTTGCGCCCGATTGTGGCCATCGAACCTTTGTCATTGTAATCGAACGGTTTCATTTTTACATTTTTGATTTTTCGGATGATGTTTTCGCCGAGCAATTTTCCTTGCTGCATGGCTGGCTGTGCAAGCATTGGGTGGCCTTGCGGATATTCTTTAGTTTCCATTAAGGCAATGTCGCCGATCGCAAAAATATTGTCGTAGCCTAAAACCTGGTTGAATTCATTGACTTTGAAACGCTCTACATTTTGCATCAACGATGATGCAGCCAAACCTTCGACGGCATTTCCCATGACGCCAGCGGTCCAGATGACGGTTGCCGTATCAAATGTTTCTGAAGTTTTCGTAGTAATAATTCGTCCGTCATAACTAGTAACCCGGATATTTTTGTTGACTTTTACGCCAAGTTGCGTTAAATATTTTTCGGCAGCAGCAGATGATTTTTCGCTCATCGTATTTAAAATGCGATCGCCGCTTTGGATCAGGTTGATCTGCATTTTGGAAATGTCGAGATCCGGATAATCTTTTTGGAGGATCGCGTTTTTCATTTCGGCAAGTGCGCCGGCGAGTTCGACCCCGGTTGGGCCGCCGCCAACGAGGCAAAAATTAATCAGGGAATTTCTTTCGGATTCGTCATTGAGCAAAAGTGCCTGTTCAAAATTTTCTAGGATCAAACTGCGGATGTTCAGCGATTGTGGAATTGTTTTCATCGACATGGAATTGCGCTCGATTTCAGTATTTCCAAAGAAATTGGTTTTTGAACCTGTGGCCATGACCAGATAATCATAAGACAATTCGCCAATATCTGCAATTACAGTATTGTGCAATTTATCGATGTGATTGACGCTTCCAAGGCGGAAATAGAAATTTTTATATTCCTGCACCACTTTGCGGATTGGATAAGCGATCGAGCCCGCTTCTAGGCCGCCAGTCGCGACTTGATACAACAAGGGCTGAAACGTGTGGTAATTGTGTTTGTCAATTAAAACCACCTGAACGGGTTGGTTTTTGAGTTTTTGTGCGAGCGCGATTCCGGCAAAGCCGCCGCCGATGATGACGATTCTGGGTAAGTTGGTTTTTGGGATGTTCATTGATGTCGAATGGCAAACGTCGAATGTCGAACGATTGGATTGTCGATGTAAGTTACGGATATATGTTGAAAGTCAAAAGTGGAAAGTGGAAAGAATTGGATTGCGGATAAAATGTCCAACGATAGCATTGTGCTTTTGTCGGAATGGTTGATGATTATTGGATGTGGCTTCGTTTGGCATTCGACGTTTGACGTTCGACGCCTTATGAAAACAACTCTTCTAACCTAGCCCCGATTACAGCGTAAATCCTTTTTATGGAGCGCAGCGGAGTAAAAAGATTGCAGCGGAAAGCGGGACCAAACGCGAATTGGAACCGCAATTTTGTGCTTCAAAAAATAAAACCTACTTTGTAACAAATTTCGCCCGGCGAACACTAACGCTTGTATGGATCCTGAATTAGAGCAATTATTTGTGAAGCAACTCAAGGAAAACCAGAATATCATCCACAAGATTTGTAGGCTGTATACTTCTGGTGAGGACGCGCACAAGGATTTGTTTCAGGAGATTACGATTCAGCTTTGGAAGGCTTTTCCGAAGTTTCGGGGCGACAGCAAATTTTCTACGTGGGCATATCGGGTGGCTTTGAATACGGCGATTACGCTGTATCGGAAAAGCACGCGGTCAGTACAGACTTCGTCATTTGACACGACCAATCATTTTATCAAACAGGAAGAATACAATTACGAGGAAGAAGAGCAGATCAAGCTGATGTACAATGCGGTTTATCAGCTGAATGACATTGAAAAAGCCTTGGTTTTTATGTATCTGGAAGATAAGGATTACCAGGAAATTTCGGAAACTTTGGGGATTAGCGAGGTCAATGCGAGGGTGAAAATGAACAGAATCAAGACAAAACTGAAAAAAATACTAAATCCGTAGAGGTTATGGAAGAGTTGGATTTATTGAAAAAAGACTGGAACAAAAGAGATTCTTTTGAGCAGGTTACCGAAAATGAGATTTATAAAATGAGGCACAAAACGTCATCGTCTATTGTGAAATGGCTTTTGGTAATCAGTATTATTGAGTTTAGTTTCTGGATTTTACTGACGTTATTGCTGAATGACGAAAAGTATCAGGTGAAATTGCATCGATACGGCATTGAAGATTGTATGTTTTGGGTAAATGCGGTGAATTATGTGGTTTTGGTTTCGTTCATATTTTTCTTTTATAAAAATTACAGGACAATTTCGACGACCGATTCGACCCGGCAACTGATGGCGAATATTGTAAAGACGCGAAAAACGGTACAGTATTATATTTGGTACAACCTTGGAATTGTAACAGTCAATATTATCCTTTCAATATTGATGCTGTTTTACCACAATACGCAAATGCAATCCTTAATGGAAGATGCGACAGCAAAAGGACACAAAGAAATTTTTATGTTGATATGCGCAGGAATTTCGCTCCTATTTATTGCGCTGATTATCGGGATTTTCTGGCTGTTTTATCGATTGCTGTATGGGATTTTACTAAAGAAATTGTTTGCGAATTATAAGGAATTGAAGAAAATTGATTTATAGTGAGTGACGGAGTGGCAAGTACCTGAGTGCCTTAGTTTTTATCAGGATTGAACATAAAAAACGTCCTTTTTACTTACGCTTTTTCGTAAACTTTGAAACTCAGGTACTCGGGTGCTCGCCACTCAGCTACTAATATTCCCATTTCCGAAGCGTGTTCAATTTCTCCTGTTCTTCGCGTTCTTCCGCCGGAATGACCTTTAAAAATGAAGGATGTTGTTCGATGGCATATTCTACTTTTTCTACGATTTGCTCGATGGTATCGCTTTCGTAATCGATTTCGAGTGGTTCTTTGATGATGAACGATTGTAAAATTCCTTTCTTTTTGAGGCGAAGGCCTTTCTTATCGAACGAACGTCGGAAACCGTCAATGACGATTGGAACAACGATCGGTTTGTGCTGTTTGATGATGTGTGCCGTTCCTTTTCTTACCGGTTTGAATGATTTGGTTGTGCCTTGCGGAAAGGTGATGACCCAGCCGTCTTCGAGTGCAATCCTGATATTTTCAGTGTCGTTTGGGTTGACTTCGCGTTGCACGTCTTTGCCTTTGGCGCGCCAGGTTCTTTCGACAGTTATCGCGCCTACATATGATAAAATCCGCGGAAGCAAACCCTCGCGCATTGTTTCTTTTGCTGCAACATAATAGATGTTGAGTTTCGGCTGCCACAAATACCCAATGTTTTTGATGCTGTCCTCGCGGCCGCTTAGACTGGCGTTGAATACGTGAAACATTGCCACGACATCGGCGAAATAAGTCTGGTGGTTGGAGATGAAAAGGACGTTTTTATCGGGCAAGGCGCGGATGATTTCCGAACCGTCGATCTGCAACTGGTTGAAACCGTGATAACGCCGGTGCGTGACGGCACCAAAAATCCGGATTAGCCATTTCTTGATGAATAATATATGTCCGAAAGGATTTCTTTTGAATAATCCCATAGTTTTAAAATCGGAAAAATTAACCGCAAACATACAAAAACTTAACTTTAAAATACGCTTTTTAAAACATCTTTGAGTTCGCTGAGCATCATGGCTGTAGCGCCCCAAACGTAATGATCGCCAATTTTAAACGTTGGAACTTCTATCGATTGTGAATAGGAAGTTGGCATGGATTGCAAGACAATGGCAGCATCATCCAGGAAAACATCGAGTGGCAATTCGATAATTGAAGCCACTTCCCTTTCGCTTGGTTTAAATTGCAATTCGGTTTCTGAATAGCCTAAAAACGGATAGACCAGGAAATTGCTTGGCGGAATGTAAATTCGGGAAAACGGCTTAATGATTTCGATATTTTCTTTATTTACGCCGATTTCTTCTTCGGTTTCGCGGACTGCGGTGTATTCAAACGAAAAATCATCAGGTTCGACTTTTCCTCCTGGAAATGCGATTTGCGACGAATGTACGCCTTTGTAGGAATTGCGCACGATTAAAACCAGATTGCTTTGATTGTTTTTTGGGTAAATCAACATCATCACAGCAGCTTTTCGCAATTGCAATTCGTCGATTTTGAGATTTTTCATGATTTCCATCCGCTCAGGCGGTGCCATTTTAAAATGCGAAGTTTCTCCGGGCAAGGATTGTATTAGTATTTTTGGGATATATTCCCGAAATTTGTCAAAATCCATAAGCAATTGGGTTTTATCCGATAAAGATAATCCAAATTTGCCACATACAAATGACACCAATTCATGTACAGCCGCGAAGAAACACAACGATTAAAAAGAGAATTCTGGGTCTCATTTGCTGAAAAATACCCGCGCAAATGGGTTTTATATGATACCAAAATAAAGGACTTCTCTTTCAAATTTTTCGTAGACAACCGCAAAGCGCAGGTTTTAATTGACATCGAACACAGAAATGATGAAAAAAGACTGCAGTATTTTGAAAAAATTGAAGCACTCAAAGGAATTCTGGAAGATGAATTTGTGAAAGACTTGGTTTTTGAAAAAGATTTTTACCTTGAGAACGGCAAAACCATTAGCCGCATCTGGGTTGAAAAATTAGACGTCAGCGTGAGCAATAGAAAGTACTGGGATGACATTTTCGATTTCTTTAATGAAAAAATGCATGCGATTGAAATGTTTTATCTTGAATACGACGAGTTCATTAAAGATATTGAATAGGTTCGGAAGCAATTTTCAGCTTTTCTAAATTGACACTTTCATAAAACTTTGCTCCGTCAAGATTGAGTGTTCCAAATTTTAATTCCGTATTCAAACATGTGATTTTTGTATCATGAAGACCTAAACATCGCGAATGATGCGGACAGTTGTCAATCAGAAAAGGTTTTTAGTTTATTGAACTTTACAAGAGATTCCGGAGTCGAATCGATATCAGATCCTCGGATCATCAGGTAATTTCATGTTTTGACATTGGTAATTCATTGTGGAAAAGTCTGCAACGGAACATTCAGCGACGATAATATTCTTAATTTTTTAAGCTGTCTGAGCTCTTCAGACAATATAAATTCGAGTAAGTTGCACTTTTAGATTGGGCCTGAATCTTCAGTTTTTCAAAATTGACAAATGTCATGAAAATCTCTACTTTTTCAGTCAGACTTTATGAAGGTTCATCAGCAGCTTTCCCTACAAACTTCGGGTCTTAAAAGCGCTTAGGCGAGAGATGAAAACTTGGTCTTTCTAAAACAGTAAATTCTTATTGATTTTAGACGGTGTAAATGGTTTGACTGCAATAATTCCGGCCAACTTAAAACTTTGATTACAGTAAATGTCAAAATCAAAAATAGTTTTTTACCTGTTTCTTTACTTCCAACACAAAGCTAAAAAAAATGATCTCACGATAAAGCATCGATTTTATGGCGCGCCTCAGTTGCAGAAAGATTCTTCAAACCCAGAAACATGTGACGGCGAGGCTGTCGGGCTGTTGCATTGAAGTTAACCCTATCTATTGGATTTTGAATCCTTGCTCGTTAAAAAAGGAATCCGTATCCACAATAACGGATGGATAAACAAAAATCCCGTTAGAAGGGTTTCCAAAAGATTCGAGGGCCTCAGTCCAGGACTGTCAAGCAGTGATGACATTTGATATTTACGAGGACTGCCAGCGGCAGTTAGGTGTATAAACAAGAAAGCCTGTCTTTTCAGACAGGCTTTACTAAAAGAAAGGCGACGACATACTCTCCCACATAACTGCAGTACCATCTGCGCAGGCGGGCTTAACTTCTCTGTTCGGGATGGGAAGAGGTGAGCCCCGCCGCAATAACCACCT
>Ga0247805_1001503_pt1 | contig 11178 bp, 12 predicted proteins | sample UWRJL044104R1_FD_180930 | JGI IMG/M metagenome (GOLD analysis project Ga0247805, IMG submission 180930) | Plant litter microbial communities from Arlington Agricultural Research Station in Wisconsin, United States - UWRJ-L044-104R-1 | ecosystem: Environmental > Terrestrial > Plant litter >...
CGGCGGCGGTTTTTTCCTGCTGCGCCAGAGTGGCGAACAGCCTCGCTATATCTTTCTCGATGCACGGGAAAAGGCGCCACTGAAGGCCACCTACGATCTGTATCGCCGTGACGGCAAAGTGCAGCCCTCTTTGTCGCTCAATGGCCCGCTGGCCGCAGCGATACCCGGTTTGCCCGCAGCATTGGTTGAACTGGCCGAGCGTTACGGCAAGCTGCCGCTGAGCATTTCCATGGCGCCGGCCGTTCGCCTGGCCTACAAAGGCTTCGCCGTCGACTCGATCTATCGCCAGCGCGCCACCGCACGTCTGTCTGCCCTGCGCGACGATCCGGAAAGCGCGCGCCTTTTCCTTCGTCGCGGTGAAGTGCCAGCCCTGGGTGAAATCATCAAGCAACCGGAGCTGGGCGCGACGCTGAACCGCCTGGCCGATCGTGGTCGCGAAGGCTTCTATAACGGATTGACCGCGCAATCGCTGATCAACGGCGTGCGCGCGGCAGGCGGGATCTGGTGCCTGGACGACATGGACCGCTACCGGGTTGCGACTCGCGAACCGCTGCGCTTCAAGCTGGACGATAAGCGCGAGCTGATCAGCGCCCCGCCACCTTCGGCGGGCGGCATTGCCCTGGCCCAGAGCTTGACGATGCTCGGCCAATTGCCGTGGCGCGACGCCGACAAAGTGCAGCGTGCCCATTACGTGGTGGAAGTGCTGCGCCGCGCTTATCGTGATCGGGGCTTGCTCGGCGATCCGGATTTTGTCGCCAATCCCATCAGCCATTTGCTGGACCGCGAGTACCTGACGCAACTGGCCAGCGGCATCTCCCCGCGCGATGCCACGCCCAGCAGCAGCCTGCCGCCGTCACCGCAGTGGCGAGAGGGCGAGCACACGACGCACTTTGCGACGCTGGACCGCGAGGGCAACGCGGTGGCGGCCACGCTGTCGGTGAACCTGCCGTTTGGTGCGGCCTTTACGGCGCCGGGCACCGGCGTGGTATTAAACGATGAGATGGACGATTTTGCCGCCGACCCGCAAGGCATCAATGCTTATGGTCTGGCGGGAAGCCAGGCCAACTCCATTGCCGCAGGCAAGCGGCCGCTGTCGAGCATGAGCCCGAGCTTTATTGAAAGTCCGACTGAGTTCACCGCCTTCGGCACCCCTGGCGGCAGCCGCATCCCGAGCATGGTGTTGCTGTCGATGCTGCAATATCTGGACGGCCAACCCATTGCGACCTGGCCCGCCGTGCCGCGTTATCACCATCAGTATCTGCCCGACGTCATCGAACACGAACCGGGCGCGTTCAGCACCGGGGAAATGATTGATCTGCAGGCGCGCGGCTACACGCTCAAGGACATCAAGCATGTCTACGGCAATCAACAGGTGGTGTTCTGGCACAAGGACAGCGGCAAGGTCGAATCCGCGAGTGATCCTCGCGGTCTGGGGGTCTCGCAGCAGTTCGATCCGAAGGTCTGGGAAGTTTCGCCCTGATTTACCGGTTATTCGCGCTTGTTGTAGCCGTCGCCGGTGCAGCCCAGGCAGCGCACGAACGCGGCTTTGCCTGGATCGACGACCAATGCTTTGCCCGTATCGCCAATACCGCCGCCCATTGCCGTGAACGGCAGCGCGACCACAAATAACCCGGCGCCCACGACGGTCGCGACGATCAACAAGGGCCGGGCGATCAGCAGATCGCCGATCATGGCGAAGGCCGGGGGATTCTGGATGCTGTAGACCGGATCGCCGCTGCCCTGAGCGGGCGGCTGCGCCAACGCCGGCATCGCCTGCAATCCGAAGAGCAGCGTCAGCGTGGCGGCAAGAATACGAAACGGCTTCATGGCATGGTCCTTCAGGCGCAACGGATGGGGATGCTGTTCACTATAAACAGCGATGGGGCTTAAGCAAGGGCCGCACGTGTTGATTTGAAATGGATACCGTAGGACCGGCTTTAGCCGGGAGGAGGCCCGCACAGCTGGCGTATTTGCGTCTTCAGGCCCTTCGCTCTCCCGGCTAAAGCCGGTCCTACAGATCCCGTGTAGGCGGTTCAGGTACTCAGATCATCTCTGGCACTTCGGACAATACACACTCGCCCGCTGCCCCAGCTTGATCTCCCGCAGGGTTGTGCCGCAGACCTTGCACGGCTGGTCGCCGCGACCATACGCGAACAGTTCCTGCTGGAAGTAACCCGGCTTGCCGTCGCCGCCAGTGAAGTCGCGCAATGTCGTGCCGCCGCGCTCGATGGCATGGGCCAGGATGCGTTTGATTTCCAGGGCGAGCACCAGATAACGCGCCCTGGAAATGCTCTTGGCCTCCCGGCGCGGATCGATACCCGCAGCGAACAACGCTTCCGTCGCGTAAATATTGCCGACGCCCACGACTACGGCGTTGTCCATGATGAACGGCTTCACGGCGATGGACTTGCCACGAGAGCGATCAAACAGGCGCTGGCCGTCAAACAGATCGGTCAGCGGTTCCGGCCCAAGCCGTATCAACAGTTCGTGGTTGAGCGGATCAAGGCTCCAGAGCATCGCCCCGAAACGGCGCGGATCGGTGTAGCGCAGGGCCAGCCCGGATTCCAGCTCGATATCGACGTGTTCATGCTTGAGCGCGGGCAAACCGGCCTCAACCAGACGCAAATTGCCGGACATGCCCAAATGGCTGATCAAGGTGCCGACTTCGGCCTGAATCAGCAGGTATTTGGCGCGGCGCTCGACCAGCACGATTTTCTGTCCTGACAGGCGCACATCGAGGTCTTCCGGGATCGGCCAGCGCAGGCGTCGGTCACGAACGATGACGCGGCTGACCCGCTGACCTTCCAGATGAGGCGCAATGCCTCGGCGGGTGGTTTCGACTTCAGGTAATTCAGGCATGGGCAACTCGGTGGAGCGCGGGTGAAAGGCCGTCAGCGCAACGTCAGTGTGCGGCCAGTTCGCGAATGCTTTCTTTGAGGTTTTCGAAATCGTAATCGGACAGGCCGACGTAATCCAGAATCAGATGCCCAATCGCATTCCATTCGTGATCTTCGCTCTGATTGCCCAGCACCCGATGGGACGCGCAAATGTGCTCGGCCATCTTCAATACCGCCAGCAGGTTCTTCAACGGCGCATTACGCCCGGAATCGTCCTCGAAAATCGCCAGCGCGTTGTGATGGTTGGCAATCGCGTTGCTGACATGCTCCGGCAAACGCCAGGACTTGGCGGTGAAATAACCCACCACGGCATGGTTGGTATTCAACGCCTCGTTTTCAGTGTCCACCACGCGCATGGTCGGGCTGGCGTTGGCATAGCCTTGCTCAAGCACATCCATATAGTTGGGGAAACGCTTGAGCATCAACGGAATACCGCAATCGTGAAACAGGCCCAGCGCGTAGGCTTCGTCCACGGTTTGCGAGCCGATGCGCTTGGCCAGCGTCATGCTGGTATTGGCCACATCCTGCGCCGAATCCCAGAAGCGGTTCAGGGTCACGATGGTTTCGTCAGTCATCTCACCCCTGATCGACAGGGCGTTGATCAGATTGATGACGGTGCGGCTGCCCAGCAGATTCACGGCGCGCTGGATGGAAGCAATCTTGACGGTCAGCCCGTAATGCGGCGAATTGACGATTTTCAGGAGCGCCCCGGACAAACCGGGATCCTGGGAGATCAGGCGGGAGATCACGCCCAGATCCGGGTCCGGCATGTACTGTTCCATTTGCAAATCCACCATGATTTGCGGCTGCGGCGGCACGCTGATGCCTTGCAAGGCCTGCTGGATTTGCTCGGGGGTTAGCTCTTGGGACATAGGTACACACTCGGGGGCAGAGCTGGATTCTACCCCCTGGGTCGCCAATGCCATAACCACTGATTCATAAGCGTTACAGATTGGAAGCGTCAAGAATGCACACGCGCGCGGGCACTCCCCGGCCAACGCATTCAATTCAATGACTAAATGCGTCTGAATTTCGCGCCGCGTGAAAGAAATTTCATGAGTTACAAAACGTGAGCGTCGAAGGCCGAATTACCGCTAGCCGGTTAATTACCGTGATCCGGGCCCCAGAACGGCCTGACGCGCTATAATCCCGCTCTTTTTTCCGGAGCGACGTCATGTCCCTGCCTAGCTTGCGCCTCAAAGCCAACGCCGACCGTCGCCTGCGCGCCGGTCACCTGTGGGTCTACAGCAACGAAATCGACGTAGCCGCGACCCCGCTGCACGGCTTTGCCGCAGGCGATCAAGCTCTGCTGGAAGCCGCTGGCGGCAAACCGCTGGGCATCGTGGCCATGAGCCCCAACAACCTGATCTGCGCACGTCTGGTTTCGCGCGACATCAAGTTGCCGTTGGACAAATCGCTGCTGGTGCATCGCATCAACGTCGCGTTGTCGCTGCGTGATCGTCTGTTCGACAAGCCGTTCTATCGCCTGGTTTTCGGTGACTCGGACCTGCTGCCGGGTCTGGTGGTCGATCGTTTCGGCGACATCCTCGTGGTCCAGCTGGCTTCGGCCACCATGGAAAACCTCAAGGACGACGTCATTGCTGCGCTGGTGCAAGTGCTCAAGCCAAGCGGCATCCTGTTCAAGAATGACTCGGCCGCCCGCGACGCCGAAGGCCTGAATCGTTATGTCGAGACGGTATTTGGCCTGGTGCCGGAATGGGTCGCGCTGGAAGAGAACGGCGTGAAATTCGAAGCGCCGGTCATGGCCGGACAGAAAACCGGCTGGTTCTACGACCACCGCATGAACCGCGCGCGCATCGCCCCGTACGTCAAAGGCAAACGCGTTCTGGACTTGTACAGCTACATCGGCGGCTGGGGAATTCAGGCGGCCGCATTCGGCGCGACCGACGTGACTTGTGTGGACGCATCGTCGTTCGCCCTGGACGGCGTGGAACGTAACGCCGCGTTGAACGGTTTCGCGGAAAAAATGACCTGCATCGAAGGCGATGTGTTTGAAGCGCTGAAAGAGCTGAAGGCCGGCGAAGAACGTTTCGACGTGATCATCACTGACCCTCCGGCGTTCATTAAACGCAAGAAAGACATGAAGAACGGCGAAGGCGCTTATCGCCGCCTGAACGAGCAAGCCATGCGTTTGCTCAGCAAGGACGGCATCCTGATCAGCGCTTCGTGCTCGATGCACCTGCCGGAAGATGACCTGCAAAACATCCTGCTGACCAGCGCCCGCCATCTGGATCGCAACATCCAGCTGCTGGAACGCGGCAGCCAGGGCCCGGATCACCCGGTCCACCCGGCCATCGCCGAAACACGCTACATCAAGAGCATTACGTGCCGCTTGCTGCCTAATAGCTGATTCGGTAAATAAACCCGGCCCGCTGCAATGGCGGGCCGGGATATTCGTTGGGATTCATTTCCTCCTACCGCAAGTCCGAATTCCTACACGCCTCGTATCCAGTAATGAACCTGAAACCATTCTCATGGTCTGTGACTTGGGGATAAAACGGATGGCGTGTCGGACGTAGAACCCAAACGGGCCGTGTTTTCGTCAGCCCGTCGCCAAACTCCGCAGTAGTAGCAGCGATATGCATGGCAATCGTTGCCCCATCTTTACCGGCCCGTGCATCGGCGCCTTTATCTTTTCCTTTCATCGAAGATAACAATGTCTATGTCTCGTCACCTTGCTGCGCTCCTCTCCCGAATTCCACAACTGCTGACTCAGCCACGCCGCGCCATTGGTGCCAGCGTGCTGGGCGGCTTGCTTGCCATCAGCGCTACAGCCCACGCCGCAGAAACCAAACCCAATGAACGCTGGGTCAGCGACAGCCTCAACACCTTTGTGCGCAGCGGCCCAACCGATGGCTACCGGATTGTCGGCACCCTGAAATCCGGACAGAAAGTCGAATTGCTCAACACGCAAGGCGACTACAGCCAGGTTCGCAGCGAAGGCGGCGGCAGTGTATGGATTCCAAGCAGCGACTTGCAGAGCATGCCTAGCCCAAGTGAGCGCTTGCCGGAACTGTCCCAGCAAGTCGCGGATTTGACCGGCCAATTGAAGAACATCGACGACAGCTGGAAAACCCGCGTGCAAGGCATGCAGGAGACACTCGACACTCGCAAGAAACTGATCGACGAACTCGAAGCCCGCACCAAGGACCTCAACGCGCAACTGGTCGATAGCCAGTCGGAACTGCGCAGCACCCAAGCCAAGCTGGGCGACGAAAACAAACAGGTGCTGATGCGCTATATGGTTTACGGCGGCAGCATCGCCGGCGCCGGATTACTGGTCGGTCTCATCATTCCCGCGCTAACCCGTGGCCGCAAGAAGAATGATGGGTGGGTTTGATCGATTCGCGATCTGTGGATTAAGCCTCGGCCTGTAGGAGCGAGGCTTGCCTGCGAAGAGGCCGGTACATCCCTGAAGCTGTAGACCCGAGATGACGGCTTCGGGGACAAGTCCCCTCCTACCGAGGCGATGTTACTGGTCGTACTCGCCCGCCGCTTCCGGCTGATATTCCACTGCCAGCAACGTGAGCTTCAGGGTTTTGCCGCCCGGCGCAGGCCAGTCGATGTGCTGGCCGACTTTCAGGCCCAGCAAAGCAGTGCCAATCGGGGCGAGCACGGAAACAGTGCCCTCGGCGCTTGCGTCCTTCGGGTAGACCAGTTTCAGATGGTAATCCTTGCCACTGACTTCTTCGCGGCAGTGCACGCGCGAATTCATGGTCACGACACCGGCAGGTACTTTATGGTGGTCAACCACTTCGTCGGCGCGATCCAGTTCGGCTTGCAGCGCTTCGACGCCGGGCGTGTCTTCGTCCAGGCTAGCGATCAATTGCTCAAGGCGCTGCACGTCGAGTTTGGTGAGAATAATGGAAGGTGAAGTGCTCATGGAGGCAGACTCCTTATTTCTGCGCGACATAAAACAAAACCCCACCGAATTCGGCGGGGTTTCAGGACGAGCTTCGATGAATGAAGCATGTCTGGACACTAACACAGACGGACAAATACACAACCTGACGGGCGGGTCAGACCGGTCTTAGCCTTCGGCGGTTTGATTTGCGTCAGACAATGCCCGACGCGCCTGGGCGCCAGCGCAAATTTGCCGACGACGTTCATCGTCGGCAGAGCGCCATTCGCGGATGTCTTCGACGTGGCGAAAACAACCCAGGCAGACTTTCTGCTCGTCCAGGCGGCACAGGCTGATGCACGGCGAAGCCACAGCCGGGCTGATGTTGCTGAACAAGGGTTTCGGCGCACGCACCGGCGCGGTTGTAGCCGTATCAGTCACAATCAGATCTCGTCGAAGTCGAGCTCGACGCTCGCCTGCTCAAGGGTGATGCGCCCCAGCATTTCGCTCAACAGCTCGTCGCTGGAGTCACAAACCCAACGCTTTTCTTCTTCGTCGTAGTCGAAGTGGAAACCGCCAGAACGCGCAGCCAGCCACAGCTGACGCAACGGTTCCTGACGACTGAAAATCAGTTGGCTGCCGTTTTCGAACTTGACAGTCAGCACGCCAGCGGAGTTTTCCAGATCAACGTCCAGACCACTCTCGTCGAAAATATCTTCCAGCGATTGCTGGGTGGCATCGACCAGATCGTGAAAACGGGCTTCGGTCAAACTCATTACGTGAACCTCGAAAAGTGTCTACTGACGGCGCAGCGACGCAAGATACGGTCGCTTAAACGTAAATGCAAAGCTTACCCGCTCAACGAGCATGGTAGACGCCAATATTCCGCTCGCCAGGCCCAAACATGGCCCAACCGCGTCAAACCCCCGCCGGACGGGAAGCCGGCCACGTAGGCAAGGCGCTGGGTGGCCGGTATACTCGGGCGCAATTAATGCTTTTACAAAGGATTTCGCCATGAAGCGCCTGATCTCTTCGCTTGCTGCGCTTGTCGCGGTCGCCTGTCTTGTTGCCGCCTGTGGTCAAAAAGGCCCGCTTTATCTGCCTGACGACACCAAATCTCCAGACGAACAAGCCAAGTCGCAATCGCATAAGCATCTTTAAGGGAATTACATGGACGCCTTCAACTACCGCGACGGTGAGCTGTTCGCGGAGGGAGTAGCGTTGTCTGCCATTGCCGAGCGTTTCGGCACGCCGACCTACGTCTATTCCCGTGCGCATATAGAAGCGCAATATCGCGCCTTTGCCGACGCGCTGAGCGGCATGCCGCACCTGGTGTGTTTCGCCGTTAAAGCCAACTCCAACCTGGGTGTGCTCAATGTCCTGGCGCGTATGGGCGCCGGTTTCGACATTGTGTCCCGTGGCGAGCTGGAACGTGTGCTGGCCGCTGGCGGCCAGGCCGACAAAATCGTGTTTTCCGGCGTCGGCAAGACCCGCGATGACATGCGGCGCGCCCTGGAAGTCGGCGTGCATTGCTTCAATGTCGAGTCCACTGACGAGCTGGAGCGTCTGCAAATCGTAGCCGCTGAACTGAATGTTCGCGCGCCGATTTCCCTGCGGGTCAATCCGGACGTCGATGCGGGCACGCATCCGTACATTTCCACCGGTCTGAAAGAGAACAAGTTCGGCATCGCCATCGCGGACGCCGAAGACGTGTACATCCGCGCTGCACAGCTGCCGAATCTGGAAGTGGTCGGCGTCGATTGCCATATCGGTTCGCAACTGACCACGCTGGAGCCTTTCATCGATGCGCTGGATCGCCTGCTCGCGCTGGTTGATCGCCTCGGTGATTGCGGCATCCATTTGCGTCATATCGATCTGGGTGGCGGGCTCGGCGTGCGTTATCGCGACGAAGAGCCGCCGCTGGCGGCGGACTACATCAAGGCTGTGCGCGAACGCCTGGACGGTCGTGACCTGGCACTGGTCTTCGAACCCGGTCGTTTCATCGTCGCCAACGCGGGCGTGCTGCTGACCCAGGTCGAGTACCTCAAGCACACCGAGCACAAGGATTTCGCCATCGTCGACGCGGCGATGAACGACCTGATCCGCCCGGCGCTGTATCAGGCCTGGATGGACGTCACGGCGGTTCGCCCGCGCGATACCGCTCCGCGCACTTACGACATTGTCGGCCCGATCTGCGAAACCGGTGATTTCCTGGCCAAAGGCCGCGAGCTGGCCCTGGCTGAAGGCGATCTGCTTGCCGTGCATTCGGCAGGCGCTTACGGTTTTGTGATGAGCTCGAACTACAACACCCGTGGCCGCACCGCTGAAGTGCTGGTCGATGGCGCGCAAGCTTTCGAAGTACGCCGTCGGGAAACCGTGGCCGAGCTGTTTGCCGGCGAAAGCCTGCTGCCGGAGTAACCCATGCTGCTGCGTTTTACCAAGATGCACGGCCTGGGCAACGACTTCATGGTTCTGGACCTTGTGAGTCAGCACGCGCATATTTTGCCCAAGCACGCCAAGCAATGGGGCGACCGGCATACCGGCGTGGGCTTCGATCAGCTGTTGCTGGTGGAAACCCCGACCAATCCGGATGTGGATTTCCGTTACCGGATCTTCAACTCCGATGGTTCCGAGGTCGAGCAGTGCGGCAACGGTGCGCGCTGCTTCGCCCGTTTCGTGCTGGATAAACGCCTGACCGCCAAACGGCAGATCAAGGTCGAGACCAAAAGCGGGATTATCGAACTGGACATCCGCAACGATGGCCAGATCAGCGTCGACATGGGCCCGCCGCGCCTGATCCCGGAAGAAATTCCGTTTCAGGCCGTGGAACAGGCCTTGAGCTACAGCCTCGATGTGGACGGTCAAACCGTCGAGCTGGCTGCGGTGTCGATGGGCAATCCCCACGCGGTGCTGCGCGTCAATGACATCAACAATGCCCCGGTGCACACACTTGGGCCGAAAATCGAGCATCACCCGCGCTTTCCGGCGCGAGTGAACGTCGGCTTTCTGTACGTTGTGGATCGTCAGCGCGCACAGTTGCGGGTCTGGGAACGTGGTGCCGGGGAAACCCAGGCATGTGGCACCGGTGCCTGCGCCGCAGCCGTTGCAGCCATCAGCCAGGGCTGGATGGATTCGCCGCTATTGATCGACCTGCCGGGTGGCCGCTTGTCCATCGAATGGGCCGGCCCAGGTCATCCGGTCATGATGACCGGCCCCGCTGTTCGGGTTTATGAAGGCCAAGTTCGTCTATAAGTGAGCAAATGCGATGACCGACAAGCCTCAGACTTCAACCGACACGCCCAGCGAATCGCCTGCCGATAACGCTGCGCCAAACACTGAAGCAGAGGCGATCATCGCTTTCCTGCTCGACCATCCGGATTTCTTCGCCGAGCACGACGAACTGCTAGTGTCGATGCGTATCCCGCATCAGCGCGGCGACACCGTGTCGCTGGTGGAACGCCAGCTCAAGCTGCTGCGCGAGCGCAATATCGAGATGCGCCATCGCCTGTCGCAGCTGATGGATGTTGCCCGCGACAACGACCGGCTGTTCGACAAGACCCGCCGCCTGAACCTCGCCTTGATGGACGCCACCAGCCTCGAAGAAATCGTGATTGCCGTGGAAGACAGCCTGCGCCAGGAATTCCAGGTGCCCTTCGTCAGCCTGATCCTGTTCAGCGACAACGCCATGCCGGTCGGCCGCTGGGTCACCACGGCCGAGGCGCAGAAAGCCATCGGCGGCCTGATCGGCGAGAAAACCGTGTGCGGCGCGTTGCGCGAACACGAGCTGGCGTTTCTGTTCGGCGCTGAACAGAGCAAGGAAGTCGGCTCAACCGCCATCGTCACCTTGAATCATCTGGGCCTGCATGGCGTGCTGGCCATCGGCAGCCGCGATCCGCAGCATTACAAAAGCTCGGTCGGCACCCTGTTCCTCAACTACATCGCCGACGTGCTGGGACGTTTGCTGCCGCGCTTCACCAACGCGCTGCGCTCGGTCCGCTGATGGAACGACAGCTGGACGCTTACTGCACTCACCTGCGCAGTGAGCGCCAAGTGTCGCCTCATACCCTCGAAGCCTATCGGCGGGACCTGAACAAAGTCCTCGCCTTCTGCGCCAAAGAAAAAATCGCCAGCTGGGCGGCGCTGGACATCCAGCACTTGCGCAGCCTGATCGCCCGGCAGCATCAGCAAGGCCAATCGTCGCGCAGTCTTTCCCGGCTGTTGTCTGCGGTGCGCGGGCTTTACCACTATCTCAATCGCGAAGGCATCTGTGAGCACGACCCGGCCAATGGCCTGTCGCCGCCCAAAGGTGAACGCCGCCTGCCCAAGACGCTGGACACCGACCGCGCCCTGCAATTGCTCGATGGCGCAATTGAAGACGACTTCCTCGCCCACCGCGATCAGGCGATTCTGGAGCTGTTC
>Ga0247805_1001504_pt1 | contig 11171 bp, 9 predicted proteins | sample UWRJL044104R1_FD_180930 | JGI IMG/M metagenome (GOLD analysis project Ga0247805, IMG submission 180930) | Plant litter microbial communities from Arlington Agricultural Research Station in Wisconsin, United States - UWRJ-L044-104R-1 | ecosystem: Environmental > Terrestrial > Plant litter >...
TTTTTAATTCAAAAAAAAAAACAAAAAAACAAAAACAAAAAATGAAAGGACCAATCAGTCAGTTTATTGAAAAACATTATTTACACTTTAATTCTGCTTCTCTTGTTGATGCGGCAAAAGCGTACGAACAACAATTAGCAAACGGTGCTAAAATGATGGTAAGTATGGCTGGGGCAATGAGTACGGCAGAAATTGGTAAAATTTTTGCTGAAATAATCAGACAGGATAAAGTACAAATTATTTCATGTACCGGCGCAAATTTAGAAGAAGACATCATGAATCTGGTAGCACACTCCCACTACGAAAGAGTGCCTAACTATCGTGATTTAACTCCTGAAGATGAATGGGCTTTGCTTGAAAGAGGATTAAATCGTGTTACTGATACCTGTATTCCTGAGCACGAAGCATTTCGTCGTCTGCAAAAGCACATCTACAAAATCTGGAAAGATGCTGATGACAAAGGAGAACGTTACTTTCCACATGAATTCATGTACAAAATGCTGCTATCAGGTGTTTTGGAAGAATATTACGAAATTGATTTAAAAGACAGCTGGATGTATGCGGCTGCCGAAAAAAACTTACCTATTATTGTTCCGGGATGGGAAGACAGTACGATGGGAAATATTTTCGCTTCATACGTAATCAAAGGAGAATTGAAAGCTTCTACCATGAAATCCGGAATTGAGTATATGACATTCCTTGCCGACTGGTATCCAAAAAACAGCAGTAACGGAATTGGATTTTTTCAAATCGGTGGTGGTATTGCAGGAGATTTTCCTATTTGTGTGGTACCAATGTTATATCAGGATATGGAAATGCATGATATACCGTTTTGGAGTTATTTCTGCCAAATTTCTGATTCAACAACCAGTTATGGTTCTTATTCAGGAGCTGTTCCTAACGAAAAAATTACCTGGGGTAAATTAGATATTAAAACCCCTAAATTTATTATTGAGTCGGACGCTACAATTGTTGCCCCGTTAATTTTTGCCTATTTATTAGATTTATAGAATATTTATGAAAAGAGTTATAGTAGACTACGCTAAACTTACCCACGAAATCTTAAACCTTTTGGTTGAAAAATTTCCTGATGGTTATGATGATTCGGATGTTATCCGTTTTAGAAATGCTAAAAACGAATTAATCGAAGCTGTTGAAGTTAAAACTGAGGACACTATTTATTTAGTTAAAATTAGTACCAAACTTGCTGACAGAATTGAAAATTACGACGAAGATGATGATATCGACGTAGATGTTGATGTAATTGAGCCAGTAAAAGGTTTGGATCTTGATGATGATATTGATGACGATGATGAAGATGAAAATCTTGACAAACCAGATGTTGATGGTGGAGATGATGAAGATGACGATGAAGATAAAAATGATATTGCAGACGATGATGATGATGATGAAGACTAATTCATAATCTTTAAACTATATTAAAGGAACTCTACTCGGGTTCCTTTTTTATTTGTAAATATTTTTTTTAAAATTAAAATAAATAAGAAAAATATTATATTTTTATACATTATAAATTAATTATCAGCCAAATGAATTCAGAAATATTACACGCCAAACTAAAAGAAAATTTTGGATTTGAAAAATTCAGACCCAATCAGGAAACGATAATAAATACCATCCTCTCCGGTCAGGATACGCTCGCCATTATGCCAACAGGAGGCGGAAAATCAATATGTTTTCAATTACCTGCATTAGTATTGCCAGGAATAACAATTGTTATTTCACCGTTGATTGCCTTAATGAAAGACCAGGTAGACAGTTTAAAAACCAATGGAATTTCAGCATGCTATATCAATAGCAGTCAGTCTTCAGAAGAACAGCAATTTTACATAGAAAACCTGAAATCAAATACTTTCAAGTTAGTTTACATTGCTCCTGAGAGTTTATCCTATCTGGATATTATTTTTAATGAACTTACTGTTAGTTTAATTGCAATTGATGAGGCACACTGTATTTCGTCATGGGGACATGACTTTCGTCCGGCTTATACCAATTTAGGATATTTGAAAAACCGCTTTCCTTCTACTCCAATTTTAGCACTGACCGCTACAGCAGATAAAGCAACACGTACAGACATTACAAAACAATTAAATTTAAAAAACTCCAAAACTTTTATTGCCTCATTTGACAGAAAAAATTTGAGTCTGGAAGTTCGTCCCGCACTAGATAGGGTAAAGCAAATTATTGATTTTGTAGAAAATAAACCCAACGAATCCGGCATTATTTATTGTTTAAGCCGAAAAACTACTGAAGAACTGGCCCAAAAATTACAAAAAAGCGGCATAACCGCAAAAGCGTATCACGCAGGATTAGAAAACAAAATCCGTGCAAAAACGCAGGATGAATTCATAAATGATGACTGTCAGGTAGTTTGTGCTACGATTGCTTTTGGAATGGGAATTGACAAATCAAACGTACGCTGGATAATACATTATAATTTACCTAAAAATATTGAAGGCTATTATCAGGAAATTGGCCGTGCAGGACGTGACGGATTGCCTGCTGAAACGGTCTTATTTGAAAGTTATGCAGATGTAATCCAGCTACAAAAATTTGCTTCAGAAGGATTAAACTCGGATGTACAGCTCGCAAAATTGGATCGTATGAAACAATATGCCGATGCATTAAGCTGCAGACGAAAAATTCTACTTTCGTATTTTGGCGAATTGGTAAATGAAAATTGCGGCAACTGTGATATTTGCAAAAAACCTCCAATATTTTTTGACGGTACAATCTTAGCCCAAAAAGCATTGTCAGCTATTACCCGTTTACAGGAATCTGAACCTTTGGCTGTCATTGTTGATTTTTTAAGAGGCTCCAAAAATGCTTACATCTACGAAAAAAAATATCAGGATTTGAAAACTTACGGAATTGGCGCCGACATATCCTGGTATGATTGGAATCAATATCTCATTCAGTTAATTAATTTAGGGTATTGCGAAATTGCTTTTCATCAAAATAATAAAATTCTGCTCACGCCCTTTGCCAGAAAAGTATTGTTTGAAGGGGAAAAAGTAAAACTGACAACAGTCGTTAAAAAAGTAATTGATAAAAAAGAAGTTAAAGAAGCCAAGATTAAACCTGTGGCAAATTCTCTTTTTGAAACACTGAGAAAATTACGCTACGATATTGCTAAGGAAGATGAAGTTCCTGCGTATGTCATTTTTAGTGATGCTGCTTTAAGGCAGATGGAAACTTTACGACCAATGAGCGACGAAGAATTTCTGGCAATTGATGGGGTTGGAAAAACTAAATTGGAAAAGTATGGTTCAGAATTTATAAATGCAATTGTAGAATTTCAAAAAATTAAAAAGACAAATAGCAAAAAAGAAAGCAGCACCTATAAAGCCACTTTAGAATTATTTAAAAATGGTTTAAGTGTTCAGGAAATTTCAGAGCAACGAAATTTAGGCATTTCAACCATAGTTTCGCATTTGGCAAAATTATATCTGGACGGAGTTGATATTGATGTAAGCCAGTTTGTTTCTGATGAAGAAGTTGAGGAATTGCAGAAAGCCAAAATTACCCTTGAAAACCCAACTGCTTTGAAATCCTATTATGATTATTTTGAAGAAAAAGTAGCATACGATAAAATTCGGTTTGGTCTTGCTATACTTGAAAAGAAAAAACAATAAAAAAATTCCAAATTCCAATCTGAATGTTTCAATTGGAATTTGGAATTTATATTTTTTGGCATTTAAGCTTTGAATTTTATTTCAATGTTTTGGCATTTTTTACATTCTGATCTGTCAAAGCCAGAGTCAATACTTCACTCATTTCTTTCACATAATGAAAAGTCAGTCCCTGTAAATATTCTTCTTTTATTTCATCAATATCACTTTTGTTTTCGTGACACAAAATAATTTCTTTAATATTAGCTCTTTTGGCAGCCAGAATTTTTTCTTTAATACCTCCAACTGGCAATACTTTTCCACGAAGCGTAATTTCACCTGTCATCGCGAGGCTTTTCTTTACTTTCTTCTGAGTCAATAAAGAAACCAGTGAAGTCAGCATCGCAATACCGGCACTTGGACCATCTTTTGGTGTAGCTCCCTCAGGAACGTGCAAATGAATATTATATTTTTGAAATAAAGATACGTCTAAACCAAGTTTTTTAGCATTTGCCTTAATATACTCCAAAGCAATAGTAGCTGATTCTTTCATTACCGTTCCTAAATTTCCGGTAATAGTCATAGACCCTTTTCCTTCAGAGATTAATGATTCGATAAATAAAATATCTCCGCCAACACTTGTCCAGGCAAGACCTGTAACTACTCCGGCAACATCATTATTTTCGTATTTATCACGCTCTAATCTTGGTACGCCTAAAACCGTTACGATATCTTCATCAGTAACTTTTTTATTGTATTCCTCTTCCATCGCAACTGCTTTGGCAGCATTACGAATCACCTGAGCAATTTTAGTTTCCAAGTTACGAACACCGGATTCACGTGTATAGCCTTCAACAATTTTCTCCAATTGTTTTTTTCCAATAGTCAAATCTTTAGAAGTTAATCCGTGAGCTTCTAATTGTTTTGGAAAAAGGTGTCGTTTTGCAATTTCTACTTTTTCTTCAATAGTATAACCTGACATTTTGATTACTTCCATTCTGTCGCGTAATGCAGGCTGAATGGCGGCCATATTATTTGAAGTTGCAATGAACATTACTTTAGACAAATCATAACCCATTTCAAGGAAATTATCATAAAAAGCATTGTTTTGTTCCGGATCTAAAACTTCTAAAAGTGCCGAAGACGGATCTCCACTATTACCACTGGACAATTTATCAATTTCATCTAATATAAAAACTGGATTTGAAGTTCCAGCTTTTTTCAAACTTTGAATAATTCGGCCTGGCATAGCACCAATATACGTTTTTCTGTGCCCACGAATTTCTGCTTCGTCACGCAAACCTCCAAGAGAGATACGAACATATTCACGACCTAAAGCTTCGGCAACTGAACGTCCAATAGAAGTTTTACCAACACCCGGAGGTCCGGTCAAACAAATAATTGGCGATTTCATATCGTTACGAAGTTTCAATACGGCCAAATGTTCGATCATTCTTTTCTTTACTTCTTCAAGTCCAAAATGATCTTTGTCTAATATCTTCTGAGCAAATTTCAAATCAAACTTATCTTTAGAAAATTCACCCCATGGCAATTCTAAAAACAACTCCAGATAATTACGCTGAATTCCAAAATCAGGAGATTGCGGATTCATTCTGCGCATTTTAGATAATTCCTTTTCAAAATGCTTTTGCGTTTTTTCGTCCCATTTTTTGGTTTTTGCCTTCTGCCCCATTTCGTCCATTTCCTCTTCCTGCGAAACGCCTCCCAATTCTTCCTGAATGGTTTTCATTTGCTGGTGAAGGAAATATTCACGCTGCTGCTGATCTAAATCAAAACGAACTTTTGACTGAATGTCATTTTTCAGTTCTAGTTTCTGCAGTTCAACATTCATGTAGCGTAACGTTTCCAATGCACGATCTTTCAATCCGTTAATTGATAAAAGTCCTTGTTTTTCCTTTACCGATAAATTCATATTGGAAGAAACAAAATTGATCAAAAACGACTGGCTTTCAATGTTTTTGATTGCAAAAGTCGCTTCAGACGGAATATTTGGACTTTCTTTAATAATTTGAATAGCCAATTCTTTTACAGAATCCAATATAGCGGTAAATTCAGTATCATTTTCATCAGGACGTTCTTCTGTAACTTCTTTGATGGTCGCAGTAATATAAGGGTCTTCAGAAGTAACTTCGTCAATTTCGAAACGTTTTTTTCCTTGTAAAATAACCGTAACATTTCCGTCGGGCATTTTTAAAACACGAAGAATTCTGGCAACAGTACCAATTTTATGAATATCATCTTTTGACGGATCTTCATCTTCTTCATTAATCTGTGAAACTACTCCGATGATTTTGCCACCGGCATTAGCATCATTGATTAGCTTTATGGATTTATCCCTTCCTGCAGAAATCGGAATCACAACGCCCGGAAATAAAACGGTATTACGTAAAGGTAAAATAGGTAACGAAAGCGGAAGCTCTTCGTTGTTCATTTCCTCTTCGTCTTCGGGTGTTAATAATGGAATTAATTCTGCTTCTGAGTCAAATTCCTGAAGTGACAGATTGTCAATAGTAAGTATTTTATGGTTTGACATAATAATATATAAGTCGTTTTGTCATTAAAAGGTTTAGTCTAATCTTAAACAAAAACAATTAAAGCGGTATTTTAAATAAAACAAGGCTGATAATTGTCTTTAAAAGTAAGGTCATAAAAATAGACAATCATTATGCCAAAAGCAAAGACATTTCTTTTGATTTTTTATTTTGAAAACTACATTATTTAATAATAACAGGCATTTGTAAATATTTACAATTAATTTTATTCAAACTGTAACAAACCAAAAAAATCCAAGTCATTATAATAAATCAGCAATCAATTCTTGAATCCAACCAATCAAAATATCGAAGAGTTAATCAAACTTTGTAAAGAAAACAATCAAAAAGCGCAATTTGAAGTTTACAATCGTTACAGTAAAGCCATGTATAATGTAGCATACCGAATTGTAAAAGATGAGCATTTTGCTCAGGATGTCATGCAGGAAGGTTTTTTAAAAGCTTTTACTAAAATTAATGATTATAAACAGGAAGTCGCATTTGGTGCCTGGCTAAAAAAAATAATCATTAATTACAGTATTGATTTTTATAAAAAAAACAATCCCTTTCAGATGGAAGACCTGAATAAAACACTTTATAAAATTGAGGAAAGTGATTCAGTTTTATCTGAAAATATAGATTTGAATACCCTTAGAGTAAAACAGGTTTTGGATGTAATTTCAAGTCTGAAAGATAATTACAGAATGGTGTTGACACTTTTTTATATTGAAGGTTATGATCAGGAAGAGATAAGCGAAATCTTAAATATCAGTTATGCCAACTGCAGAACAACATTAAGCAGGGCGAAAGAAAATTTACGAAAAAAATTAGAGGAAATATGAGAAGGGAAAATGAAAATTTAGAAAAATTATTTGAAAAATTAGAAAATCAATGGGACATTCAGGATATGAATACGGATCACCAAATTGATTTTCTAAACAAACTAAACAGAAAACATTCAAAAAAGAATTACTGGTTTGTAAGCACAATCGCTGCTTCAATAGTTGTAATGCTGGCAATATCTTTTTTTTACAACAATGATGAAAAACCTAAGGAATTCAAGTTTGCCTCAAAAGAAACTAAACGGACAGATTCTATTTTCAGCATTTTAATAGATAACGAACTGGTTAAACTAAAAGAAAAAAGTTCTCCCGAAAATGAACAAATAATCAATGATGCACTCAAACAAATGAAAATTTTTGATGCTGATTACGAAAAAATAATAAAAGAAGTTCAAAAAAATGGCGAAAACAAACAAATTATTTATGCCATGATCAGCAATCTGCAAACACGAATCTCTTTTTTACAAACAGTTTTGTATCATATTGAAGAAAACGAAAACTTAAAAAATAACTCTGATGAAAAAATATTATAAATTACTCATTATATTCTGCTTACTTCCTTTTTTGGGATTTTCAAATGGTGAAAATTTTATTTCTAAACAAAAAAGTATTAAAAAAACCTATATAGTAAATTCTAATGCCGGAATTGATATCGATAATAAATACGGAAATATTACAGTTTCTACCTGGGATGAGGACAAAATTGATCTCGACATCATAATTAAAGTAACAGGCAATAACGAAAACTGGGTTAATGAAAAGCTAAACACAATTGATGTAGACATTACTGCACTTAAATCAATGGTTACAGCAATCACTAATATTCGAACTTCATCATTAAAAAGCAAAGGTAGCAGCAACAGTTTTGAAATTAATTATGTTATTAAAATTCCAAAAAAAGGAACTGTAAAAATCAATAATAAATACGGAAATATTAATGCGTTAAGTCTGGAGTCAACAACGGATATCACGTGTAAGTACGGAAAAGTAATACTCGGCAAACTCAATAGCTCTAACAATAGGATCGAAATGGGATACTGTCAGAATTCAAGTATTGATTATATCAAAAATGGTGTTATTGAAGCACGCTATTCAAATTTAAAAATAAATGATTGTGGAAATTTAAATCTTAATAGCAATTACACAGATGTGACAATTATGGAAGGCCAAAACATAAATTACGACTGTAATTACGGGACATTTAAATTTCAAAAAATAAATTCCCTCAATGGCTCTGGAAATTACCTGACAATATCCGTAAATGAAATTTCTGATAATCTGAATATTGATGCCAATTATTCTAAAATAAATGTGGATAACCTGAATGATAAATCTAAAAATGTCAGCATTAATACCGGATACACCAATATTGCAATTGGATATAATCTGAATTACGCTTTTGATTTTGATATTAATACCAAATATGCCAATATAAAAAGTGATGGCAATCTGGAAATCTCAGTAAATGAAACTAAAAATAATGCAAAAAAAATAAGCGGTTATTACAAGAAAAAAGGTCAGAACAAAGTTACTGTCAACTCTAATTATGGCAATGTAATTTTAATTAGAAAATAACAAATCCCATTTTACTAATTTAATAGTTAAACACCAGTTTTGTAGAGCTGGTGTTTTTTTTAATTGATAATCTAATTTTCCACTATTTGACATGTCTTTGCCGTTCCTTTAAAAATTACTATTTTTGCATTTTAAATCTTATGACATGCCTAAAAGAAAATATAAAATAGCCGTTATTCAGTTAAATCTTAATGATGTTGCCGAAAACAATCTTAAAAAATGCATCAGCTGGGTAAAAGATGCAGCCACTCAAGGTGCAGAAGTAATTTTGCTTCCAGAATTATACAGTAGTCATTATTTCTGCCAAAGTGAAGATGTTGACAATTTTGCCTTAGCAGAACCTTTGTATAGTACATCATTTGTTGCTTTTAGCGAATTGGCAAAAGAATTGGGTGTTGTAATTATTGTGCCTTTCTTCGAGAAGAGAATGGCTGGAATTTACCACAACAGTGCTTACATTATAGATGCCGATGGAACTGAAGCAGGTTTATACAGAAAAATGCATATTCCGGATGATCCTCATTTCTATGAAAAATTCTACTTTACTCCTGGTGATTTAGGTTTTCAGGCAATCCAGACACAAAAAGGAACTGTTGGAACGCTAATCTGTTGGGATCAATGGTATCCTGAAGCGGCTCGAATCACAGCTTTAAAAGGTGCTGAAGTACTATTTTATCCAACAGCAATAGGCTGGCATCCAAAAGAAAAAGAACAATATGGAGAAAATCAGTATGGTGCCTGGATGAATGTAATGAAAGGACATGCGGTGGCAAATGGCGTTTTCGTAGCTGCCGCCAACCGAATTGGTTTAGAACAGTATATAGACGGAACCGATGGAATTCAGTTTTGGGGAGCTTCCTTTATAGCAGGTCCTCAAGGTGAAATATTAGCGCAGGCTTCCCACGATCAGGAAGAAATTTTAATTGCTGAAGTTGATTTAGATCTACAGGAAAACGTACGTCAGAACTGGCCATTTTTCAGAGACAGAAGAATTGATGCCTTTGGAGATATTACCAAAAGAGCTATTGATTAATTCGGGAGAAGCTAATAAATAAAGGGGCAAAATCTACAATAGATTTTGCCCCTTTATTTTTTGCAAAAAAAAAGACCGTTTCAAATTGAAACGGTCTTTTTACAATTCACAGAATTATTATTTCACTTTAAAAGTAACTCTTCTTACGATTTGTCTTGCTTCTTGAGAATTTTTATTCACAGAAGTATCTTCACCGTTTGCAATTACATTTAATCTTGAAGCATCAATTCCAGCATTTGTAGCTATACTTTTTACTGATTCAGCTCTTTTTCTAGATAATTCACTGTTGTAGCTTGTACTTCCAATTTCATCAGAATATCCAATGATATCTGCAGATTTACCTGGATTATTTTTCAAATATTTAACTAGGAAGTCAACACCTGAAATTGAAGCATTTGTTGGTTTTGAAGAATTAAAATCAAAATAAACATTTACATATCCACCGTTGATTAATTCTTCAATAGTGTTGTTTGTGGCACCATTACCATTTTGACCATACGTTTTTTCTAAATAGCTTTCTAATTCATCCGGCACACCATTTTGATTGTTATCAATAGCCTGTCCTTTAGTATTTACTGCTACTCCGCTTACTGTGTTTGGTTCTAAATCATACAAATCAGCAACACCATCTTTATCAGAATCCAAAAGACCTGTTTCGATTGTAGAAACTCTTTGTTCTAATTCATCAATTCTATCTTCTTCTCCAACCCAGTCAGCATGTTTTTCATGTTTACCTAAGTAGAAAGTTAAACCAACAGATGCATTTAACAATATACCGTCAAATGAACCGGTAGTTGTAGCGCCCATTCCATCAAAGTTATGATTTTGTTTTCCATTTACAATACCAGTCAAATCTCCGGTAAGAGCAACACTATTACTTAATCTGATTTGTCCTGTAAGACCCAGAATTCCATGTCCCATGTAATCTTCTCCATCAAAGCCTGAATCAGAAGTTAATTGAGAAACTCCAAATCCACCATGTGCCAAAAGACCAAAAGTATTTGTCCAAGTTTCAAAATTCAAAGCTCTACCCAGATTAATAACCCCTTGTAAGCTTGTTCTTAATTGTCTGCTTTCGAAAGGAGCCGTATCATCACGTTCCTGAAATTGATCATAACCAAAATCCAATTTCAAACCAAATTTTGGGTTAAACATATATCTTACACCTAAATCTGCGTGAAACGGATTTAATGTAGCTGTTGAATAACCAGGAGTCAATGCTCTGGTTGGTTTGTTTACACCACCATTTAATTCAATAGACCATTTATCATATGGTGCTTTTTCAATAGTGTTCTGAACTGAGGTCGTTGACATATCCTGAGCAGATGCTGCCAGAGATAGTAATAAAAGTGAAACTGAAGCTAATTTTTTTTTCATGATATCTTTTAATTAAGTTTGATTTAGTAAGTCAATTTTAAACTCATGACAAAATTAAAGTATTGAATTCGTAATTATGTTCTATCGATTTTTATTGATGTTACATAATTCCCATACATTACTGGGTTTCCCTGTGAATATATCAGAATTTTACTTATTA
>Ga0247805_1001505_pt1 | contig 11171 bp, 8 predicted proteins | sample UWRJL044104R1_FD_180930 | JGI IMG/M metagenome (GOLD analysis project Ga0247805, IMG submission 180930) | Plant litter microbial communities from Arlington Agricultural Research Station in Wisconsin, United States - UWRJ-L044-104R-1 | ecosystem: Environmental > Terrestrial > Plant litter >...
GGTAGCAGCTATCGATAATTTGTTAGCTATGATTTTAACGTTGAGTGTTTTGTCCTCTATTTAACTAAATCAGGAATTTCTTTTTCAAGTCTTTCGTAGATTTTCTTTACATCCTGCGAATTGCTTTTGTCCAGAACAAGTATTGCATCCGGAGTTTCGACAAGCATCAGGTTGCTTACGCCGAGAAATTCTACATGTTTGGCAGAACCCACCACGCAGTTATTCTGTTTGAAGTGATGAACTTCGCCTTGCTGTTCCCAGTGTTCCCAGATCGATTCAAAAGAACCCAGATCAGACCAGCCGAAAGTTGTTTGAACAACCTTGATTTTTTTCGATTTTTCCATTACCGCATAATCCACACTAACCGAAGGAATCAGCATCGTTTCAGTTTCCGGAAGAAAAGCGCCGCTACGGGCTTCCCAGGTTCTCAGCGAGGTTTCGTAAATCTCAGGCTCAAATGCTTTCAGTTCTTCCAGATAAATACCTGCCTGAAAACAAAACATACCACTGTTCCATAGAAAATTTCCCTGCTCCAAAAAAGTCTCTGCCGAAGTTACATCGGGTTTTTCTCTGAAGGAAACCACTTCGTTACCATTGAATTCAATGTATCCATAGCCAGTCTCAGCCTTAGTCGGAGTTATTCCAAACGTGACCAGATAGCCTTCCCGGGCAAGCAGGAGTGATTCATCAATAGATACTTTGTAAGCATCATCATTTGTAATAATATGATCAGAGGGTGTTACCAGGATAACATCCTCTGATTTTAGACTGAACGCTGCAAAAGCAATGGCTGCGGCCGTGTTTCTTGGAGCGGCTTCAATGATTTCTGAATAACCATGTATGCCCGCTCTGATCAAATCTGCCTGCGATAATAAATAGTTGTCTTTATTTCCAACAATAATAGTGCCTTCGACAAAATCCATATTACGCTCAGCGGTTAGCTGAAAAAGAGATTTGTCGCCAAACATAGGGATATACTGTTTAGGCATTGATTTTCTTGAAACCGGCCACAACCGGCTTCCAACACCGCCAGATAATATCACATGCACAAGAGCCATAGTTTGTCCAGATTTATTTGTAAGTATTTTGCGTACTCTACGCTATCTCCTTTACATTAATTGAATCCCTTCCAATACTGTAATAGGTAAATCCGTTTTCACGCATTACCTCAAGTTCATATAAATTTCTTCCGTCAAAAATGACCTTATCTTTCATAAGCTTACCCATTTTATCAAAATCGGGTGTTCTGAACTGTGGCCATTCCGTGAAAATCATCAGCGCATCTGCATCATCCAATGCTGCATAGGCGGTGTGGCAATAAGTCAGATCAGGAAGTAAACGCTTGACATTGTCCATAGCCTCAGGATCGTAAACCGTTACGTTTGCGCCTGCTGCAAGTAGCGCTTTGATATTTTCCAAAGCCGGTGCCTCACGAATGTCATCTGTATATGGTTTGAATGCAAGTCCCCAGACAGCAATTGTTTTCCCAGTAAGATTTCCTTCAAAATAGTCTTTCACTATTGGTAAAAGTCTCTTTTTCTGATCTTCGTTTACTGCCATAACAGATCTGAGTGTTCTGAAGTCATAGCCATAATCGTCGGACGTTTTTGCAAGTGCCTGAACATCCTTAGGGAAGCAACTTCCGCCATAACCAATACCAGCAAAAAGGAAGCGTTTTCCAATACGGCTGTCTGTACCAATTCCACGACGAATATCGTCAACGTTGGCGCCTACTTTTTCACAAAGGTTTGCGATCTCATTCATGAAAGTAATTTTAAGCGCAAGAAATGAGTTAGCTGCATACTTAGTCATTTCTGCCGATCTTTCATCCATGAAAATCACAGGGTTTCCCTGACGTACCAATGGCGCGTAAAGTTTTTCCATCACCTTCTTTGCTTTGTCCGAAGTAGTACCCACTACCACTCGGTCTGGCTTCATGAAATCTTCAACCGCTACTCCTTCACGAAGGAACTCTGGGTTAGATACCACATCGAATTCTACTTTTGCGTTGGCAGCAATAGCAGCATGAACTTTTTCCGCAGTACCAACCGGTACAGTGCTTTTGTCTATGATAACAGCATAGTTGTCAAGTATTGGACCAAGGTCATTTGCTACACCAAGGATGTATTTCAAATCCGCTGATCCATCTTCACCGGGAGGCGTAGGCAATGCAAGGAAAATAACTTCCGCATCTTTAATTCCTTCTTTAAGATCGGTCGTAAACGTCAGCCTTCCCTCTGCAATGTTACGGTCAAAAAGTACATCTAGACCTGGCTCATAAATGGGTATCTCCCCATTTTGCATCCGTAAAACTTTATTTTTGTCAATATCAACGCAGGTAACCTGGTTGCCGGTTTCTGCAAAACATGTGCCTGTAACAAGACCTACATAGCCTGTTCCAACTACTGCAATTTTCATAGTATATCAGGAATTAATAATGAATGGAGCGATTTATAATAGAAGAATTGATCATCAGTATGTTACCAGCATAGAAGTTTTGCAATGGTATACAGACAATGCCGCGATGATCGAATTTTGTTTTGAGTTTTTTCATAATAACGTTGAGTAAGTTTGGATTTTTAGGGCACTAAGTATCTGTTAAAATATTTAGCCATCCTATTTGTATTAACTGAAAATAATACTAATTATTCTATTATCAAAATTTATCCTTGAAATCTTGATTATTTATAATCAAAACTTGCTTGAATGAGTAAATCAGAGATTATAAAGTGGAATAATTAAATTTAATTAATAAAAATAATAAATTGAATTATTAGAATAATTTTAGTTTGCATTCCTGTTGTAATCTTATTAAAGATTGGGGGAGCGTATCACTGCGCATCCCCAATCCTTATTTTAATCATGCTCTGCTTACCATCTTTTTAAGCTTGTAGCCCATACCCTGGACCTTATTTTCTTTATCATCGCCGTAGTAACCGTAGCCATATCCGCCATAACCATAACCGTATCCATAGCCTGCGCCATAGTTCACGCCATTGAAAATTACGGATAGGTTTGAGAAACGCTTCGCCCGCTGCAATTCTCCAATTCGCTTTAAGTGATCCACTAGTGTATAGTTGAATCTAACCAGATAAAGTGTTGCATCAACATGTTCTGCAATCAGAGAAGAATCGGTTACCAGACCATATGGCGGCGAATCGATCAAAATGTAATCGTAATCTTCTCTAAGCTCTTTTATCAGTAACGGCAGGCGGCCATTGCTTAAAAGCTCAGATGGGTTAGGGGGTATCGGTCCGCTGGTCAGAACGTCAAACTTTGGATGTACGATCGTTGACTGAATAAAATCCGATGGTTTTCCCTGTCCGATCAGACAATTTGAGGCTCCATATTGATTTGGAACTTGCAGTCGTTCATGTAAAGTAGGTTTTCTTAAATCCAGACCGATCAATAAAACACGCTTATCGGAATATGCAAGACTGGCAGCCAAATTAATACTTACAAAACTTTTCCCTTCTCCACCAATCGAAGAGGTGAACATAAGGACCCGGCAGCTTCCATCGCCAAGATATTGGAGATTCGTTCTCAATGCCCTGAATTGTTCTGCTACTGCACTTCGACTAGTCATTTTGATAATGGCATCTTCCCCCGGATCTCCTTTGGCTGTTTTCATATGGCCGATTTCCCCCAAAATCGAAGCGTGGGTAGTTTTTTCTATTTCGTCGCGATTTTGAACTGTATTGTTCAAAAGAAAAATCAGATTTATTAAAATCAGTGGAATCGCAATCCCGGCTGCCCCAGCACCAGCCCATATCAAAGCGTTTTTCGGTTTTATAGGTTTGTAAGAAGAAATCGGAGCATCAATCAATCTGCTATCTGTGACTGTTGAAGCGTACATTAAAGCAGTTTCTTCTCTTTTTTGTAATAGATACAAATACAGCCCTTCTTTGATACTCTGCTGTCTTTTAATTCCGACAAACTCTCTCTCTTTCTGTGGAATGCTTCTTAGCCCGGCAGAAAATCTAGTGTTGATGCCTTGCAAGTTTTGTTTCGTCACATCCATTCCGCGTCTTAGATTTTGAACGTTTTCTCTAATAGCCTGACGGGTACCCTCGAGTTGGGTGTTGATCGTTTGTAGTAATGGGTTATTAGCTGTCGTTGTCCGAGCATATCTTTCACGCTGTAGCTCCAATTCATTAAATTTGGTAAGTAAAGAGACAAGGACAGGGTCGTTAATCATGTAGGTTGCTGGAGCTACGGCTCCGTCTCCTGCATTTTTAATATAACTGTCGACGCTTTCAAGAATACTAATTTGCGTATTAACCTCATTTAATTTTGCATCATTCTCTTTTATATTTTCCAAGAAAAGCTGAGATTCAGCACTTATATCAGTTATGCCTTTAGAAGTCTTATACGACTCAACATCTTTTTCAACATCCCCAAGTTCACCCGTTATAAGGCCAAGCCGGGTTTCAATAAATTTAAGGGTATTACTAGCTTCGCTGTTTTTGTCACTCAATGAAGATTGTACGTATACATCCAGCAATTTATTCAATACATCTTTTCCTCTCTGTACCGAAACGTCTTCATACGAAAGTTCCACAACGGTGCTTTTAACATTAGGTTGCTCAACAGTTAACTTAAGTAACATGCTTTCAGCTAACTTTTTGACGTCTCCAAAGTAAATACTGACGTCTTCACGTTCGGAGCTTTTACCTTTCATAACAACAAATGCTCCCCAAGGATTGTTAAATCTTTGATTAAATGTGTGCAGCTTATCTTCATCATTAAATCTGAAATGCGTACTATCAACCATATGTACAACAAGAGGCTCCTCTAAACCAAATTCTGTAATTATTTCTGGTTTGATAATCACTGGGCTTTCATTATACAGACTAATGGTTCTCAATCCGTCTTTTCCTGTATAAGCAACGTCTAAAGCTAGGTCTTTAACGACTTGCTCCATTAACGTTTGGGATTTTAAAATTTCAAGCTCATTTTCAACCAGCTTGTTTCCTCCAAACTGGTTACTTAGCTCAGATAATATATCTCCTTGCGAGCCGCCCAACCCTTTTTTCTCATCCTTAATTAGAATGCTAGTCCGTGAACTGTAGACTGGCTGAGTAATCTGCAGGTAAAAGAAAGCCGCAATTAAAGTAAGAGCTATAAAAATTGGGAAAAGATACCAATGTCTTAAGTATCTACGGACGTAATCCTGTAGATTAAAATCTACCTCTTCGGCTTCTGAAAAATCCTGTGACATACTATTGAGATTTCGTAGTTATTATTGAGTAAATCAAGTTCAAAATCTGAAACTTAGATTAGTAACTTTATTTCGTTATGTTAATAATTAATATACCGAGTGTGCCTATTGCGGCTGCAATAGAAGCCATAACGGGAACTAACTGTTGACGTCTGTCTGTTGCTGCTAGCCTGGTTTTGACTGGTTCAATATAAATCACATCGTTTTTGTGTATGTAGTAATATGGAGAATTAAAGATATCTCTCGATGTCAGATCAAGTCTTCCATACAAACGGTTTCCAGCCTCCTCCCGAATGACCAGTACGTTATTTCGTTTTCCGTAGATTGTTAGATCTCCGGCTAGACTTAATACCTCAGGTAGTGTAATTTTTTCGTCTGGAATAACATAAACGGCTGGCCGATTTACCTCACCTAAGACAGAAACCTTGAAATTGAGGTGACGAACAGTTACCGATGGTTCCTTCAAATAGTTAAGTAATCGATGTCGAATAGTATCCGCTGCTACATTAGTTGTTAAGTTTTTTACGGCAACTTTACCAATTAATGGTATTTCTACATTGCCATCAGCGTCAACTAAGTATCCAAGTGTTGTTTCTCTAACACCACCACCAGATACTGAATAGTTGGTGTTGGCCGTTCTTGCTAAATTTGCTGCGTTGAAAATTTCATTAGCCTCAGTATTTAGGCTACCAACTACAATTGCTAACAAATCACTACTTTGTATTGTCGGAACATATCTTTGTGTAACCGCCTGTGAGGAATTCCGCAATGTATCTCCTTGAAAATATACAATTGATTTAGGTGACACACACGAAGTGGCTCCACCCCATACGGCGATATAAAGTAATACCAGGTAAATGCTGTATTGGGTTAGCTTGGAATGCGGGTTCTTCATAAGTTGAGATTAGATTGGTTGTCTGTTAACTATTAAGTGTTGAAATTTTAAATAATTATACAAGCAATACGAACTTTGATAAATAAGGTTTACGAAGGATTATTAAGTTTTGATATTGGTAAAATCTAATAATCCCGACAAAGTTATATAAACTTATTTTCATTACTACAATTTAGAATCAAAAATTTCTAACACAAATGTAGAATAAATTCTAAAATGTTAAACTACTGAGCCAGAAGTTTTTCGTTTTGAAAAGGATACTTTGTCAGCCAGGATGCCTTGTCACCTTTGGAGATTAGGTCTAGATGCTGCATGCGATGGGCGTCGGTGCCTAAAAATGTGATTAATCCATTTTTTAAAAGCCATTCGGCCATCTTGTGAACGTTTTCGCCATAGTACCCACCAAGGGATAATATGTTCACCTGAAGCTCGCAGCCCTGATCGCTTAATTTTTTATAAACTGATGGGTCAGAGTAAAAATAGGTATACCGCTCCGGGTGCGCCAGAACAGGTTGATAGCCTTTCTCTATGATTTTGAACAGCGTTTCTGATGTATTCATCAGAGGAGTAGAGTAGGGAAGCTCTACCAAAAGCCGGTTTCCCGGTAAAGTTAAAAACTGCTGCCCGGTTGTGAGGATTTCAACGAAATGTTCGTCGATAAAATATTCTGCTGCTGCGTTGACCTCAATGGTAAGCCCTGCTTTTTTACAGGCAAGCCGAACGTCTTTGAGACCATCTAAAATTATTTCGGGGGAGTTTCTGTAACAGTCCCACATAACGTGGGGAGTAGTGAAAATGCGTGAGTAACCAAGTTCCTGTAATTTCTGAACCATCAGTACAGATTCTTCGATTGTTTCAACGCCATCGTCAATGCCTGGAATAAGATGAGAATGTATATCCATTCCAATCCTTTCCAAACTTATTTCCTTTTTTTTCTTATCGAACAACCAGTTGAGCATATATTTTACTAAGTGCCCCAAAAAAAGCCTTACCGTGAATAGCCACGGAACGGGTTACTTATTTCAGGAATATTGTGTATTAAAGGGTAGGGCAAATTTAATGTAAAAAACACGAGACTTAACAGAATAATGCTTGGAATTATTCAATAATAATACAAATTTCATAAATATTCGTTTTCTATTGAAGTATTCCTTTTATTTTCTGGACAATACAATTTTTGTAGTGTGTTTGTCGACCAACTTTTTTTTGATGTAGTGAAAATTTTACAACACCAGTTAGACATCTTTTGACAAAGTTTAAAAAACGATCGAATATATTTAGGTATTGCCTCTAATCGTCAAAAATCCATTCCACAGGTCACGATGGTTGCAACGGTTACCATAATTATGACGTATCTTCAGAATATTATGGATTTCCTACTTGGTGATTATGGAAAAAATTCTATTTACGACGATTTTGTTTTTTCTGCATACTGTATCAGTGTTCGGACAAAGTGTGGACTGTGGCAACATAGGTTTCGAGCAAGGTAATACGAATGGATGGATCCTGTCAAATGGAACAGTAGAGAATGTTGGGACGGCGGTAGTCTATACCAATGAAACGAACGGTATATACGCCGACGGTCATCTGGTGACTAAGATTGGTGACGGAAATGACCCTAAAATAACCTCAGCCGCCATTCCTATGGTAGCACCAGGAAGCAGCTATTCCCTACGATTGGGCCAGACGACTCAGGGAGGAAGATTCGACCGGGCAAAGACAAGTTTTATTGTCGGACCGGAAAATACACTGTTTCAGTATAAATTTGCGATCATCCTCGAAAATCCTACGAATGATCACGCATCATATCAAAAGCCCGGTTTCAATGTGAAAATTTATGATTCGAAGGGAAATCCGATTGCATGCAGCAATTATGACATTCAACTGGAAGCAACAAATACGGTTGAAGGATTTCAAAGCCAGGGCGACTATCAATTCAGAAACTGGACCACCGGGGCTATGGACCTCAGAGATTATATTGGCGAGACGATCACAGTTGAGGTAACAACGCACGGTTGCACCAAAAGAAGGCATATCGGCTACGCATATTTTGACGCCCAATGTCTGAAATCAGAGGTTAAGCAGGCATCTAAGTGTCCTGACGAAAATGGTTATATGACTTTAATAGCCCCTTCCGGATTCGGGAAGTATACATGGAATGACGGGCAGACGACATCGCAAATCAAAGTGATTGCAAATTTGGGAGACAAATACCATGTAAAACTGGTGCCGCTGGCCAGCCTTGATGAATCTTGTGCTTTGCAGATGGATTATGAAATTAAGTTTCAGCAAACGGATACAACGCTCGTAACCTCTTTTTGCGAAGGTGAGAGTATAGCGGTAGGCGACACGCTGTATCGCACTTCCGGAAGATTTACACGTAAGATACAAAGAGGAAACGTATGTGATAGTACCGTTCATTTAAACCTGACCGTCAATCCGCGAATCAAATATCATCAAAGTTTAGTGATCTGTCAGGGAGACAGCGTGGCCGTAGGAGATACCCTTTACAAAACGGCAGGAAGACATATTAGGTCCATTAAATTGCCAACAGGCTGCGATAGTCTGGTCACTACCGATTTAAGTATTGAAGAGCTTAATTTGGAACCTGTTACGGATTTATTTATTACCCAGGGAGATAGTACAGAGCTGATCAGTGTCGTAGATCCACCGGGGAACTACCAATATATCTGGCAGCCGCCGCTTTCCCTGAGCTGCCCCACTTGCGCACAGACTTCTGCAAGTCCTTCCTCTACGACACAGTATACACTTCAGGTAACCGCGTTGAATCAGGTTTGTAAAAGGAGTCGTCAGGTAACAGTGGCTGTCAGGCCGTGTGCTATTTACGCGCCCGATGCTTTTTCTCCGAACAATGATCACGATAACGATGTGTTTTTTGTTTACGGAAACAGTTGCGTGAAGCTGGTTAAAGAAATGGTCATTTACGACCGTTGGGGGGAGGTGATTTATAAAAAAAATGATTTCGTTGCATCCGACTCCTCCATTGGTTGGGATGGAACTTATAAAGGACAGGTTTCCGGCCCCGGGCTGTATCCTTACAAGATCAGCGTACAGTTCAAAAATGGAGAGCTGTTTGATTATAAAGGAGTTGTTACACTGCTTCGGTAAAGCTCTGACTACCAAAATATTTATAGTAGAAAACTTACTACTGAACCCTAGTATCTATTCGATAGGGGCAGATTTATACGAACGAAAATATAGGCCGGGGAAGCTACTGATTTTATAAAAGCTGAACACACAAAATCAGCAATTTTTCAAGGAAACCAATCCCATTTATAAATGGGTCTCAGAAATATTTTTTTTGTACTATTTGAGTATTTAATTTTAAATTAAAGTTTTCTTTCAGTGAAGTTTGAAACAGGAGTTTCAGGATCTTCCAGCTTATCAGATCTCCTCAGAGTGCAGCTTGACCGTACCGCAGAATTGAAGAGACACACCTAAATATGTATTCAATGAACATATACCCTTGTTCAGTGGATGAAAATTGTTCTGGAATGAATGCCAAATGATATGTACGGCTTGATTAATCTATCCCTTTTTATTGACCAAAATTGAAACTTCACGGCGGTGCTGCTATTCACTTTTATTAAATTTTCAAGTTTGCCGTTTAATAAGATTTTTATAGCGCATTATGAAAATCAACAGAATATCTTTAAACTTCTGATAGATAAGGCAAAACAATGTTGTGTGTAATGGCAGTTTGACCCTAATTTATTGTAGAATTAATTGGGATTGATTAAAAACGGAGATGCGTGTTTCAATTTTTAGGAGCGTTAACCGAACATACGACATATTGCATAATGCTAAGGAAGAATTTCGATCTAGCCGTTGGTCTGTTAAGGATAAGTCAGCGATAGATATTTATATGATTAATAAGAGTAGCGTAACTAGTGCGACAGTTCATTTTAACCCAAGTCTAACAATTAAAAAGTATGGCAATTCTACATGTAATTCTATCCGGTGGCGTCGGCAGCAGACTGTGGCCGGTATCCAGGAAATCAATGCCAAAGCAGTACATTCCCATGTTTGGCGACAAATCCCTTTTTCAGTTAACTGCTGAGCGCAATAAGGAATTTGTGGAAAGCACAGTGGTGGTTGGAAATAAGGATAACTACCTTTTGTCACAGGCTGACCTGATCCGGGCCGGTGTGCACCAGTATTCGGAAATCATTGAAGCTGCGCCAAGAAACACGGCCGCAGCCATTGCTTTTTCTGCATTTGATCTGAATCCGCAAGATGTAATCCTGGTTACGCCTTCAGACCACATTATTACCAATGAAGAAGCCTATGCGAACGCCATCAACGAAGCGGTTGAATTGGCAAAAAAAGGTTATGTCGTTACCTTTGGTATCACCCCATCGAAGCCTGAAACAGGCTATGGTTATATAGAATATGAAGGAAATGAAGTAATATCCTTCCGGGAAAAGCCAAACCTGTCAACGGCTGAGCTTTTTATTGAGACAGGAAACTTTCTATGGAACAGCGGCATGTTCTGCTTTCAGGCAGGTGTTTACCTGGAAGAACTGAAAGCATTCGAGCCTGAAATTTACGCAACGTCGTTAAAAACCTGGGAAGCGCGCAGCGGCGCATTTCTTCCGGAAACTGAAACGATGCTGATACCTTCGGTTAGTGTGGATTATGCGGTGATGGAAAGATCTTCAAAAATTAAGGTTGTACAGGCGACATTCGGCTGGTCTGATCTGGGTTCTTTTGAATCGATCTGGGAACACTGGGAACAGCAAGGCGAAGTGCACCGCTTTAAGCAAAACAACTGTGTGGTAGGTTCTACCAAGCATGTTGAGTTCTTAGGTGTGAGCAATCTGATGCTGGTCGAAACTCCGGATGCAATACTTGTTCTGGACAAAAGCAATTCGCAGGATGTAAAGAAAATCTACGAGCGGTTGGAAAGAGAGATTCCTGAACTGGTGAGATAACATTGACTGCCGGCAAGCGGCAGTCTACTAAACTTTAAACGTAGCACTCAATTTATTACAATTGAAAAGCCGAAAGCTGATCGCCGAAAGCCAAAGTATA
>Ga0247805_1001507_pt1 | contig 11165 bp, 11 predicted proteins | sample UWRJL044104R1_FD_180930 | JGI IMG/M metagenome (GOLD analysis project Ga0247805, IMG submission 180930) | Plant litter microbial communities from Arlington Agricultural Research Station in Wisconsin, United States - UWRJ-L044-104R-1 | ecosystem: Environmental > Terrestrial > Plant litter >...
CTTCAAGCAATATTTTAAACTGATCCATTTTTTCATCTTTTTGAAAATTTTGCTTTTCAGTAGTCATTTTCAGACTGCTCGATTTGGCAAGTACCAGCTGAAGATAGGATCGTAATACAATTTCTGATGGATTCTGTTGTTGGATCTCGTCAATAATCTGATCGACTAACTGGCAATACAATTGATGCTGTTGAGTAGTTAATTGTATAGAAGGCTCAATGTAAATATTGTTAAATAATAATCCATTGCAAGCCACCTCTTTTCTATGATATTCTATACAGTAAAAGTCACCATGAAATTGTAATGTGGTGTAGGTTAATGGCGAAATTTCCGTGATCGATATAGATTGTTGCGGAGTTGAAAATAGTATCACAGGAGCACTAAAAGAAAAAGAGGCAAAATCAGCATGATAAATTCCTTCACCTTTACTTACCAATAAGATAGTATATTCGCTAAATTGCAAAGGAGTATCTAATAAATTAGTTTCAGATTTTTCTATTCCTAAGAGTAAGGTTTTGTTTTCTGAGAATACTTTGTTCATTGTCGACTTTGGATTGAATATGCTGGTAAATTTATAGAATGAATTGTTGGTATTCAATACTATTTAGAAAGATATCACAAAATAGCATTAAATTATATAATAAAGTATGCATTAAGTGCGTCGTTAGATGCTAAGACTATTTTGCTTACTATTTTATGTTTATCAATTTGATGAATTGTTTCAGGACTAAAAGAGCAAATTATTTGTACTAAAAAGAAAAATATTTTTTCTTAATGCGTGTGTACCATTATGCAAATTGCACACCCAACAGTTTACAATTAATTTTTATATTTGATAATTAAATGAATAAAATGAGCGAAAAAACGAAACCGTATGCCTTAATAACGGGTGCCAGCAAAGGCATTGGAAAAGCTATTGCTTATGAATTGGCAAAACAGGGTTATCCACTATTGCTTGTTGCAAGAAGTGAAGCCGAATTAAAAGCACTATCTGATGAGCTGAAGATTAAATACGGTATTAATGCTCCTTTTTTATCGATTGATCTTTCGGCAAATGGTGCAGCGTTAAAAGTAACCGATTGGATAAAAACGAATAATTATCCCGTTGGCTTCCTAGTGAATAATGCCGGTTATGGTGTTTGGGGCGATTTTAGTCAGTCTGCTTTAACCAATCAGTTGGGTATGATGCAGCTTAATATGAATGTAGTGGTAGAGCTTTCACATTTATTAGTGCCTATACTTTCACAAGAAAAACAAGCTTACATTTTGAATATATCGAGTACTGCTGCTTACCAGGCTGTACCTACGCTGGCGGTGTATTCGGCTACAAAGGCTTTTGTTTTATCATTTACACGTGCCTTGCGTTTTGAACTTGCCCAAACTTCAATTTCAGTAACCTGTTTTAGTCCGGGTCCGGTTGATACTGGTTTTGCTTCAAGAGCGGGTGTAAATCCACTTAACAAAATGGCTCAAAAGTTCAATATGCAGCCTGATGAAGTGGCAAAAATGGCTATAAAAGCCATGTTCAGCAAAAAATCAGAAGTTATTCCGGGATTTACCAATATCATTTCGGTTTATGCCAACCGCATACTACCAAAGGCTTTCATCGAAAAAACCGCTGCCGGAATTTATAAAATTTAAATTTTTCAAAAAAAAATAAAAAATTATTCTTTGCAAATAAGAAATTATATTACATTTGTATAAATATCTACTAATTCTATAGAGTATATCTAATATGAGAAATAAGTTTAATTTTATTAAAGATCGAATGCACGCCAACACTATGCGAATGTGTTGCTGTTGTTGCTGTTGCAAATCTTTCAGATAAAATTTCAAATACTATTATTTCATTTATTAAATATATTTATCATGGTATCTTCATATAAAACATTTACCCTTACTGAGCAATTAACTGTTGAGCAAACAAACTTTTTTAACGAACATGGCTTTATCCATTTCAAAAAATTTATAAATCCTGAAACGGTTTCATCGATCATTAATGCCTCCAAACAAGTGGAGCAAAAATGGATTGACAATGACCTTCAAAAAGTAAATGGCGTTCCCATTAAATACGGAAAAGATTTAGATGGCTCTCCAATTGTACAACGTTTTGCTTTTATCAATCAGCATCATCAAACCTTAAGCGGACTTTTACTTGATCCAAGATTCAATAGTTTATTACCATTGGCAGGCGAGGGCTCGAGATTGGGTACTGAAGAAAAGGACGGAATGGTTTTCAATCATTATATCAACGGGCCGGAAAGTAAGTTCACTAAAATGGGCTGGCATACAGATGGTTTAAGAGATATTTTTTATGGTGGAAAATTAAACCCGATGTTAAATGTGGGTATTCACTTAAGTACTTTACAACCCGAAAACGGTGGTCTTAAAATCATTCCGGGTACGCACAAGCAAAGTGTTTATCAAATGCTTTTTCGTAAAAAATACTTTTTAGACAATAAACCTGATCCACAGGAAGTAGCTATCACTCCGGAAGCTGGAGATTTAACCATTCACGATGGCCGTTTGTGGCACAGAGTGGCAGAATCAACTATCCGTGGCGAAGAAAGCAGAAGGAGAGTTATTTATGTTCCCATTATAGCCGGAAAATATGCTCCTAAAGATGAGAACAGCCCAACGGTTTTTTATCAACGTTTTGCGGGTATTGTTAAATAATATGCTGATTGCACTCGCATTTAGTTATCTGGTTAGATCAGGTAAGCTAAAAAGAACCAGCGATTTCTTTAAAAAAACGCAAAGAAAGATAAAATTAAAAATTGTAAAACTAGAAATGGCTTACTCGCAGGCTTAGTAATATTGTTTTATTAATGGGAAAAGAAACACAGGTTGAAGATTTTAGTGCAATTGCACAAAGAACATTTTCAGACCGTCAGCGAACCAATATTTTAAAAAGGGCAGAGCAGTCAACGATTGTATTTTTGCTTCCAAAGGTGCCTAAATTCATTTCGCCAAACGTACTCACTTTATTGGGTACTTTGGGTTCGGGATTGGTTTTTTTAGCTTTTGTTTTAGGTACTTATTTCGCCAATTGGTATTTGCTTTTGGGTATTATCGGATTGGCTATAAATTGGTTAGGTGATTCTTTAGATGGAAGATTGGCTTATTATAGAAATATTCCGCGTCGTTGGTATGGTTTTGCACTCGATATTATTGCCGATTGGATCGGTATTGTACTTATAGGCTTTGGCTACTACATTTATGCTGAAAATGGCACACAAATAGTAGCCTTTGCTTTTGTCGCCTTGTATGGCTGGTCTATCATTATCAGCCAGTTGCGCTACAAAATTACAGATGAATACAGTATAGATTCCGGCGCTGTTGGTCCAACAGAACTTCGATTTATTATTGCTTTCATTTTAATTGCAGAAGTTTTATTTCCGGGATCAATTACTTATTTGGCTGGTTTAATCACTATTATATTGCTTATAATTAATATCATAGACAGCTTAAAACTTTTAAAGCTGGGCGATTTAAAAGATAAAAACCAAGAATGATATGTTAAGCAAAAAATCCATAATCACTTTTCTACAAGCACAAGTTGCAGCGTTTTTAGGCGGCATTACCGATTATGGCTTGATGATTTTATTGACAGAAGTATTCAAATTACATTTCACTTTTTCTATTCTGATCTCCGGAACAGTTGGCGCCGTTATCAATTTCAGCATCAATAGATTTTGGGTATTTAAAAATCAATCGGGTTATAGCAGTCCCATCAATAGTCAGCTTTTCAAATTTGCTTTGGTGGTATTGGGAAGCATTTCCTTAAAATCACTTGGTACGCTTATGTTGCAAAAATCATTTCAAATCGATTACAGAATCGGAAGATTAATCATTGATAGTTTTGTTTCTTATGGATTTAATTATCCACTGATTAAAAATTGGGTTTTTAGGGTAAACGAAAAACAGAATGTAGTCGAATCAAATTAAGTATATCAATAACCAGTTGGGTGTAATTTTGTGGTTTTTCTGTTCTAACACATAGTCCCAAAGCCCAATGTCATTAAGTTAAGGAAGAAGTAAAAAGACAGAGAAGTAAAACAAAGTTTGTCATCTCGACGAAGGAGAGATCACACTAGTATTTCCGGTCAGATATTCGCCAATCTTTGTCGAGTTTCTTGTGTGATCTCTCCTTCGTCGAGATGACAAGATTGCGGATTCTGAAAGAGTTAATCTTCATTAAAACATGTGAAACGCCTTTTTAAATGTCTTAAAGCTATGTTTCCAGCCTGCACTGAGCGGAGTCGAAGTGTGTTTAAATAATTACACCCAATGTTATATAAAAATTTCTCTATGAACAAATTACCATTTCAATATTTTACAAAATCACTAATCGTTATAACCCTCTTAGTCAATATAATTTCCGGAAATCTATTGGCACAATCCAAAAATCCATCGCCATTACATTTTCCAACGCCGAAAAATATAGATAATATGCTGTTTTACATTCAGCGAGACCCCAATACAAACACTGCTATTTATGCCATAAACTATCAGGAAAACGGAAAAATAGACAAAACCAATCCTATAAAAGCGTATTGGATTCGATATGCTGAGAAAGGAGAAAAAAAAGATTTTAATTATTTACAACGCAAATTTGCCTACGGAATAGAAACTAAAACGGTTAATAATGAGGAGTTTGAGTTTCAATTTGTATCGTATAAAAAGTTACCCTTAACCTTGAAAAAGGTAGATTCAGATCAAAAATATCATGTTTTTGTAAATGTAAATCAGAAAAAAATACAGGTAGAAAAAATATTTGTGCGCATTGAAGGAGGTTCTTTTTGGTTCCCAAATGTAAAGTATGCTGAAGTTACTGGGATTGATGTTTCTTCAAATAAAATAATTACGGAAAGGATGTTGTTGTAATAAATAACTATGTACTTAGGTGTACAAGACCAACGAAATTTACACCCAAGTTAGTAAGAAAGTATTCAACAAAAAAAATGTCCGTTTGATTATTTATGAAATAAAAATCCTATTTTTGAAAGCAATTAAATACTGATATTATCAGACATATCGACCCAATTTAGAGTAGATAAATCGTATGTTGTTAGTTATTATCCAAGTTATAAGCAAGGCATTAGATATGTCGATAAAAGACGTATATTTGAAAAAAAACGCGTGGCAATCTTTTACACCGACAAAGAACTAGATAAAATGTTTGAAACTGATTTTCATAGAGAAATCAAACCTTTCATCGTTAAGGATGCACGGATATTTGGTTTTTTGAAAAAGTTAAGAGCAGGAAATCCAGATGTAGGATTAGAGGATGATATTATATTCCTTAGAGATCCACGAAATCATAAGTTAATTGTTAAGACAACGTTCGATATTAATTCATATATTTAGGCAATGAACACAACTCAAATAGACATAAGATTTGAAGGAAATAACTTTGCGCCTAGCGCTCTTCAAAAAGAATTAGGGCTGTCGTTAAATATTCTCGTTGAAGCTGGAGAAATATCAAAAAAAGGACAATTTAAAGGTAAACCTTCACCATATGGAATCGCTTACCATACAATTGACCATGATTTAGAACTTGAAGATTCAATTCCACTAATAGAAAAATATTTGAATACGTTAATTAAGAATCAAAGTATTCTTGATAAAGTTGGTGTAGAAGAAATTATTTTTGATATTGAAACGTTAAATTCTAAAGCTTACAGTTATTCTCTTGACACTGATATTATCAAAAAACTAGAAAAGCTAAATGCCAGAATTGATTTCCATGGCAACGAACTCGAAGTTGCTATTGACAACTGGCTTAACACTATTTATCAACATTCAGATAAATTTCTAGGACATGAAAAATCTTTGAGTTTAAATATTTTACGCAACAAAATAATTCACTCTTCACCTCACATACATGTGTATAACATTTCACATATATATGAATTTTTATTTCTTTATACAATCAAACATTTAGGCGAACCTGAAGACAAAATTCCATCCTTTGAAAAAAGTTTTTTGGAATATGAGAAGGCTAAATAGTTTGCCCTGCTTATAACCGCCATTTCAAGCGATTGCGGAGTTTTTCGTCACCGGAAATTTATATTTCACGAAGAAAGTTCTATCATGGCAGAGAGAACTCAGTCCGCTTTGATCCGCAACCACTTGAAGCTGCCTAACGTTATTGGCAACCAATAAATTACACTTAAAAATGTCGTTACAAACTAGTTCGAAAGAAACATTAAATAAAATAAATAAAATTATTTCTAATCTTGAACAAATTAGAAATAGATTATCAGTTTTTGGTTTTATAATAGTAATATCAATTATTACATATAATCTCGTAGATTATTATTTTGACATAATAATAATTTATAAAATTTTACTTGATAAAGTAGGTACTCAATCTGGTCTTTGGTCAACCATTACAATAATTTTTTTAATTGGAATTTTATTGGTGATTTTTAAATTTAAACAACAGTTTTGGTATGGTATTTTTGAAACAGTTTTTGCATTAGTTACTTGTTACTTGACGATTAAAAGTATAACTATAAATTCTGAAATGTTAACAATTTTAATAGCAATAGGCTCCACATTATACTTAATTGTTAGAGGATTAACGAATGTTATTGATGGTTTAGAAAAATCGTTTTGGATTAAAAATGACTTCTCTGAATTAGGTAATAATATAGATGCTATATCAAGAAAATCATTATTTAACTTATTAAAAGACCGTGCTTTTATCGTTGATGTGCTTACTGTAATGTTGAACTTCTTTACGGAAGTATTGGGATTGAGAATAAGATAGGCGCCCCCCGCTCTCCGAAGTCTCCTCCTTAAACGCTGGCAAATGTCTCTGACTTTGCGTATTTTTTTGTTCCTTAGAAATATAAACCTGATAGAAGTCTCCCGACTTTTTACGATTAGTTCTTATTATTATCTTGGATTTTTTATATTGAGGAAAAATATTCTAAGAAAATTAGTTTTAAAGTCAGAAACTTTATGAAGTCTCCGTTTTTCAATTAAATTTGTTTAAAATGGCGCAAAGTCAGAGACAATTGCGCAGCGTAAACAAGAACACTTCGGATAGCGGGGATAAACCCAAAAAAGAATTTCGTCATTATTACATAAGCAGGTTTATATACTTACGGGTAGATTCCGCTGAGTTAATAATTTTGGCTATTGAATATTTAAGTTTAAAATACGGTTTTCCGTAAAAATTTTAGAGGAAAAATCTTGATATTTGCGTCGACGGGAAGGGTATAGATCCAAAGGGGAAATATTAAAACGGCAGTTGCTGATATTAGCAACTACGATTCAAATATAGAGAAGAGAACATGTATACTTGGTGCATTACTTTAATTAAATATTTAATACTAATTTGCAATAATAACAATGATATTTAGAATCCTTGATACTTGGGGAGATTATGACCCAGAGACCAAAAATGAAATATGTCTTGTGTGGGACAATTGGAACGATTTTAGTTTTTATACCTTATTTGGAATTTTTTACGTTGATAACGAATCACAAAAGCACGATATAGGCGGGTTAAAAATTGGATTTAAAGGTCAGGAAGAAAGCGATAGAGTTTTTGGAATTGATTATACCTTTGAGTATATAGGAGATGAATATTTTTCGGTTGGAAACTCCGAGGAATATTATGAGGCATTGAATAAATTGGGAGATGAAATGAGGGATTTCATTCTTAATCAATTAAATGATATTGCTAAAAAACCAGAGATTTTCAATAGTGTAAAAAATGAAAGAGTTGTAGAGGTTTCTTTTCTTAGAGATTTGCATCCTTATACTATTACGGGCCAATACAAAAGAATGGCAAATGGGGGAGCAACATTAACCCCCTATAGTTTTAGATTTATAAAAGAAGAACGGGGACAAACAAATTCTTTGGATTTTTTATTTGATGTAATTCCCGAGTCTCTTCCTCCAACCAATATACACGTTTTAATTGGAAGGAATGGAGCAGGAAAAACTACTTTGATCGATAATATGATTCATTCCCTGGTCTTACCTTCGGATTTTCTTTCTGTTCCCGGAACTTTTCTTTTTAATAAAATAAACCAATATGATCTTGAGGAAAATTCGTTTGCCAACCTAATTTCAGTTTCTTTTAGTGTTTTTGATGATTTTGAGATACTAGAAAATGAAAAGTTTATAAATGACATGAAATATTCCTATATAGGTCTAAGGGGAGTCAATGAACATCGTTCAAGTCTTGAAATTAAAGATTTAAATATTCTGTCTGAGGAGTTTTTTGAAAGTATAAAAGTATGTAAGTCAAGGGGTTTAATTTCGAGGCTTGTTGAATCGCTTACAACTTTAGAGTCAGATCCTAATTTTCAGCGAGAACGATTTGTTGAATTAATTGTACGTGATGATTTACCGGCATCACAACTTGTCATCATTACAGCTTTCAGAAGGCTTAGTTCGGGACATAAAATAATATTGCTTACCATAACAAAATTAGTGGAAAAGCTACAGGAAAAAAGTCTGGTGTTAATGGATGAGCCTGAAGCTCATCTTCATCCACCACTTTTGTCAGCATTTATAAGAGCTGTGTCAGATCTGCTGATTAAAACAAATGGGGTAGCTATTATTTCGACGCACTCTCCGGTAATTCTTCAGGAAGTCCCTAAAAGCTGTGTTTGGAAAATTAGAAGGAGCGGCAATGTGACAGTTTCTGACCGACTTACACGAGAGTCTTTTGGAGAGAATGTTGGCGTTTTAACGAATGATGTGTTTGGATTAGAGGTCACAAATTCAGGTTTTTATAAAATGCTTTCAGAGGTAGTCGCAAACAATAATTACAGTTACGAAGAAGCGTTACAATCATTCAATAATCAGCTGGGAGCAGAGGCCAAATCAATTCTTATGGCTTTAATTGCTAATAAAAGATGAAATGCGAAAAATAGATAAACCAACCTTAACAGCAGCTGTAGTATTTCCTGTTTGTATTAGTACAGTAGGCAATGCGGCATTTCGCGGCAGGCTCACTGCCTGCCAGACATTAGTAAATGATGCGGAAAATGAATTTGATATTAAAATTACTAAAGGACTAATTCACACCATTATTCCTGAGGCATTAGTTAATGGAAATGTAACAAATATCGAGCTGAAAAAATTGTACACGGGTCAGATGGTTGCTAAACCGCAAGGCAGAGTGTATTATGACCAACTTCTAATGTCGGCACCTCAAGGATTATGTCCGCTTTGTTCCCATGGCGAAGCCACTACATTGGACCACTATCTCCCAAAAGCAAAGTATCCAAGACTGTCAATAGTTCCTGTAAATTTAGTGCCAGCGTGTAAGGACTGCAATACTGGTAAATTAACTGACAGCCCTACTGGTCCAACTGATGAGACTCTACATCCTTATTATGATGATATTGAAAATGTAAAATGGTTAAGTGCTGACGTAAATAAAACCCAGCCTATTTCATTGACTTTTCGTGTCTCAGCGCATGCAACATGGGATCCTTTATTGTCGGCTAGGGTTGTTTCACATTTAGACTGTTTTAATTTAAACATTCTATATGCTTCCCAAGCAGGTAGACGATTGTCTGGAATGAAGTTTAATTTAGAAAATATTTTTTCTAGCCCTGAAGGAACTGTTGGTGTAAAAAAATATTTGACTGCTGAGGCTGTTTCATATGAACACGTAAACTTAAACTCATGGGAAAGTTCGATGTATAGGGCTTTATCAGAAGATGACTGGTTTTGTTCAGGAGGTTTTCGTTTTATTGCCAGTTAAATTTGATTCTAACAGCTGCAACAGAACCTCAGTTTTCCAATCAAAAACTTTTATCAGCGCTACCTTTTGCAAATAATTAACGTACTTTTGGTTTAACTAAAAAGCTATTTATAAAAGTAAAATATGAAAAAAATTATTGTTAGTATGTTTGTTCTAAGTCAATGTTATACTGTACAGGGACAATCGATTGATAAAATTATTACGAACAAGGAAGTTACTCGTATAGAGAAAATACTTTCGGCTGATGATATGCAGGGCAGGAGAACTTTTACTCCCGGTATTGACAAAGCATCGGCCTTTATAGAATCAGAGTTTAAAGCGATTGGTTTGCAAACTTTTAATGCAGCAACGAATTACAGACAAGAATTTTCGATGACTGCCTCTAAAGCCGTTTCTTCAAAAATTACTATTGATGGCAAAGAAATAAATAATAATCAGGTTGCAGCATTCTCATACGTTCCTCAAGTTTCTTTAACCGAAAAAAGCGATATTGCTATTGTAAAAATCAATAAAGGGGATAACATTGGCGAGAAATTTAATGAATATTATAAAAGTCCGAAAAATCTTTTGGTATTAGTTGATTCTTCATTCGATAAAGTTTTACCGAATATTCAACACATTGAACGAATAAATGCTACTCCTGGAAACAATACGATTGTGTTTGTTTTTGGTACCACAGCAGCGACTACTTTTTCTGTTGAATTAACGAATACAATCTCCAAAAAAACATTGAATAATGTTGTTGGAGTATTACCCGGAAAAACGAAACCAAACGAGTATGTGATTTTTTCAGGGCATTATGATCATTTGGGAGTAGGCTCTCCCGAAGAAGGTGCTCCGCATCCTGCAACAGATTCTATTTATAATGGTGCCAATGATGATGCCGCCGGAACAACAGCAGTAATTATGCTGGCGAAATATTTTAAAAAACAAAATAACAACGAGCGTACTATTATTTTTACCGCATTTGTAGCGGAAGAAATAGGGGGTTATGGAGCCAAATATTTTTCTAAACAGCTTGCGCCGGAAAAAGTGATTGCTATGTTCAATATTGAAATGATAGGAACAGAATCGAAATGGGGTAAAAACTCGGCTTACATTACAGGCTTCGAAAAGTCGAATATGGGACCCATTTTACAAGCTAATTTAACAGGAGCAAGTTTTAAATTTTATGCAGATCCTTATCCGGAACAACAATTGTTTTACCGTTCAGACAACGCTACGTTAGCCAGGCTTGGAGTTCCTGCGCATACTATTTCTACTTCAAAAATGGATAATGAGCTAACGTATCACACCGCCGATGATGAATTTGAAACGTTGGATATTGATAACATGACCCAAATAATAAAAGCAATTGCATTAAGTTCTTCTTCGATTATTAGCGGAAAAGATACGCCAACAAGAGTAGATACTACTCAATTGA
>Ga0247805_1001509_pt1 | contig 11144 bp, 9 predicted proteins | sample UWRJL044104R1_FD_180930 | JGI IMG/M metagenome (GOLD analysis project Ga0247805, IMG submission 180930) | Plant litter microbial communities from Arlington Agricultural Research Station in Wisconsin, United States - UWRJ-L044-104R-1 | ecosystem: Environmental > Terrestrial > Plant litter >...
AGTTTCAAACGCTCACCAAATAAGGCGTGACGACGACGTTTGTACACTACTTCACGTTGTGAGTTCATTACGTCATCATATTCCAGTAAACGTTTACGAACACCAAAGTTGTTTTCTTCTACTTTTTTCTGAGCGCGTTCAATAGATTTGGTCATCATAGAATGCTGAATCACTTCACCTTCTTTTAATCCCATTCTGTCCATTACTTTGGCAACTCTTTCAGAACCGAATAAACGCATTAGGTTATCTTCCAAAGAAACATAAAACTGAGAACTTCCCGGATCTCCCTGACGTCCTGCACGACCACGTAACTGTCTGTCGACACGACGTGAATCATGACGTTCCGTACCTACGATTGCTAAACCTCCGGCGGCTTTTACCTCTGGAGATAATTTAATATCGGTACCACGCCCAGCCATGTTGGTTGCAATGGTAACTACTCCGGCTTTACCTGCTTCTTCAACGATTTGAGCCTCTTGTTTGTGCATTTTTGCATTCAAAACGTTATGCGTAACGCCTCTCATTTTCAACATTCGGCTTAATAATTCTGAAATCTCTACAGAAGTTGTTCCAATTAATACCGGTCTTCCTGCATTTGATAATTCAGTAACATCTTCAATTACAGCGTTGAATTTCTCACGTGTTGTTTTGTAGATATAATCTTCTTTGTCTTGTCTTGAAATGGCACGGTTGGTTGGGATTTCAACAACGTCCAGTTTGTAAATCTGCCATAACTCGCCAGCTTCTGTAACCGCTGTACCAGTCATACCACCTAATTTGCTGTACATTCTGAAATAATTCTGTAATGTAACAGTTGCAAAAGTTTGTGTAGCAGCTTCGATTTTTACATTTTCTTTCGCTTCGATCGCCTGGTGCAATCCGTCAGAATAACGACGGCCATCCATGATACGACCAGTTTGCTCATCGACAATCATAATTTTGTTGTCCATGATCACATATTCTACATCTTTTTCGAATAAAGCGTATGCTTTTAAAAGTTGTGTTAAAGTGTGAATACGTTCGCTTTTTACTCCAAAATCCTGGAATAATCTTTCTCTTGCTTCCGCTTCAGCGTCTTTATCGAGTTTTTGTCTTTCAATAGCTGCAATTTCTGTTCCGATATCCGGAAGTACGAAAAAGTCGGAATCCGTATCTCCTGAAAGATATTGAATACCATTATCAGTCAATTCAACCTGATTGTTTTTTTCCTCAATAACGAAATACAAAGCTTCATCCACTTTATGCATTTCGCGATTGTTATCCTGCATGTATTGATTTTCGGTTTTTTGAAGCAATTGTTTGATTCCTTCTTCACTCAAAAATTTAATTAATGCTTTATTTTTAGGTAAACTTCTGTAAGCTCTTAGCAATAAGAAACCGCCTTCTTTAGTTTTTCCTTCTTTGATTAATTTTTTCGCTTCTGCAAGAAAACCATTTGCCAGCACACGTTGTTGAGCAACCAGGTTTTCAATTTTTGGTTTCAACTCATTAAATTCATGACGATCTCCCTGAGGAACTGGTCCTGAAATGATAAGCGGCGTTCTTGCATCATCAATTAATACAGAATCAACCTCATCGACAATAGCGTAGTTGTGTTTTCTTTGTACTAAATCGCTTGGCGAATGTGCCATGTTATCTCTTAAGTAGTCAAAACCAAATTCGTTATTGGTTCCGTAAGTGATATCTGCGTCGTATGCTTTTTTTCTTTGTTCTGTACTTGGCTGGTGATTATCGATACAATCCACAGTTAAACCATGAAATTCGAATAATGGTGCTTTCCATGTGCTGTCACGTTTTGCCAGATAATCATTCACAGTTACCAGGTGAACTCCATTTCCGGTTAAAGCGTTCAGATAAAGTGGAAGTGTAGCAACAAGAGTTTTACCTTCACCAGTTTGCATTTCGGCAACTTTACCTTCATGCAAAACCATACCACCAATTAACTGAACATCATAATGAATCATGTCCCAGGTAATTTCCTTCCCCGCAGCATTCCATTTGTTGGCCCAAATTGCTTTGTCACCTTCAATTGTAATATAAGTTTTGGCAGCTGAAAATTCACGGTCTTTTGCAGTTGCTGTCACTTCAATAAACGAATTATCTTTGAAACGACGAGCCGTTTCTTTTACTACAGAAAAAGCCTCCGGAAGAATTTCTAATAACGTTTTTTCTGAAATTTCATAAGCTTCTTTTTCAAGCGCATCAATAGACTCGTAAAGATCTTCTCTTTTATCAATGTCTTCGATGTTTTCTACTTCTGCTTTAAGCGAAGCAATTTTAGCATCCTTGTCAGCTCTGGCTTCTTTTATTTTTTCTTTAAAATATGCGGTCCTTGCTCTTAATTCGTCGTGAGATAAACTTATTAAGCTGGTTTCGAATGTTTTAATTTTGTTTAAATAAGGCTGTAAAGCTTTGACATCTTTTTGTGATTTATCACCTACAAAGACTTTAATAATACTGTTTATGAAACTCATGATTTGTTGTATTTCTATTTTATGTAAATGTGTATTTGAACCAAAAAAAAAGCCTCGGTGATGAGACTTTTTCCTTTGGTTTATTTTTTAATATTCATCCTCATTCCAAAGATAATCTTCGTCTGTTGGATAATCAGGCCAAATTTCTTCCATTGATTCATATATCTCGCCTTCGTCTTCAATCGACTGTAGGTTTTCTACTACTTCCAAAGGAGCTCCTGCTCTAATGGCGTAGTCAATAAGTTCGTCTTTGTTAGCAGGCCACGGTGCATCACTTAAATAGGATGCTAATTCTAATGTCCAATACATCTTTTGTCGATTTAGTTTGTGCAAAAATAAATTTTTTACTGAAAAAGACAAGTAAATTTTGATTTATTTTAGTAAAATTTAAGAACGTCTCTATAATTGCAGATTTTAGATTGCAGATTTTAGATTGTTAGAATGCTACAAAATCTAGAATCTGCAATCTAAAATGTAAAATTTTAATTTCTCGGAATCCATTTCACTTCATCCGCTTTTAAGTCAGAAGACAACTTCCGTGCCAATACAAAAAGGTAGTCAGAAAGTCGGTTTAAGTACATAATTGCGATTTCAGGAACGTGTTCATTATGGCTTAAATGGACAGCCAGGCGCTCTGCACGACGGCAAATACAACGTGCTATATGACAATGTGACACGGTGGGATGGCCTCCTGGTAAAACAAAATGTGTCATTTGCGGAAGACTTTCTTCCATTTTGTCAATTTCGTTTTCTAATAATTCGATATCAGTTTCAACGATTCCAAGGTTTTTTAATCGCAGTTCTCCGTTTTTTAAAACTTCTTTTTCCTGCGGTGTTGCCAAAATCGCACCAACTGTAAAAAGACGGTCCTGAATTTCGATAAGGATATCTTTATAATGAGAATCAATTTCATGATCACGAATCAATCCTATATATGAATTTAGTTCGTCAACAGTGCCATAACTGTCAATGCGAATATGATCTTTAGGAACCCTTGTTCCGCCAAAAAGTGCCGTTGTTCCTTTATCGCCTGTTTTGGTATATACTTTCATTTTTTGAATTTAGATTTCTGATTTTAGATTGAAATGCTGGAATTTTAAGATTTAGAAAACAATCTAAAATCTAAAATTAAAAATCTGCAATTATTTAGTTGTGTCACTTTCAATCAGACCATCACGCAAACGAATGACACGATGTGCATAAGCGGCAATATCTTCTTCGTGAGTTACTAAGATTACTGTATTTCCCTGTGCGTGAATGTCTCCAAAAAGCTTCATAATCTCTACAGAAGTTTTACTGTCTAAGTTTCCTGTTGGCTCATCCGCTAAAATAATCGATGGTTTATTGACTAAAGCTCTTGCAATTGCAACACGCTGGCGCTGCCCTCCCGAAAGCTGATTGGGCTGGTGATCCATTCTGTCAGCAAGATTGACTTGTTTCAGAACTTCAATAGCACGCGTATTTCGTTCCGATTTTGAATATCCTGCATAAATCATTGGTAAAGCTACATTGTCTAAAGCTGTTGTTCGTGGCAAAAGATTAAAAGTCTGAAATACAAAACCAATTTCTTTGTTTCTTATTCCTGCCAATTCATCATCTTTCATCTGGCTGACATCTTTTCCATTCAATACATAATGTCCGGAAGTTGGAGTGTCAAGACAGCCTAATAAATTCATTAAAGTAGATTTTCCGGATCCTGATGGTCCCATTAAAGCGACATATTCTCCTTTGTTGATTTCTAAATCGATACCTTTTAATACATAAACAATTTCGTTGCCCAGTACAAAATCTCTTTTGATGTTGGTTATCTTAATTAATGGATTTGCCATTTCGTTTTATAATTTGGATTTAAAAGTACAAAACACTTCTTAATAAAAAAGTATAAGTTGTTTAGAATCGGATTTTGTTACAGCCCTTCATAAAAAAAGTGTAAAAATCATATATTTTAAAAAACATAAATTGTTATATCTTTTTAGATTGTATTTGTGTAATTATCACTTTTAGTTATGTTTTATATTTTTAAAATGTTTTTAATTTTAAAAACATGACAATAATGTAATTTTACTGAGTTGGTTGTTAAGTAAATTTGTGATGTATTAATTTAATAAATCAAAATTATGAAGAACATAAAACTTTTATCTGGTATCGCATTAATTGCATTGGGTTTTACATCATGTAAAGATGAAAAACAAGAACAAGCTCAAAAAACAATTGACTCTTACGTAGCTTATGTAGATTCAGTAAAAAACGTTAAAGCAGACGACTTAAAAGCCGACTGGAAAGATGTTGATGCTGAATATAACAGAAGAGCTGAAAATGCTCAGCTGGCATTGGCAGATCTTAAAGATAACACTGCTGAAACAGAAAAAATCAATACAAGTAAGATAAAATACGAAGAGTTCAAAAATGAAATGAACGCCGTTTTTGCCCCTGAAGTTAGTTCTAAACAACAATTGCGTAATGCATTATTTGGTGAAGGAAAAATTGGTGATGACATGAGTTTTAGTTGGGTAAATTCCAAAAATATTCTTAGTGTTTATGATCAATTTGTAAATACAGCACAAAAAAATAAAGACAGCTATTCCCGTGAAGACTGGGATGAAATCAAATTGATGTACGAAGCTCTTGACAGCCGTAAAAATACAGTTGAAAAAGAAGGTCTTTCAGCTGAAGATAACAGAAAGATTGCAGCTTTAAAAGTGAAATTTGCACCAATGTATACTGTTAACAGAATGGGAGCAAAATCGGAAGAGAACGCTGCTGCAAAAAAATAGGTTAGTTAGGTTTAATTAGTTTTTTGGAAATGACAATCAGAAATGGTTGTCATTTTTTTATGCCCTTATTGTAAAGTGTTCTTTTTCCTGCTCTCTTCTGAAAAACACAAATCCCCATTGATAAGTATCTATAGTTACGGTGACTTTCGGGTGATTCTTAATGATTTCCCATGCTTCTTCCATTTCAGACGACCAGTGTATGTCATCAAATATCCAGACCGAATCATTGGAAATTGTATGTAACAACAAATCAAAATACTTTAATGTTGCTTTTTTGGAATGATTTCCGTCAAAGTAAATAAACTGAAATTCTAAAGCCAGAATTTGATCAGAAGTCAGATACTTGTCAAATTCACTTATTACAGATTCAACATTTTTGAAATTGAATTTTTGAAATTGTAATTGGCATTGATTTCTCGTTTCCGGACAACCTTCGAGTGTAGTTACTTTTGCTTTTAGATTTCCTAAAGCCAGTGACGAAGTTGCCAGACCCAACGAAGTTCCGATTTCTAAAATTGTTGCAGGTTTAAAGTAATTGACTACCCTAAATAATAATTTGGAACGTTTAGGAGAAATTCCGGCAGTTTGGGCAATTTTTGAAATTTGTCTTTTGTTCGATTTAAAAACTTTTGAACCGGCTCCGAAATCAGTAATTTCAATATAATTTTTATTTTGCAGAAGTGATTTCCTGTAATCGTTTAGGATCAAGTATTCGGGTTTTGACTTTTTGTTGTAGAAACATTTTGTCAATAAATTAAATACAAAAGGTGAATGAACCGCATGTTCATTTTTGGATTTCCAAAGGAATTTTAAATAGGATTGTATTTGAAAAAGCATTTGTTTTTGTTTATAGTTTAGTTTTCAGCTAACGAATGGTGCAGCTGAAAACTTAAACTTAAACTAATTTTTTAATTAATTGAAATTAATTTTACGTCAAAAACAAGAACAGAACCTCCAGGAAGTCCCCTGTAATTATAAGGTCCGTAACCTAAATGAGAAGGAACTAGTAAAATTCCGCTGCCTCCTGTTTTAAAATAAGAAATGCCTTCTGTCCAGCCCTTTATAACTTCATTTAATGAAAAAGAAGCTCCTTCAGGTTTGCTTTGGTCAAATATGTTTCCGTTAGTAAAATAGCCTTTGTATATTACTGTTACATTTGAGGCTGAGGTGGGTTGTTCTCCTTCTCCGGGTTCATCAATAACATAATACAAGCCAGATTCACTTCTTTGTGCTGTTAAATTATTTTTGGCAATATAATCTGTAATTTCTTTTTCATTCTCAACAGTATAATCTGATTTTAATGGTTCATGATTGTCATTCGTACATGAGATAAAAAGAGACATAACAATCAGTGCAGATAAAATATTTTTCATGGATAATTGGTTTTAAAAAAGTAAATATAATAATTGAAAAAGAATTTTAATCAAAAAGAAAAAAGTTTAACTTAAATTCAAAAAAGAGTAATTATTATCCTTCAATTTTGGCAGAAAGCTCAAACCAGCGTTCTTCTTTTTGGTCTATTTTATTGATGATGTTTTGAAGTTCGTTTGCTTTTTTCTCAATATCACTATCTGCTACTTTTCCTTCAGAAAATAATTGTTCGATTTTAGTTTTATCAATTTCCAGATCTTTAATTTCTCTTTCCAGTTTTTGATATTCCTTTTGTTCGTTGAATGTTAGATTTCCGGTTGGATTGTTTTGTTTCCAGTCTTTCTTTTCGGCTTTGTTTTCTTCTTTTTGGGCCACATCGGCACTGTCTTCATAAGCTCTGAAATCAGAATAGTTTCCGGGGAAGTTTTCGATTTCACCTTTTCCTCTGAAAATGAATAAATGATCCACAATTTTATCCATAAAATAACGGTCGTGGGAAACTACCAATAAACAGCCAGGATAATCTAAAAGAAAACTTTCCAAAACATTTAGAGTGACAATGTCCAAATCATTTGTTGGTTCATCCAAAATCAGGAAGTTGGGATTCTGAATCAAAACAGTACACAAATACAAACGCTTCAATTCGCCACCGCTTAATTTTTCAACAAAATCATACTGTTTTTTGGCATCAAAAAGAAAACGTTCCAACAATTGCGAAGCCGAAATCATTCGGCCTTTTGCCAATGGAATGAATTCTCCGTATTCCTTAATTATATCAATAACACGCTGATTAGGTTTCGGGTTGATTCCGCTTTGCGTATAATAGCCCACTTTTATCGTTTCACCTTTTACAACCCGTCCACTGTCCAAAGGGAGTGTTCCGGTCAGAAGATTCAAAAAAGTAGATTTTCCTGTTCCGTTTTTACCAATAATTCCGATACGTTCTCCACGCTGGAAGTCAAAGCTAAAGTTATCCAGAATAACATGATCCTTGAATTTCTTGGAAATTTTATGAAGCTCGATAATCTTGCTTCCCATACGTTCCATGTTGATTTCAAGTTCTACTTTGTTTTCCTGGCGGCGACTTTGTGCCTTTTCCTTGATTACATAAAAATCATCCTGACGCGATTTTGATTTTGTTGTTCTTGCTTTTGGCTGACGACGCATCCATTCCAATTCTTTTACGAATAAATTTTTGGCTTTGTCAACGCTGGCATTTTCAGAAGTGATTCTTTCTTCTTTTTTCTCTAAATAATAGGAATAATTTCCTTTGTACTGGTATAATTTTCCGTTGTCTAATTCAATAATTTCATTACAAACACGCTCTAAAAAGAAACGGTCGTGCGTTACCATAAACAGCGTGATGTTTTCTTTGGCAAAATAACTTTCCAGCCATTCGATCATTTCCAGATCCAGGTGGTTGGTTGGCTCATCCAGAATCAATAAATCAGGACGATTGATCAAAATGATAGCCAATGAAAGGCGTTTTTTCTGTCCACCGGAAAGATTTTTTACTTTTAGTTTAAAATCTTCCAGTTTTAATTTGAAAAGGATCTGTTTGTATTGTGTTTCAAAGTCCCACGCATTATGTTGATCCATTCCGTCAAAAGCTTTTTGATAGGCTTCTTCGTCATTCGGATTTTCTAATGCTTTTTCGTAAGCTTCGATTACCTTTAAAGTTTCATTGTCAGAAGCGAAAATACTTTCCTCGATGGTTAATTCTTCCTGTAAATTATTGTCTTGCGAAAGGAATGCCATTCTGATGCCTTTTCTCAAAACCACTTGTCCGGTGTCAGGCTCATCAAGACCATTAATTATACTCATGATGGTTGTTTTTCCAGAACCATTTTTGGCAATGAAAGCAATTTTTTGGTCTTTATTGATTCCAAAAGAAATGTTGTCAAACAAGGTTCTTTCTCCAAACGACTTCGATATATTTTCTACAGATAGGTAATTCACAAGAATAATTTTTTTGCAAAAGTAGTTTATTATCTATCCATATACCAATAGTTGATTCAAATCTATTATTGAAGAAGAATTATGTTGGGGAATTTACGGTTTTTAGCGAAATAATTTTTGAAATTAATTCCCAAACCCAACTCTCAACCCAAGCTGAAAATAAAAAGCGGTGTTTTTTTCTTTTACATTATCAAAATCCATTACAGATAAGGGGCTTCTAACGTAGTAATCCCTTGTAGTATTTGCCACACCAACACCTAATATTATTTCATAAAGGAAATTGCTGTCAGAAAAAAATTGATTTCCTATCTGAAGCGCTATTCCTTCCTTGTTTTTTGTATCCAATACTTCTTTGCCAATATTGTTGGAATCATCGTAACTTCTTTTGGTGTTTTTCGTAAATGCCTGAACTCCCAAAAACCATCCGTCTAAGGCATTGGTAACATGAGAAGGATAATATTTTACACCAAACCTGAAAGCATTATCGGTTTCTGGTTTTTTGTCCAGATCTTCATTTTTTAGCTGGTCGAAATAATCATCATTAGAAAAATAGGCATAGGTAACAGCTGCAGAAGCTTCTACACTTATTCTTTTTGCTATGCGGTATTCTACAATTAGGGGGAATTCCTGAGAGATTAAAGAAGTCAAATCAGTCTTTATTGCCCATCGGTATGAGTTGTCAGACTGGTCTTTTTCGGACTGGTCTGCATTATATACTTTTATTTTTGAATGCTCAACGTTTTGTTCGTCAGCGGATTGCGCAAAAGTGGCGCTGCTTATGAGCATAATGGTAAATAGGCGGGTAATTTTTTTCATTTTTTTGCTTGTTTTTCGGCACGAAAATAAGTTATTTTTGTCCATAAAAAATTACAAAATGAAATATTTAAAATTAATTTTCCTGTTGTTATGTGTACAGAGTTTTTCTCAAAATGTAAGTTTGAGATGGTCTGATAAAATGAAAACAAACGGGAGTGAAGTTATTGTTGGAGGTAAGAATGGAAATTATTATACCCGGAATACTACAAAGGATAATAATTTAGTTTTTAAAACTTTTGATGAAAAAGCGGTATTGAAAAAAGAAGTTGATGCTAATTTTAAATTGGCAGATATTGAATATCAGTATATTAAAAATTACTTTTTAGGTAAGGATATTATTCATTTGCTATCAGAACATAAAAGAAAAAAGAAAACTTTTTCAATATATGCTTCAAAAACAAATAAAGACTTTACGCCAATTGAAGAAACCATGGTTTTAAGTGAAGTAAATTATAAAGAAATGGTAAAATACGGGGTAAGAATTTCCCCTGATTCTACCAAAATAGTAGTTTGGACAGAATTACAAGGAAAAAAGAAGAGCAAACCAAATTCTATTCAATATAAAATTTTTGATGCAAAGTTAAAAAATGTCCTAAACGAGAAAACAGTAGTTTTACCTCACAATGCAGAGGATATGGAGGTTTATAATTGTCATCTTGACGATTACCAGAATTTTTATGTGAATTCAGAAGTGACCAAGCCTAAAAAAGAACAAAAGAAAGAAGAATCTGAAACGTATACTAATGTAATTGTGTATGGCAAAAATGATGAAGTCAAGAATATAGTTTATGAGTATAAAAATAAAATGATTGACTCTTTCTACTTAAACATAACAAAAGATAATACACTTATTTGTACTGGTTTTTTGTCTCCAATTATAAAAGGTTTCTTAAAAAGCAAAAAGAGAGAGTTGGTTTCAGACGAATTATTTATTGTCAAAAATGACTGTAAAACATTTGCAGAAAAGCAAAATAAAGTAATTAGCGTTAGTGCTTTATACCCTGATAAAGTTAGCAAGGTCTCGGAATATGTTCCATTTAAAGTGAGAGAAGTTCACGAACTGAAAGACGGTAGTGTTTCTATTGTTGCTGAACAGTATAAAGCAGTGTATCATTCCGGATATCAAGGGAATGGCTATTATGTTTATTTTTATTGTGATATCGCGGTTATTAATCTGGACAACAAGTCAGAAGTAAAAGGAATGGTAAAAATTCCTAAATTCCAAAAAGATGTAAAAAATCCATCATTATTAACGACAACTTACAAGGGTAAAACGTATGTTGTTTATGAGGATGAAACCAAAAATGATAATGTAAATACTGATAAGGATATCAAAAAGAGTACAACAAGTATTTTTTCAAGAGATACTAACAATTCCTTATTTCTTGTTACAGTTAATGCAAAGGGTGAAATGAAAAAAGAAATCATCTATTCTTATGATAAAAGTGATATTAGGTCAGATTTCAACAAATGCGTAGTAATTAAAGATGGTGAAATTATGCTGAATGCAAATGATTACATTGGTATTTTGAAGATAAAATAATTACGCAAATTAATACTTGCATCTACAAAAGACTGACTTAATTTTAAGTCAGTCTTTTTTTTGGAATATGCAAGTAAGATCTAAAAAATGCATTTGCTGTGGAATATTCAAAACAGGCTTCCGGATCAAGGCTTCATTTGTTAGATAATAATGAAGTCCATCTTTTGTGGCAATACCTTCAGCCTGAAGAAAAGTAAAAGGAAGATT
>Ga0247805_1001511_pt1 | contig 11135 bp, 8 predicted proteins | sample UWRJL044104R1_FD_180930 | JGI IMG/M metagenome (GOLD analysis project Ga0247805, IMG submission 180930) | Plant litter microbial communities from Arlington Agricultural Research Station in Wisconsin, United States - UWRJ-L044-104R-1 | ecosystem: Environmental > Terrestrial > Plant litter >...
GATTCATGTGTTTAAACCCATAGTCCAATACGGAAGCTAGAGCTTCAGCCATGATGCCTTTATTCCTTTTCACTTCACTGGTCAATACATAGCCGATCTCTGCCCTACGATGATCTATATACCAGGTGTGGTACCCACACCAACCGATAATCTCCAATGAATGCCTTTCAAAAATTTGAAAAATCAACACCTTCTTATTGAAAGTGGCATATCCCTTTTGTTGCTTCTGTTTTTCTAACGCCAATTCCGTTGCAGTGCTAATGTTGAGCATCTCCATGATTTTAACATCTGGTAGTTTTTCAAGAATGTTATCATAATCTTCGTCTGTTAAGCGCCTTAAAAGAAGGCGTTCAGTTTCCATAATTTCCAGTTTCATTTTTTTATGCATAGATGTACTAAGGCAGCGCTGCCATGGCAACACAGCGGAACAGGAAATGACACCTGTCCTGCTACTAAACCAAAATTACAATGGAGCGCGTTAATGTCTTTTAGTGCCGAAGTACTCAGTTAACATCATCTAAATTTACGCCCTTGCCCAAACGCAAGATGTCAATCCTCCTAATCAGCTCAGTCAAGCCCATGAACAGGTTCTTGTAAGCCTTGGTCAAGCGCTCCCGCTCAAATTCATCCATGCCATGTAAATCATCTCCGTCTTTTACAATCCGGAGTTTGGTGAGTAAGCGCTGGCCTTCGGCGGCGTGAAAATCAAGCGCGTAGGTCCAGCCCAGGGCTTTATAATGACAGACTCCACCCAGTTGAATGGTTATCCGTTTGTATTCTTCTTCTAAAAAAATAAAGTTTTCTTCTTCGCTCAGGTCAAACTGTTTGCCCGCGTGGAGGTCAAAAATCAATTGACCTAATCTTGCAAATTCGTTGTTCATTTTATGTGTTGTTGTTATTGTTGTTCTTGTTGTATTGTTCTTGTTGTATTGTTGTTGTCGTCATCCTGAGTTTATCTCAGGATCTTCTTAGGTAAGTTTCCGGCCTGCGCCGGAATGACGAATATAAACACTAACGTCATCCTGAGTTCATCTCAGGATCTTCTCAGTTAAGTTTCCGGCCTGCGCCGGAATGACGCGGATGTAAGCGCCGGAATGGCGCGAGCACAAGCGCACGAATAGCTAGTGTCACTTCCCCTTTGTCAGTTTTTTAATCAAATCCGTTTCTTTCGCGTCAAAGGCAGTTCCATCCGGTCGCAAGATGTCATGAAACCACAACTTCGGCTCGGCCGTGAACTGTCCGCTCCAACTCTGCCATGGATAATTCGTCTGTGTTTTACCTGCTACAAAACCCCAGTTGATCGCGCCTACTTTGTACTTCTTCGCTATCGGAAGTACCGCTTCAAAAGTGCTGCCTGTATTCCTGGCCATATATTCTGTACAAATGATCGGGCGGTTATACTGCTGCAACCATTTCACACGCATTTCAAATTTATCCCCGCCCCTGTAATTGTGAAAAGTGATGATGTCCGAATTGTCTAACATCAGTTTCTGGCAGGTCGTTAAACTATCGCGCACCGACCAGTTCGAATCCTGCCAGATCGCAGCTGTCAGCGGCTGGCTCGGCGAAGCCGACCTGGCCCAGACAAAGGATTGCTCCAGCAAGGGCAGCACCAAATCCAGTTTAGCTTTTTCACTTAAATCTTCAACAGGAAACAGTTTCCTGCTGCTGTGCTCCGGCTCGTTCCAGATGTCCCAGCCCAATATCCGCTTGTCGTTTTTAAAGTGGCCAACCACTCCTTTTACGTAATCTTTCAGCCTGGCATATTCGGCCGGATTTTGCAATGCAGCAATGCCCGGGCTTTGCAACCAACCCGAATTGTGGGTATGTGGTTTGGGTGCATTTTGCTTACCCAGCTTGGGCGCCGGATCCCAGCAGCTGTCAAACAGCACAAACAGCGGTTTGATGTGGTGGATCTTACACAGGCTTAAAAAGGCATCCATGCGCCCGAACAAACCTTCTTTATCTTGTTTATATAATAAGTCGTGTAAAAACACCCTTTGGGTATTCATCCCCAGGGCTTCTGCCCAGGCCAGTTCTTTTTCTATGGCTTTCAGATCAAAGGTTTCTTCCTGCCAAAACTCCAACTGGTTAATGGCGTAGGCCGGGGTATAATTGGTGCCCACCAGCCAGGGCTGCCTGGCGTACCAGGCATTAGCCTGTGCTTCCGTCCACCGGGTATTTTGCTGGGCAAAAACCCCGGCTGCACAGAGCACAAATAAAAATAATATGAGCTGTCTTTTCATTTCTCGTTGGTTAAAATGTAATGGGGGTTTATAAATTCACTTTTAAGTTTCCACCGTCCAGGGTGACACCATCCAGTTTGGCATGCAGCTTCCTGAACATGGTGGGTGTCAGCCCGGTTTCTCTTCTAAAAAAATGGGTAAAGCAAGCCGGATAGGCAAAATTGAGCTGAAAGGTAATTTGCCTCATGTTATTCTCCGTACAGGACAACAGGATTTTGGCTTCTTTCAACAAATATTGCCGCGCCAGGCCCGGCACGCGTTTACCCAGGTTTTCTCCGGTAATGTTGTTTAATAATCCCGCAGGAATATTCAACAGTCTTGCATAAAATGCGGCGCTCCGCTCTTCCAGAAAGTGCCTTTGTATTAACATGTCCAGGTCTTTCAATATTTTTTCTTCGTCGATCATATTTAGTTTATAGGGATGGAAAAATTAACTTCGTCAGGTGGCAGGCATTGTGCTTTGGTACAGGCCATAAATTCCAGTTTGCCTTTTACCGTAGTCTGTTTGGTTTTGAGTTTGATTTTTTGTTGAAAGGTGACGGTCTTTTCAAAATAGTCTACCTGGACATCAAAGTTTTTGTCAAATACGGATAGTGGTTTGGGTTCGGAGATTTTGCTTACCAAAGTATAATCTTTGGAGGGACTGAACTTAAAACTGGTTTTCAATGGGCCGCCATCTTTTTGGTAAGCAGAGTAAATGTGCCAGCTTTCTTCAATATCCGCTTTGAGTAATACCGTTGCTTCTGTATCCGAAGTTTTCGTCGCGGCATAGCTCCATTTTACAGGTTTTAGGATCTGGGCTTTGGCATGCATTGCCCAAAGCAGTGGCAAGACCAGCAGCGTGATCAGTAGTTTTTTCATATGTGTTGAGTTTGTTTTCTTAAGTAGTTCCGCTCCAAAATTGGAGCGGAACAGGGTGAGCGCGGCTTATTTAGCGGGAGTTTCTTTTGTTAATATCATAACTTCAACATCACGGTCTTCAACTTTAATATCGAGACCATTGCGATTAAATGCGGCTCTCCATTCATCTATATTTACTCTACCGTAAAACGCTTTGCCCTTATTTGCACAGTAATCTAGGTTCAAATTTTTTAAAGATATTTTTTCTGTATCATACCCAGTTTCGTTAAAAACTGGTGGCATCATTACATGTTGACTATACATACATAATTGAATAAATTTCCCAAAGGTTATATTATCTACTTTTTCAAGTCGATCTTTCGTTAAGTTATCATGGTAAACTATTTTTATTTGCTCATTACTACTTGTGGAAGATTTAGAGATAAAAGAGGAAAAATCATCTTTTTTAACAATTATCCAAGACTTTACTTTTCGTTTTTCTACCCTGCCCTTGTAAGGTGAGACTCTATTCAAATCTTCCAACATATATTTGCGAAAGAAAACACTATCTGATTTAGCACCTTGGTATGGAATTTTAAAATCATAATCGTAGGCTATGCCAGCCAACCAATTAATCAATGAGTCACGAGGGTTTTCCCTTTCTTCATAGTAATGTGTAGGTAAAATTATCTTACCATCTATTTCAACAATAAACCAATTTGGATTTCCTAAAATAATACCATACTCCCCAGCCTTGTACTCCCTTCTGTTCATTGATAGGACGAGATTGTAAAGCCATAAAAAATCCATACCCCTTACTGATATCGATTTATTATAATCATATGTAAAATTGCCTGGTGTTTTGCATTTTCTAAGTAATGAATAACCTAAAAACTCATCAGCTTTTGTATTATTTTGCTCTACAATGGGGGCACTCACATTCCAGTCAATTCGCTCCTTTACATTTAGTTTTCCAGTTTTCAAATATTCTGAAATCGTTTTGGAATTAACCTCATCGCCATCGGTAGTCATGATAACCTTACCTTTTCCATTAATCCAAACATGCATACCCGCTGAGAGTTGCGGAAAAACTTTAGAGAGTATACTATCCTCTATAACAGAGGGCAAATCGATTTTTTTCTTTTTAAAATAACTCTGGACTTCAGGAAGTTTATTACGAGTAACTGGAATTATTGCAATTTCATTTCCAAATTCCTTTTGCAAAGAATCCATTCCAGGAAGCTCTTTTACACAAGGAGAACAGTGGGTATTCCAGAAATCAAGAATAACGAGTTTACCCCTAAAGTCAGAAAACTTAGCTGTTTTTGATTTGTAATTCATTAATTTACCTATCGACATTTCAGCAGGAACAATGTCATTTTTGATGAGCGTTTTTACTTTACTCTGGGCAAATAAAGCTTGTGCTAATGCTACCTCGGCAATAAGCAGAAGTAAAAATTTTAGTTTCATTTATATGTTGTATTTAATACCCCGGATTAGGCGTTAAGTTTGGATTATTATTAAGTTCAATTAATGGTATTGGATATAACGCAGCAGTTGGTTTCCAAGTAGGTTTGACTAGACTCAAAATCTGATCAGCTCTTTTTGTTCTTTTGAGATCAAACCAACGATGTCCAAATTCGACACATAATTCTACGCGTCTTTCTTTTTCAATCGCCCGCAGCAAATCATCTTTTGAATCCTGAGAATTATCAATCAACCCTGCACGTCGTCTAATCACATTTAAATCGTCTCTTCCATCACCTAACTTTCCTTGCATCACACGAGCTTCTGCTCTGATTAGATATTGCTCAGCTAAGCGAAGAACAATTAGATACTCGGGCTGGAGATTAACAGATGAACTTAACTTTCTATACTTGTATGGATAGAAATAAGGTAGATTATTAACCGTTTTTAGTCTTATCCAATTAGACGCCCTTTGATCGCCAGCCTCCAAATCGGCTATAAAACTATCTGTAAATGAGCAATTAGGAACATTAATGGGGTCTGTATTTGCAATAAAAGTTTGTGCTAAATTGGTATATCCATTGATATTTGCAATTTGAAAAATGGTCTCTCTACTAGATTTTAAGAATAAATTGGATAAAGTTTCTATTTGGTATACGGATGTAATATTAATCACATTTGTCGCTTGTATTTCTGCATTTCCATATTCCTGTTTGTACAAGTAAACTCGAGCGAGTAGAGCATTCGCTGCACTTCTATTCACACGAGAGCGATCAGCCCCAGGATAAGATTCATCAAGTAAAAACTGAGCATCTTTTAGGTCAGCTATTATTTGTTGATAAACCAAATCTATTGAAGTTCTTGCCGCAATTGATGTTATTCTTACATCGGTGGTAGTAATCAAGGGAACATCACCGTAAAAATTAACCAGTTCAAAATAGTTAAAAGCCCTCATAAATTTAGCCTCGCCTATAAGCTGATTCTTTTTACGTAAATTTAAAACATTAGACAATTGTGCTCCCTCGATTATAGAATTTGACTGGTAAATCAGTTCATACGAATTTCCCCATATGCCTGAATTGAACCCGTTGTCGACAATTATCCTATTTGTATTAAAGTCTATGAAATTACCAGAATTATCGTTCAATTCATCCGAAGAAAAAGACGGTATAAATCCTAATCTCCCATTGCCATCAAATTGATTACGAAAGAAAGTATATAGTCCATTAACCGCTGCGTCAGCAGAGGCTTCTGAATTGAATACTTTTGATCCAAGGACTTCATTAACAGGCGCATCAATTTGTATCAGTTTTTTACAGGAATAATTTAAAACAATCAGTATCATTAACGATAAGAGCGTCCAAATTCCATTGTTCTTATATAGTTTTTTCATATTATAAAAAAATTAAAGTGTCAATTGAAGACCTAGAGAGATAACCCTAAGTGTAGGAACATATAGACCTACTCCAGGAATTTCAGGATCAGTTCCTTTATATTTTGTGATCGTAAAAAGGTTCTGACCTTGGGCATAAATCCTCAATTGATTAATCTTTGCCTTTGCCAACCATAAAGATGGAAGGGAGTAACTTAGTGAAAGATTTTTGAGTTTGATATAGGATGCATCACCCCAAAAGTAATTAGAGGATTTAAAATTGACGTATGCTTCGCCAGCAAGTAAAGATGCGTTAGGAATATTTGTGATGTCTCCTTCCTTTTGCCAACGTTGTAACGCTTCTTGTGGCATATAGCTATGCAATTGTCCTGGCGCAAAAGCAGGCTTATATCCTTCCTGTTTTACAAATTGAATTAAAAAGGAAAGTTCAAAACTTCCAGTTTTCAAGGTATTAGTTAACGCCCCAAAATAATCTGGCATCGTTTTTCCGATCTTTTGATAGCGATCTTTAGAAGAGGTTGGATTCAGAATTTTTTCACCAGTAGAGGAATAGAATAAGAGAGTTCCCGTTTTTGGATCAACTCCTGCAAATAGTGCTCTCTTACTAATACTCAGCGATTCCCCTACCTGATAAAGGTCTTTGTACGATGAAGATTCAAGCCCAGGATATGATATCAACTTATTTTGGATAAATGACAGGTTAAAATTTGTGGACCAAGTAAAGGTTGAAGTCTTAATATTTGTCGTATTTAGGGAAAATTCTAGTCCTGTATTTTGTACAACGGCTGGTAGGTTATAAGTATATTTTGTGAAACCAGTTTGGCTTGGCAGACTATAATTTACCAATTGATTAGCGGTACGATTTCTAAACCAAGAAGTAGTCAGTAGTATCCTGTCTTTAAAAAAGCCAGTCTCTATCCCAAACTCCATTTTCTTATTGAGTTCCCACCTAAAATCAGGATTGGCTAATCTAGATGGAGCTGTTGATGTATTCCCATTATAAGTGCCGTAAAAAGATATATTATATGACTGTAAATACTGATAATTACCAGCAGGTTCATTTCCAACTGTTCCGTAACTTACACGTAATTTACCATAACTTAAAAATGGAAATAGAGAATTTGTAAAAGATTCTTTAGAGAATAACCAAGCTGCACCTACAGCACCAAAATCTCCAAACTGTTTGCCTGGACCGAACCTTGAAGAGCCATCTCGTCGATACGATATATTTAAAATATATTTATCTTGTAAATTATAGTTTAACCTGCCAAAGAGAGAACTATACTTATATTGGCTATAAGTACTTAAATACGTATTAAGAAGTCCCGCCCCAGCCAGATTACCAAATAAGTTTTCGTCTTTATAATTCTCCCCTTGAATAAAATCACCTTTGGAAGTTGTATACTGATATGTCCCTCCGATTATAGCATGAATTTTTCCGCTTCCGATGTTTCTATTATAATCGATCTGGGGCTCAATATTAAAAGTAGTTGAAGTATTATTTGCATATTGAGCCTGATTATTGGGATTATTCGCTGGATTTTGGGAAGTCCTCGGAAGTATGCTAAAACCATTCAATGAAATTCTGTTAAAGCCCAAGCCTGTTTTAAAGATTAAATTCTCAAGGATCTTGTAGCCAATATGACTACTGGCCACAAGATTATCTGTTTTTGTAGTACTTTTTTGCTGCAGGAAGGCTAAATAATTAGCCCCTCCATCAAAATTTAACAATCCATTTTCTATATACAAAGGAAAGTTAGGGAGATTAAAAATAGGTAAAGGGCGATAGGTTAAATTATTCCTATCCGAAGTGTAATCAGCGTTCATTGATAAAGACAGTCGTTCATTAGGCATTCTATGATCTAGACTAAGATGTGCTCCGCTCCTACTATAACCGAGATCCCCGGGATAGATTGTCCCTTCGTTATGATAATTTCCACCTAAAAGAAAAGTTGTACCATCTTTACCTCCTGAAATGTTGCCATTTATGTTAGTCATCCTAGGTGTATTACCTAAAATGATCTTTTGCCAGTCTGTATTTTGATTTTGATCATATTTAAAAATTTCTGGTAAAGAATTTTTAATATCGTTGATATTATAACCGTCATTTTTAGCGCCTTCTTTTTCCAACATCACATATTGCTCTGTTGTCAGGAAGTCTTTCATTAAATGACTGGCTTGCTCAATACCATGATTAATATTAATATCAAATTTAGTTTTACCGGCTTTTCCTTTTTTTGTGGTAATTAAGACCACCCCATTTGCTCCTCTAGAACCATATATAGCCGTTGCATCTGCGTCCTTTAACACGTCTATACTTTCAATATCTGATGGAGATATGCTATTGAATGGGGTAAAAGACTGAACAGAAGCAGCATTTTGAAAACCACCTAGTGCTCCCCCTACTTTTGCATCAAATAATGCTGTTGCCAAAAAAGGCACGCCATCGACAATATATAACGGATCTCTATTCCCACTAATCGAATTAATCCCCCTAATTTGAATTGTGGTATTCGTTCCAGGTAATCCTTGCCCATTTTGGACAAATACCCCTGGCATTCTCCCCTGCAAAGTCTGCAAAGGATTCGCTACCGGCTGCTTTTCAATATCCGCAGCGGTAATCCTGCTTGTATTCCCAGTAGCTAGCCTCTGCGTGGTTGTACCATAACCAATTAGCCTTACCTCATCCAACTGCCCTACAATCTCCTTTAACTTAATGTCTCCTTTCTCCGCAGCTTTAACACCAATTTCCAAACTTTCAAAACCGATGAAACTGATCACCAACACATCGTTCTCTTTCAATCCGCTTAAAAAGAAAATACCACGTTCATTGGTCTTAGTACTCTTATTTGTTCCTTTTACGGCTACACTTGCTCCAGCCAGCGGATCGCCATTGTCATTAACCACACGCCCAGAAGCATCATGACGCTGAAATAAATCCAGTACAGTTCTAGTTTTGTCCAGAAAGGAAGGCAGTTTCTCCTTTACCACAATTGTTTTTTCCTGGATGTCGAAATTCAGGGGTTGGTTTTCAAATATTTTATTCAGCACCTCATTCAGGTCCATGGCGGTAACCTGGATCGTTACGGGTTTAGCCTGGTCTATCATTTTGTCGTTGTACACAAAATCATAACCGGTTTGCTGCCTGATCTCATCAAAAATTGAAGTCAGTTTGGCATTCTGCCTTTTTAAAGTCACCTGCTGTGCAAGGCCTGCCGCGCTAACCTGCAGCAAGGATGCGATTAAGAATACGGTGGTTAAACGCATAATTAGCCATATTTTATGGTATAGCCGTATGGGTATACCAATTGGTGGTATAATATTGTACATTTGTTCGGTTGGTATGGTGCAGTTTGCCTTCTCTTTCCACGGAACAGGCAACTGCGGTTATAAAAACAGTTAATTATTGAATTGGCTGTCGCCAACGTTAACCAGGTCTTATCCGTAAGGTCTGGTTATTTTTTTGATCTGGCTAAGGTCTTCTTCTGTGTTGCATGTTCGTGGTTTTTAAATGGTTTGATGGTATGTGTATTGATATTGGTTTTACCTGGATACGTAAATGCGCTTGCCCTCAATTTTAAAGTTCAACAGTTGTATGGCATGGAGCACATGGATGACCTGCGAGATGTTCTTAGAACGCGATACTTTACCGGTATAGGTTTCTGTTTGGTCTACATCCGGGGCATATATGATTTCTACATCGTACCAGCGGGCTACGTTTCTCATGATTTCGGCCAGGGGCTGCCTGGTGAAAACGAAATCTCCGTTTTTCCAGGCGATGGCTTGTTCAATATTTGCCGGACTTACTTTGAGGGTATTAGCAGCATTTGTGGCTTGTTGGTTTGGGCTTAGGGTTATGGTGTTTTTTCCAGCCGCGACTTTAACGGAACCTTCCAGCAGGGTTGTTCTGGTGGCTGCTTCGTTGGTGTAAGCGTTGATGTTGAAATGGGTACCGAGCACGGTTACTTGCTGGGTGCTGGTTTCTACAATGAAAGGTTTGGGTGTAGCAAGAGCCAGGTGAGCCACTTCAAAATAAGCTTCTCCGATAAGCAATATTTTTCGAGTTTTACCAGAAAATTGTTCTGGGAAGGAAATTTTTGAATCGGCGTTTAGCCACACGCGGGTACCATCGGGTAAGGTGAATTGGTAGGTACCACCACGAGGGGTTTGCGCGGAGAGTAATTGATTTTTACCCATGCTGCCTGTGGCCGCTGCCTGATGCTCAGACACTGCAGTTCCATCGGTATAGGTGAGTTTGGAAGTTTGGATGACCACACCGGTTTTGGCATCACTTAGGGTAATGGTTTTGCCATTGGCCAGGGTTAAGGTTGCGGTGTTTTTGCCTGGGGCAATGTCTTGAGATCGGGAAACAAGTTCAGGATGATTTTGCAGCTGTCCATCCTTCATATACCGGGCAGAAAAAAACCAGATGCCGAATACAATCGCTGCTACCGCAGCAGCAACTTTCCAGACCATTGGGTTACTGCCAAGGCGCGACCAGAAGTTTGGATTTGGTTTGGTCTGCGCCAAAACTTCCTCCCGCATATCGGCTACGAGCTGCTGCAGGTCCAGATCGCTTATTGCTGCGCCTTCTTTGCTGGCTTCATGAATAAACCAATACTGCAGTAAGGCGGCTTCGGCAGGCGAAGCAAGTCCCTGGTTGTATTTGTCTAAAAGTATTTTAGCTTCCTCGTTGGTCATAGCTTAATCAAGGCTTCTTATATTGCCCTGTTTATAAGTAATACCATTGAGATTGACTTTAGTACTATGTCAATTGAAAATATTTTTATTTCATGAATTCTAATTAGTTTTGAATGATGAACTGGATCACGAGAGAAAGACCTAAGATTGACCGGATTGCCTGTCCATGGCTGATCAGGAATTTCATTGATCCGCAGGCGAAGTTTCATTATGTTCCTTTTGATACTGTGATCGCAAAAGCTGAAGAACTCAATGGAACCCCATTTGATGTAGTAGGCGTTGAACTCACCCATAAAAATGGTCGCTGTACTTTTGATATCTTGATGGAAAGATATAAGCTTAATGATCCGGCCTTACAGATCATGGCGCCTATTGTAAGAGGCGCAGATACGGATCAGCATAGCCTGGCCAGTCAGGCTTCAGGTTTATGGGCAATTGCAGCGGGGATGGCCTACAACATTAAAGATGACCAGGAACTCCTCCAAGCA
>Ga0247805_1001512_pt1 | contig 11132 bp, 19 predicted proteins | sample UWRJL044104R1_FD_180930 | JGI IMG/M metagenome (GOLD analysis project Ga0247805, IMG submission 180930) | Plant litter microbial communities from Arlington Agricultural Research Station in Wisconsin, United States - UWRJ-L044-104R-1 | ecosystem: Environmental > Terrestrial > Plant litter >...
GTGCTCCCCTGATACTCTTCAAGCTGGGCGACAAGGGAGCTGATCGATGCCATGTATCCAGAGTGCAGGCGCTCCAGTTCTTCTTTAAATTCTTTAATGGCGTTCATAATGGTTTGATTGGCCAGTTTAGGTTGTTTGATTGACTGTGTTGTTTAGCTAGCCTGCATGCGTTAGCGGGAGTGAGTTGCACCTTGTTGGCAATCTGAGTCCACGACAGGCCATCCAGCTTTAGCTGATAAGAAAGCCGCCCTTTCGTTGGAGTTTTGACTTTCTGGGTGGGTTTCTCCCTTGACTTTCGCTCTGCTGACAGACCCGCAACGTACTCACGATGCAGAATATGATCATGCTTGTAGGTCAGAGAAAGGTTGCTTCGGTCAAGATTCTCCTCATTGCCATCGATGAAGAAGACTCTGAATCCAAGGGCGTGAGCTGCCCGCAGAATCTCCTTTTCTTCGTGTCCACCGTCTATCCATGCTTCGTTAGCTGTCATATCACTATGCTATATCCACTATCCAGCAAGTCAATAGCTTGTGTGTAATCGGTGTTTTCTGTAGCATAGCTGAACTCTTTTAGGATGAAGAGCCCCTGACTGCTCACACCCTAATTCTCCAATGTGCCGTTTTAGCCACCATGCCATTCTTGCCCTCATATACGCGATTCTAGACACTTTACCCCGTTTAGCGGTATAGTTGGATTCCCGTAGCCCTAGGGGCTCCTTCACGGCTTGTGGAGAGGGCAGGCTTTTCAGAGGTGGTGAACGCTCACTCTTCCAGTTCCTCAAGGTCGATACACTCCGATTCTTCACCCTTGTTTTGCGTGTTATTACCTCCCCAAAGGTTCACGCTGAGGGACATCTGAGGTTTATCCCTTCCGCTTACCTTCCAGATTGTAGAGACTGCGGAGCCTAATTGCTTAAGGTTTGTAGGCCGGAAAGCTTCCGGAGCAGAATCCAGAGCATCATTCGTTTGTTTTGCGAGCGTTTGAGTGATTCTGAGAGCAAGTTTGTCGACAATTTCGCTTATGTTTTCCGCTACAACCTCCACACCTTTAACGTCTTGTGACAACCGTTTCATTTCCCCTGACGGGAGGCATCTAGATTTTGATTTAAGACTTTCTTCATGAGTTAGTTGAGCCAGTCTCGCTGGGCTTATCCATTGGTTGACGGAGGCTCGCTTTCTTATGGCTCCTTGGGAGATTCCGAATGAGTCTGAGAGCTTGCTGTAGGACACTCCTTGTTCATAGGCTGTCTTTACTTCGTCCCATTGGTGGGGCATTAGGATTGCTGCTGGCATGGCTTCTTTTGGGCGTTGAGGGTTGGGTTACTGGCTTGTTTGTTATCTCTTAGAGTCTCTTATCTCCCTACTCCTGTCTAGCTCTCCTTTTTGGGACTTGGATAATTGATATAATAGTGTAGATAATTATTGACATATAGAAGTGTTGGTGTAGTGTCTTCACATCACAACGGGAATGGCAACCTTGAGCGGTAGCAGTTTCAGAAAGACTCTGCTGGCAGACTGGTTTTCCTTTCTGTTTCGTTCTTTGACATACACCTAGATTGTAATGCAGCCGCAATGACGCGACGGTCACAAGCCCGTGTAAATGCAGAGTGAGAATCTTTTATCATCACCCTTATGGCACCACAAGACGTTATCCAGAACGAAAAGTTTACTCTGCTTTGTGGGCAAGCTCCTCCCAAGAGAGTGACAACAATGGGTTATGGGGAGGCGTTAATCCTAAATCATCATTCACTCACTAAAGCGCAAGCGCGTTACTGGCAGGCAGCGCGAAGAAAGCTGGCCGGGAAAGTGGACTTGATAGACCCAGCACGCGAAAGCCTTAAAGATTTGCGAGCCAGATTCCCAAAAGGGACGCGAGTTTACCGCGCATCCACAGGTGGCGTATGGGGTAAATCCTCTTGCATCGTTACCTTGTAATAATTCACATAATTATTGACAATATGTTAAGTTGCGCTAGTGTCCACGCATGACAATGAAACCGCTAGTAATTCCAGTAACAGAAGAAGCCAACGAAGCAGTGCAACAAGCGCTCCAAACGTGGGCGAACGAGAACGGCTTTAATATCCAGTCATTCGACCACACGGACGGACTTCTAACAGTGATCTTTAACTAATCCAGCTCACCTAGACCGCTCCTTTATGGGGCGGTTAACTTTCCAATACCTCCCGTATTATCCACTCGCCATGAAAACTATCATCGCAAAACTTCACGCCAATATTCACGCAAACTGTGAACCCTTCGACCGCGACGCGTACGCAGCTTCATCCCTTAATGATTCCTATTCTTTCAAGGATGTAGGCGGGCCTTTCTCTGACATGCTACCCTCAGAAGTCCTTAAGGAGATGGACCCGACTGCATGGAACGAACACGTTAACGATTGCACTGATAGTGAGTGCTTTGAAATCACCCATGAAGGCGAGACTGAGAACTACTCCTGTTCTGATTGCGAGGCGCAAAAAGAGGATCTGCTTGATGAACTCGATTCACAGCAGGACGAGGAAGAAGACGAAGCAAAGAAAGCTGAAATCCTCGCTAAGCATCAAGAATTGCTCGCTCATTCCTTCTAAACCCTTCCTCAAATAAAACCAGCAGGGCCGCCGCTTAGATGCGGCCAACTACATCCATTATGACAACTCCACATTCAACGCTTTACACGTATTCAAAAGCAACTCTTGAGGCCGCCAATAAGCTCCCGCTTAACTCTGTAGCGGAACGCGATCATAAAACAGGGATGAAGCAAGGGGAGGCTTTAATCCTTGGTTTGGATGGGCTTTATAAATATGCCAGCGCCTACTCCAAGCAGTATGAGAGGGCCTTGAGTGACGATTACGCGCTTGGCGCAAGCTGGCTCAAGGCTGTAGTCGGATATCGCGAACTCCTTAATGGTGGCGGTCAACTCTGGATGAATGGTCGCACACATGATACATTCGATGCAGGAGCCTGTGAAACGGTGTTCTGGAAAGCGATTGAAATGGCAGGATTCACAGAACAAGACGTAGAAAACGCATAACCCCACCAAGAATCGTTAAACTCTGCTAACAGAGCAGCTAAGTAAATGAATTTAAACCAATGAGCGAACTCTTAATGCTAATTACTGGCCTTACTGGCCTCGTCATCACACTCATTCACCTTTTAAAGCCATGAAAAAACTACCATTCGACATCGAGAAAGCTAAGGCTGGATCAAAACTTTCCACGCGGAACGGTAAATCAGCCAGAATCATCGCTTATGACCGTAAAGGAGAGGAGCCTATCGTCGCCTTAATAGGCGAATACGATCGAATTATTAGCTGTACGAACAAAGGGGAGTATTTACCTAGAGAATCTAGCGACGAAGACCTCTTCATCCTATCCGAACCAACCTACAAGCCATTCACTCGCGAGAGTGTTCCGCTTGGAAAGATTGTTGTGCATAAAAACCACAAGGATCGCTACATGTTAAGTGCTGCAGGGAATTCATTAATTTATCTAGGAGGAAAACTTCACGCCTCTTTTAAAGAATTACTTGCCGACTTCACATTCGAAGACGGCTCACCTTGCGGAATCGAAGTGTAAAACACGTTAAACAGGAGATTTATTATGTACAACTACGAGGAACTAAAGCCGAAACTTTTCTCTGAAGAGGGTTTTAAACTCATTGAGAGCGTTAGGAGGAATATTGCAGCCGTAACTAAGGAGCGGGATTTCTTTCTCATGGAAGAGGCCACTCACGGCATTGTGGGGAGTAATTGGGAGGCGATGTCAGCAGTAGATTTCCTTAAAGAACAAAGGAATTTCTATGAAATCTCCGGACAAGACTGCGAAGGTCAGCACAGAACCTTTAAGATTCTCAAATAACATGAAAACACTCATTCTCTCATTCCTGCTCACCACGTCTGCGCTCGCCGTAGATCCGTTTTCTACTAACGCATTCATCTTTGGAGACGTTGAAACAAACGGCGGCCATTCAGACGGCTCAATCGTAGTTGGAGGCAACTGGTCTGGATCTTCCTACGAGATTCGCCAGCATTCGAATACACCTGCGATTAACGGTAACGGGCTGATCCTTGGAGGTGATAACAATGTCAGTCAGTATCTACGGGTTCTCAACGGCAACGCTCTTTATGAGGGCGCACAAGGCAACCTGAGCACGAACGTCGGGACGAAAACGCATGGAAACGTCGATCTAACAAGTGAGATTCAAGGCCTTTACTCGTTATTATCCAGCCTTTACGGGTTGTCTGGCGTTGAAATCAACACGTCGGGCATGAACAACATCACGATGAGTGCGGCTGCGAACACGCTAAACGGTCATTTAAAGGTCTTTGCAATCGATTCTACTGAGATCACGGGCAACCGTACGCTGTCTTTCAGCGGATTAACATCTTTGGATCTCGTTTTAATCAACGTCACAGGTGATAGCGTAAACTGGAACTGGTCAGTCAATAATAACGCTAGCCAGCTCTTATGGAACTTCGGGGACACAACGGCGCTGAATGTAGACAGTAGGGAGTTCACTGGAACGATTCTCGCGCCCCTTGCTCATGTAGACCAGCGCCAGAATATCAACGGGACGCTGATCGCTGATTCATGGACGGTTTACGGCTCTACTGAGCTGCACAGTAGGCCGTTGGAAAACATCGAGTTGGTCAATATTCCAGAGCCTAGCGCGGCGTTTCTGATCGCGCTTACTGGTGTGGCTTGGATCTTAAAAAGGAGAACGAGATGACTTTCGAGGAATTAACACCAAGCCAGCAAGCTGTTTTAAAAAGGTCAGTAAAGTTAGCTGAGCGAAATATTTGCTGGCCATTCGCGGGTTATAAAATGGCTCCAGCTCTTTCCAGTGCAAGATCGCTTGTGAAAAAAGGACTCATGATCGCATCTAGTAGGACAGGGGTTTATTTCCCTAGTAAGGCTGGGGAAGAGTTGGTAAAGGATTACAAAGGAGGAAATAATATGAGCACACCATTCCCAGTAGTACCAGACGCTAAGCTTTTAGAGGTCTACCATAATGATCCCATGGTGAACTCCTGCGTCCGCATGGGCGTTCCGATGGAAGAGATTATTATTTACATGGCTAAACGCCACAAAGACGTTCTTGAAGAGCTTCTTAAGAAGGATTTTAAAACGTGTCCCAGCTACACCTATATCGAAATACACTCAAAACCAACCGCTTAAATTTATGACAAGAGAATCAGCACAAAAACACGCCGCACTCATCCGAGCATTCACAACGGGTCATGAGATTGAATGCCAACTTGATGAAACTGACATTTGTGATAAGTCTGAAGAACCAGGATTTTATGCCGCTTATCATTACCGCCTCGCCCTCCCTCCCCACAAATCCTACCACAACCCTGAAAACATCACAGAAGAGCAGCTTGGAAAAGATCATCGCTTCTGTCTTCTGGAGGAGTTGGATGGTCGGTTTGACGGAATTGCTGAAGAGTACTATGGGGGGGACGGAGGATGGAAAACAAAAGCTTATGCAACTTACAGCCAGATCACCTACCGCGTCCCAATCGAAACGCTTTTCCCGTCAGGCCCGCCAACGCCAAAGACTCGCCCGTTCACCGTCGATGACATCACTCCTAACATGGTGTTTCGCAGTAAAAGATGTGGTCGTGGATTTGCTTTATTTCATTCAGTAGAAGATTCTGGAATTCAGCTAAACGAGAGTCATTTCATCAACTGGATAACGCTTGAAGAAGGCTTTCTCTACTCCACAGACGGAAAAACATTCCATCCTTGCTCAGTAAATCTCTAAAACCAGTCGCCCATGAAATGCTCCAAACGTCACTCCTTCCATTGCCCTCCTCAGCCGCCAACATGCCAAGCTCAGGCCGTTAAAGGCTCCACCTATTGTCAAAGCTGCAAAGAGTCTAAGGAGAGCTTTCAGAACGTATTAAACAAGATCCTTAAGAAACCATGAGCGTGAATTCTACACAATGGAGGCCAGTAGGGGCTGATAAACGCAGGGATGCAGCTCTTATGGAGCGCATCTTCGGAACACAACGTAGCAAAAACAACCTTCTGGTTTTCTTAGCTAGAGGAAGAAACAAGGTTAGAACCTTAACTTGGAAATAAATATGGAAAACAAAGAGCTAGCTGAACAACTGAGAATCGCCGCTGAAATAATTGAGACGGGTAATGATTGGGAAGTCCAACCGCTTAAAAGCGGGATATGGGTTAAGCCATATTGCCCTATTACTGATTACTTAAACGGACCTTTTCAAATCCGCGTCAAACCGTGGAGCCTTCCAGCGCCTCCAGAGGGTGAGAATTGGCATCGCGCTTCCGGTTGGAAAGAAGGAATGCTAGATAAAGGGGAAAGACCGTTGATCGAGGGTGAGGTGATACGAGCGGGTGATATTGCGCTCCATGGATTTGCATCAGTTAGATATGGTAAAGATTCGGACGGAGATTCAGCCGATGCAAGATTACCCATCAAAACATCACGCCCCCTCCCGCAAAAGAAAACGAAGAAGATCGTTCCGCTTGGGCCGGAGGACGTGCCGCCGTTGAGTGTGATTAGACACATAAAAGGTAACCCCAATTGCTTCAGATTTATTCAAGACTTCTCCCAAACTGGCGTTTACATTCTTAGTAATTACTCCCAAAATGGTTATTTCTTAGACTCTGTGTCCTTCAGAGATTTGGAGAGATCATACCTCATCAAACGCCCAACAGACGCAGACTTCGTTCCAGCGCATAAGGAAATTGAAGAATGAAGCCTAAATGCTTCCACCGCTTCCAGATCAAGACACGCTGCCGCACAGAGACGCATGACGTTAATACGTTGAAATGCCAACTGTGCGGCAAGCTCAAGGTTACCAGAAAGAAGCACTCTGTCAGCAGACCGCTTAAGAAGCAAAGCGATAAAAGGAAAAAGGAAGGTAAGGAATACTTAAAGCTAAGAGCTGAGTTTCTTACCCAGAACCCCCTTTGCCAAGCTGATTTAACGGGCTGCACACGCCAATCCACAGAAATACACCATAAGGCCCGTAGAGGCGTCTTCTACCTCGATCATACAACCTTTATGGCCTGCTGTAGCACTTGCCATGAGTGTATTGAGCGTAACGGGGAAGAATCTAAACGCATGGGTTTTATTTTAGACAGGGAAGCCTTAAAAAGAGAAAGGGGCTTGCAATAAATCTGTAAACATTTATATCAATATATATGAGGATAACCAACAAGTATAACCTTCCAAAAGCCCTAGTTAAGGCCGTGGAGAATGACACTTACTCAAAAGGTGAGTCTGATTATTCCACCACCCAGCTTTCAAATCCATCCCGTCAGGTAGCGCTAATTAAACGTCATTGGGATGATATTGAGGTGGATGTTTCGGACATGATCTACGCCTTACTGGGCAAGATCGGCCACGCCATTCTTGAGCATTCGGGCATGTCTGACTTTATTGAAAAGCGGTTCTTTCATACGTTTGGCGATACCATTATTAGTGGTCAGGTGGATGTCATTGAGGGTTCCGTTCTTTCAGACTGGAAATTTACCAGTGTAGGAAGCGTTAAGGGTGGTGTAAAGTTTGAATGGGAGGCTCAAGCTTCGATTAATGCTTACCTTGCAGAGGCGAATGGCGTTCATATCACTAAAGCGGAATACACGGCCCTATTCCGCGACCATTCAAAGCAGAAGGTGAAGCGTTCTTTTGATTATCCAGAAGTTCCCGCAAGAACGTTCATTGTCCCGATTTGGGATAAGCAGAAAACTGAATCCTACGTCCATAGCCGCATCAAATCCCACAAGGATGCTGAATGGAATTTGCCCGAATGCACCGATGATGAGCGCTGGTTTAAGGGTGATAAATTCGCCGTGATGAAGAAGGGTGGTAAAAAGGCTCTGTCACCTCTCCATCCAACCATGGAGAGTGCAAAGGTGTTTATCTCAAATCATAAAGACAAGCCTTTGTTGAAGATTGAGGAACGAAAGGGTGGAAACATGCGTTGTGAGGACTATTGCATGGCGGCTCCATTCTGTGAACAATTCAAGAAACTCAAAGCTGCATCTGAATCATGAACTACGAAATTCTAGAAGATACGTCCTCATATGGACTATCTGAGCAGGTAAACGCTCTCATCAAAAGCGACCACGGAACCCCTGTTGGAGGAGTCTCTGTCTTCTCTCAAGAAGATCGCCATGGTGGAGTTACCTATAGATTCTTCCAAGCAATTCTTACCCGTTAAACTATGAGCAATCCCATCCCATTAAAAGAGCTTTCCAGTGGCCTTGTGATCAACAAGTCGATCATCCCTTGTATTGAGGGGCGGTTTACTAAGATGTTTCCTAGCAAGCCTCAAGAGGTTAGCTTTGAAGGTAAGGCATCAACCATCCACAGCCAAGGTGGTGAAATCACTGACGCAGAAGGAACGGTTCACTCAATTAAGATCAGTTCTAAACGCCAACCTACAACCTATGATCGAGGCGATACTGTTTACCGTATTTCCTGCGGGGAAGTAGGTAGGGGCTTAAAGGGCGTCACGATGAACACTTGGGAAGACAAGAAGACAGGGCAGGAGAAGCGACAGATCGCTGTAGATGCAGACAAGGCCTTGATTGAATGCGTGAGCGGGAATGCAACTAAGCAGGCGCAAGCGCCCAAAACCACCCAACAAGCTCAATCTGCCACTAAATCCTCACCTCCTGCTCGTATTGGAATGCAGATCGGCAACGCGCTTAACAACGCAACGCTACTTCTCGTTCATGGGTTGATTCCTATTGGCGAGTCTGGAGCCATTGCCACCCTTGAGGACACTGCCAAGGCAATGCTTCTCATGTCAGACAGGCTTGAGGGCTTCACGGGTAAATTGGAAACTATGCCAGCAGAGCAAACGAAGGAAGAGCATCAAGATAAGCTTCAACCCTCTAACACTGCTATAAACTGGAAGACAGTGGTTCACCCAACACGTCGCATCACTCTTCTGGAGATCGCCCAGAACCACACCTATGAGTTCTACCAGATGCTCGCCACAGCCCTTAAAGGTGGCACTGTTGCTGATAGCGACAAGGAAGTGTTTAACGGCCTTCTTGCCTGCATAGCAGAACGGGAAATGACCCCTAAGCAGATTACTCACCACCTGATCTGGAAACATCCTAATTACGGGTCTGTTTTTGAGGATAAGAAGATCGCTGAAAACTTGGAGGCTGTCACATGTCGAGAGAATCTTATGGAGCTTACAGATAACGACTGGAAGCTTGTCCTTAGCCAATACCAACAAATACTGGAGGAGTTGAATTCGAAATAAGATGAATCAAAGCATTGTTCAATATCAAGCGGTAGCAATCTCAGAAGAGTTCTCTAAACAATCTCTTGAGGGTATTCAAGCCATGGTCGGAGGCAAGTTCTCTGTCAACAGATCGGGACTTGAGGTGATGGAAGGTGAAAATCCCACACAAGATGATTTCCTTAACGCCATTGGGAATCTGGCAGAGTCGGCCAATGCTGTAACCCAGCTCGATAAGTCCCTAAACTTTGCCCTTGGTGACTTGGTGAATATTGCTCATAGACGATTCGGTGAAGAGGGTGCTCAGAATATGATCGCCCGCGCTGTCTCTACGTTTGGCAGGGCCAAGCATACCGTAAACGAGGCGTACAAGGTTGCTCGCAATATCGAGCCACAAGACCGTATTCCAGAGCTTAGCTTCACACATCATCAGATTCTTCTTGGGGCGTCTAAAAACCTCACCCCTGAGCAGTATAAAGAGGTGAAGGCATTCGTTTTGGACGGGGAGAAGGTGACTCTTAACGTGGCAGGCGAAGAAGTCGTGCAACAACGCCCTAAAAGCTCCCCAGCTTTGCGGGAGAAGATCAAAGAAATAACCAAGCCTAAGGATTTATCCTCAACCATCAAAGATCCAACGAGAAAACAAGATGAAAAAGAAAAGCAACCACTCGAAGTTCCTGCGCCTGATTCAGATGATGGGCAAGAATCCATTAATGTGGAGCTTGTTCCCATTAGCCACGCTGAAGCCCTTGCAGAGACACTTGAGCGTATTCAACTCATCCCACATGATGAAAGAGTGATCCAGGCCCTGTGTAAGTCAGCATTAGCCATCTACCGCAAGAGTTATCCTAAACAGTAAATCTGATCGAATTATGGAAAAAGAAATCACAAAATCTAAAATCTCGCAGGAATTATACGATCAAGGATTCGCTAATGAAGAATTAGAGATTGATTCAGATATTTTCTATCGAGCATCCACCGCCATCGACGAACTGAGTCAACGCCTCATCGATCAGACTGCATCCGGCATGGAGCGCGGGAAGAAAGATCAGGAGGAAATCAAGAGGTTGAATCGGGAGTTGGAGGTTTGCAAGGAAGTGATTGAAGATCTCATGGAGTACGTTGAGCAGCCTCCAGATTCAAACTGCTCTTGTCATCTCGTCGCTCCATGCGCTGATTGCACTGACCACTCCGGCATTCGCGACATCTTGCAGACTGTAAATTATCTAATGGCTAAGCCGTATCCACAGAAGGAGGGCGCGTAATCATGGCTTCCTACCACAACCTAAATACATTCGAAGAACACCTTCAAGACTCAGGGTTTGCCTTTACAGACCGTGAAGAGAAGCTTGCGCGTGAGTTCTTTGAGCGAGGAATTCAGCATGAGAAGAATTTCATGGATAGGGATCGCAATGCTCTGATTAATGAGATTTTCGAATCATCTTATCCTCCGCGTCCTTTGGAAACAAAGAATAATCATGTTTGAATCCAATATCAACCAGTCACTTCCAAGGTCAGAAGATGCAGAGCAGGGGTACATCTCCTGCCTGCTTCAAAACACAGACCACCTACGGGAGGAGTCTTCCTTGGTTCCCATGGATTACCTTTATAATCCTGCTAACGCTACCCTTTACCAGACAATCCTTGATCTCCATAACGAGGGTAAACCTGTTGAGCTTGTGGCTATCTCCCACAGGTTAATTGAGAAGGGAAAGATGGACAGTATTGGAGGGCCAAGCGTTATCGCTGAGAGATATTCCTTCGTGCCAACTCCTATCCACCTCCCTTATTACATCGGAATCCTCAAGAATAAATACATCCTCAGAAAGACAATTGAGTCATGCAATGCGGTTAAAGAGTCATGCTATGCCTACCAAGATAATATTGAGAACATTGGG
>Ga0247805_1001513_pt1 | contig 11132 bp, 8 predicted proteins | sample UWRJL044104R1_FD_180930 | JGI IMG/M metagenome (GOLD analysis project Ga0247805, IMG submission 180930) | Plant litter microbial communities from Arlington Agricultural Research Station in Wisconsin, United States - UWRJ-L044-104R-1 | ecosystem: Environmental > Terrestrial > Plant litter >...
CGAACGCGCGTGTAGTCTTGTGTAGGCAGGTCGACGGACGCCTGCACGCCATTACCCAGGATCATTCCTAGGGCGTTGCGCGAGCACGCCCCCGGCTCATCGGGCTCATGCAAAACGACCAAGGCATCTGCTCCGCGATCAAGAAAGTAGTGAGCGTTCACTTCAGCCAGGTCGCGCGTACCGTAATCGAGCTGGTCTGCTGCTGCACCAATGGAAAAACGCTGAGCGACCGACGCCGGCAGGGCGGTCACCCTTAACGGTAACTCTTGAGCAAAGATAAACCCGGCCGCCCTTCGCCGATCTACCGAGCCCCGTCGCAATCGGTCGATTCCGAATTGCATACGTAGGGTAGCGAAATAGTCGGGAATCGTAGGCGTGCCTTCGCAGCGGCGCGGCGTTTCCAGCCGCTTGAGGAAAACCGCACCTTCAAAGTCGCACCGCGTCAGTTCCCAGCCACTGGCCTGCGCCCGCTCGATTGCCTCAACCGGATAAGGGCAGCGAAATACAGGCTCAAGGCCGCGATAATTGTCGATAATCAGACGGTAAGATACGCGATAGTCATCGGACCTGCGGATAAGATCGTCGCGGATGGCAGACCGGTAGATCGGCGCGTTGGCAAACCTCGCCGCAATCGCGCGGTTGATTTCGTCCGTGTCGATGCCAGGACCGATTTTGATCTGTCCTGACTCCAGTTGCCGCCCCCCCACATCAGTCGAACCCGTTTCGGCGGAACATGCTGTGATCGACACAGCCAGAGCGAACAGGCCGGTCTTGTAAAGCAGTGCTCGGCGCAGGCTTCCCATTTCGATCATCCATGCCCCCCATTGCAAACCCCGGCGGCCCCCGATGTCAGAAGCCGCTTCCTAGTCTCATCCAAACGCAGTGGAGTGGCCGATAAGTGGTGGTTAACAGACCTTGTCCAGTGTCGCCCAAGATAGTTGGCTGGGAGGGCACGCTGTTGACGATGCGCGCCCGTCCGGTCTAGTTTGCGCGTCTGAAATAGGTTAGGTTCGGGAAGGTTATTCCCGGTACGCTGACGGGCAATTGTGGGAAATCGTATGGAACCCCGTGGCGCAAGCTGACCTCGAGCGCCTGAGCGCTGAGATGGGTCACGACTAAGTGTCTTCAAAAGCCAATTGCGAGTCCAATGTGCAAAAACAGCCTTGGCTGCGCATAGTGGTCTGTGCTTTTTTGACAATTTTCGTTTCACAAGGATGTACGAGGCGAGCTCTTCTCGAAGAACACGAGCGTACTTGCAAAAAGAATATGCAGGTAATTATTCATAACGAAACGTTATGGAGTGAGTATCGAGTGGCGTCAATTGAAGCTAATCGACTTGGTCTTCTGGAGTCACCTGCGTTAGAAGGACGAACTTTCGTTGACCCTGTCGATGATTTCAAAATTTGGTACGGCGTGAACAAAACGTTTTTTCGGGCTGACATCAGAGAAAACGAAGTTGTTAGGGACGATGCCTTCCTCATAAAGGGGGGCGAGGTCAGGGACGATGGTTATAGACTGGAGGGTGGCGAGATCGTTGCTCAATTCGTAGACTACATCGCTTACTATGAATCAATTGATGGACCGACTGGCTTCACCTGTTTGCCTTCTTACAGAAAAGAAATGACAATAGGGGAGCCCAGCGAGTGAGCGATAATCCTCCTTTGTTTGCACAAGACTATGTATCATCTGCGCAGGCTTTTCTGATTGCATCGGGAGAACCAGCAAGCGACTGTGGATGATCACTGTCTTTGCCATCAGGGGCAGCTATTAGGTCGTGTCCTGCCTGACAGCTTTTTTTCTGCTGGCCACCGAAACGTCCTTTCCGCTGCTGGTGGATTGGAACTGGGTGGTGAATGGCAGGAAGGGGGTGGAAAGCTGTCGTCAGGCCGCCTGCACCTTGCGGCGGGCTGACTTCTGCAGATACATGGCCCCGTCTGCTTCACGCAGCGCCTCCTGCGGCGAAGACGAGCCGGGCTCGACGATTACGATGCCTATGCTCGGGCCAGAATAGTGAAATGCTGTACCGCCAAGGCGATATTGACCGGTCGTAGCGGAAGCGAGTCGTTCGGTCACTTTGGCCAAAGAGTGGGCCTGTTCGCTGGGATCGGGTGGAGCCAGTCCAATCACGACGAACTCATCGCCGCCGATGCGGGCCAATTGGTCCCCTGCGCGCATCGATAGCCTCAGCCGCGAGCCAAATTCCGTCAGAAAGTCGTCGCCGGCTTCATGGCCGAAGCGATCGTTGATGGCCTTGAAGCCGTCGAGGTCGATATAAACGACCAAGACCGCCTGTCGTGTTCGCTCGGCCAGCGCGAACAACCGGTGGAGCTCCTTCATCAGGAACCTGCGGTTTGCGAGACCGGTCAACGGGTCGCGATATGACCACTCTTCCAGTCGGCCATTGGCTTGCTGAAGTTCGTGCAGCAGTTGCTCGCGCTCTATTTGCTGCTGGATCAAAGTGGCGAATAAATCCAGCATCGTCCTCGTCTCGTCCGTCACCGGAGTTGTCGCCGTGCTGGCGGCACATAGCGTACCGTAAAGCCTCCCGTCGTCGAAGCGCACTGGCGTTGTGATATAGGTCCGAATACCCAGCGCTCGCGCAGCTTCAACATCGCCCCATTTGGCCAAAGCATCGGGCGTAGACGTTACGCCTTCGGACAACGCTCGACGGCAAAGCGTGTCCTGCCAAGGTACTGTAAGCCCCTCGGGAATATGCATTGTGCTGGCATTGAGCGAATAAAGCACATGCTGTTGCCCGGCGGCTTCGTCGACATGCGTCAGGTAAGTACTTTCCAGGCCGGTTGTCATCTGCAGCAGCAAGAGCAATGGCCGGGCCAGTTCCTCCAAAGTCTTGGCGGCTGCGACAGTGCGGGTCACTTCGCCAAGTAATTGTGCGTGCATCCGGAGTCTCGATTTTTTGGTTGGCACCGGAAGAGTAGAGGCAGGGGGCTTACGAACCCGTTAACTGATTCGGATGGCGTATACACACGCGAAGCATGACCGATGACTGCACCTGACCGCCATGTCTGCAATGCGGTCGCTGGCAGACTGGCAGCTTTTGGGGCCAGCATCGCTGCACAGCTTAGACGGCAGCGAAGTAGGATGCGGCCATCGAAGGGGCGGCATGTTCCACTCCCGCTTTGCGAACCGACCCTATGCTCTGCAAAGCCTCGGCTCGGCTAGCATGTTTGGCTGAAAGCTCCCGCACCATCACCTGATTTTCACGGAGGGCGTTCAACGCATGACGCTCGCGCTCATGAGCCTACAATCGCCATTGCGCATTTGCGCTGCGACACAGGTAAGCGCGCACCGGAGGCGGCTTGATGCTAGGTTAAAGCTTTGGCGGGTAATGTAGATCGTTTGGAAGTGGTCGATGTGCTCCGCGGTTGGGCAGTCTGCGGGCTGTTCTTCGTCCACATGCTGGAAAGTTACGAGCTTTACTGGGCAAAACCGGATTACGAGTTTGCGACGAAGCTCGTGTTCCTCCTCTTCAGCGGCAAGTGCTTCGCTATCATGGCGCTGTGTTTCGGCTTCAGCTTCTACATTCTGGTTGACCGCCACGGTCCGCCAACCGCTGCCGCATCCAGGCGCTATTTGCGGCGCTTGCTGGTTCTTGGGGCGTTCGGTTTCGTCCACTCCCTGCTGTACCGCGGCGATGTTCTTGTGCTGCTCGCGTTATTGGGCGCGCCGCTGCTTCTGACAACCCGGGTGCGATCCAACGGAGCGCTGATTGCAATCGCCACAATTCTCTTTCTCCAGCCTTCGATCTTGTTCGAATTGTTCCTCGCTCCCGGCAGCGGTGCCGCAGCAGATCGATACCAGGACGTGAGCATGTCCGTGTACCAACACGGAGGATTGGCCGAGGTACTGCGCACAAACATGTGGGACGGCCAGATCCCGAAATGGTCTTTTCTGGTCAAGTCCGGACGTCTGCTCCAAGCGGCGGGGCTAATGCTATGCGGGATCGTGCTCGGCCGCACAGGCTTTTTCAGGCGTCTGCAAACTGAAAGGCGGGCTAACCTTTTTCTCCTGATCGGAGCCATGCTGACTGTCGGAATTTTGGACCAATGGCAAAGGCCGCTCGTGAATCTTGCCTGTAGCGGGGAAGTGACCTGCGAGATGGCGCTCAGGACCATTGTGCAAAGTTGGGCGCAATTGGCCATGACCCTGGGATGGGTTGTCGCGATTTGCCTGGTCTGGGTTTACGGCGGGCGCAGAGTGCTGCGACCGTTTTCGTCCGTTGGCCGAGCGACATTGTCATTCTATGTGTTGCAATCAGTTGTCTTTGTGCCGTTGTTCTATCATTTCGGCGCAGGGCTGGCGGAAGTTTGGACCCCCACATCCAGGCTGGCTGGCGCCGTAGCGGGGTGCTTGCTGCAACTTTGGATCGCCGCAGTGTGGTTCAGGCATTTCGCATACGGCCCTCTTGAATGGATCTGGCGCGTGCTGACCCTGGGCCGGACGGACGTGCCGTTTCATCGAGCGGCGCCAATAACCCCGCGCCTCGGGACTAGCTGACGGGTCGCATCGGGAAGCGTGGTGAATGCGATTACCCGCTCCGCTTCGCGGCGAGAAGTCCGGAGGTGACAGCTCGGTTCGTAGAGAAAGGCGGTTGGGATTGCCTTTCAAGCGTGCTTACCGGCGGGACGTGCGCGCCTTCTCGACAACTTCAGCGACAGCATCGAGCACGGCTTGCGGTTGCGATCGCTGGATATGGTGATTGGCGCCCGGCACGCGCAAGTTAACGCCGCTGGTGGAAAGCTCAGCCAACTCGGCTTGACCTCGGTCGAACGTGGCTTCCCAAGCGGCCTGTCGTGCGATTTGCGCTTCGGTGAGCAGCGGAGGAGGGGGCGCTCCGGGCGGCATCTGAAGCCTGTCACCAGCGGACAGCACAATCAGCGGCATGTCGCGGTAATTGCGTGATGGGTTGACCACCTGATCCGAGGCGCTGGCGGAATTGACTATGAACGAGGCCATCGTCTCGTACTGTACAGGATCGGCCATTTTCGCTGCTAGCGCCTGGCGCAAAACGAGCGGCCACATGGGCGGGAAGGCGAAGCAGCGATCCGGGTCCGGTCCTTCGGGCTTCGCTGTGCCCGCGCGAATGCCGGCGGCGCAATTGCGGAATATCTGCACCATCGGGTCCGGAGAAGCGTTCGGCGCGGGCACGGCCGGCTCGATCTGCTGCCTTAGCTGAGCCTGTTGGGGGATGCTCGGATCGACCAGCACCATCCCTACGACCTGGTCAGGATGCCGATCGGTAAACAGCAGGCTTTCGTACGAACCGAGTGAATGTCCCACCATTACATAAGGACCAGGCAGCGTGCCGGTGGCCAACGCGGTTGCGAGGTCGTCCGCGATGGTCGAGACATCCACGGGCGCCGCGGTCCCGTCGCTGAGGCCGAAGCCCGGTCGGTCCCACGAACACACACGGGTGATCTTCGCCATATCTGCTTGGACGCGGCTCCAGGCGGTTCCGGAGGTTTCGCCCATTCCTGCCGAGAGGATGACGGTCGGCGAACCTTCGCCCATGCACACGAAATGCAGCATTCGGCCATCGGGCAGCCTGACCGAGTCCTCAGTGCTGGCATACGGGGCCAATGTTTCGTCCACCGGCGGAATATTGCCCGGAAGTGGCTGGGCAATCGCAGCAGGCCCAATCCCAAGCATGGTCCCGATCAAGAGCAAGTGCTTTAACGAACGCGAGAGTTTCCTGTGCCGCTGCATGGTGACCCTGCTCCCATTTTATATTGAAAAACCAGACTTATCGGTGCGGGCCTGAAGCAGCCGCTCTTTTCCCGGTATACAGTCCCCACGCAGTCATCGCTCAGCGGGGCGCCCCGGTCGGAGAATGCCGCCTGCCATCCTGCCCTCGGCGTCGAGCGCGGCCGACATTATCAACGCGCCGTTGGCAAACTCGAGGTTATAGGCGTCATCGCTCAGCGGGGCGCCCCGGTCGGAGAATGCCGCCTGCCATCCTGCCCTCGGCGTCGAGCGCGGCCGACATTATCAACGCGCCGTTGGCAAACTCTAGGTCATAGGCGTCGTCGCCCATCGGACCGCGTTCGCGGAACGTCACTGACCTCAGTTCGCCCAAGCCCATGAACATGGGTTGCGTCATGGGCAGGTCCCGGCGGACGATCTCGGCGAACTGCGGAGAAAGCTTCTCGTATTCCGGCGAGCCGCTCGCCAACCCGGCCACAAGGCTCCGCAAGGCAGCCTCTGTCCCGAGGCTCGGCTCGGCAGCAGGCGCAGCGGGCTGTTCAGACGTGATTCTTGCCGGCGAAGTTGTCTGCCCCTCAACGGCGGTGGATGACTGAACCCCGATTAACAGGGCTAATGCTGTAAAAGCGCTCATTAGGATTGCTCCTGAGACCAGATAAGCCCGTCGGCGTGCCGTCCACACGGTCTCGTTTCGTGGGGTAGCCAGTGAGCCATCCTCATCGGGCCGAGCATTGCCCGAAGGAAGGTCCGACGATTGGGGTCCCAAACGACCGGACTGGTCCGACAACTTCACCAGCTTCGCAACTTCAAGCGATGAGGATAGGCCCAGCTTGGCGCGCGCCATCTTCAGCCGCTTCTCGACTGCGTGAGGAGAGATACCCAGATCGAGGGCCATTTGCTTGGCAGTTTGATGGTGCAGGCAGCGCTTGAGACATTCCCGCTCAGCTTCCGTCAGACGCAGGATCGCCGCCCGCGTGCTACCATCGATTTCTTCCACCCTCATGTCCGCCATCGTAGCACCTCGAGAGCCGTTACCAACCCCGCGTGGCTGGTACCCTATGGGGCGAATCCATCCCGGCGTGTCGGCAAAGCCGAGATTAGCTGACGGTTCGGCTAAGGTGTATGGGCATTATTTCGCGAGGTCGAAGGTCTGCGATGGGGCGTTTTCCCGAAATGCATGTTCAAGGGAATCATGGCCAGCCATGAACGGCGTTTCAGGGGTGGGTAAGGGGGCAACCACTTTCGTGTGTTTTGCTGATCTTAAGGAAAGTCAAAAACGGGGTGGGTGGCGGCCATTTGAACAGCCAAGCAATCCTTACGCTCCCACCACTGTTTCGCTTCCGACATGTCGTAGTAGCATTTCATGCCCTTTGGCCGCTGAGTGATCCAAATCTGCAGTTAGAAAAGTTTATAAACCGTGACGCGGTTTTCCCCCGCAACTACCAAAAGATTATCAGGCGTTATCGCCAACATGCCACCGGTTGGTGCCGTCCACACCGTGGCGCGGGTAGCGCGGTCAATGGCGTAGACATCAGTCAGAGTTGAAGCGAACAGGAGGTTCGGTGTGGCCACTACATTGTAGCGTAGCGCACTGGTACCTGGGACAGGCAGTCCATCCTTGATCTCGCCCGTAGCCGTGTCGATGGCATGGATTACGCGACCGGTTTCATTCAGCGCGTAGATGCGGCTATCTGCAAGGGCTGGATGTGCGAAATACTGCAGTCCCGTGTTCCAGCGAGGACCCGTTCCCCCTTCAACATCGAAGCGGACAAGGGTCTTGCCGATGTAAGGCCAAGTTCTCTTTTGTCCGAAGCCGAATGCACCTCCCTCGCCATCCAGAATCATCGCGCTATGCCAGGCATAAGCGCCCGAGTTGGCGTCGAACGGGTTATCTAGGCTCCTGACGATGGCACCCGTCGACCGATTGAACAAGGTCAATGCGGGACCGTCATAATAGTAAACGTAATTTGCATCCGCTGCGACAGCTTGGCCGCCGGTTACCCCGGATGTCCCGAACATCTGCCATTGCTTGGCGCCGCTTGTAGCATTGAAGGCATAGACCTCACCACCATAGTATCCTGCTGCAACGAACACTTGGTTCTCGAACAGAGTAGGCTGGGGATAGGTCTCCAATTGCGAAGCAAAGGTATTCGTCGCTGTGACAGCACCTGTTTGAGAATCGACCAGCGCCAAGGTGTTTATGTTCGATCGGCCGATGATTGTGAGATAAAGCTTGCCGTCGCCTAGCGTCGGGCCGCTGATGTCATGGTTGTTATCCATGTCACGCTGCCACCGGATTGCGCCGGTCGTTGAGTTAAATGCGGTCAGTCGGTCATTCGGGTCGAGGCCCGGTTCGAAGTCCTCGCCCTCAGAAACGTATATTGTCCCGGCCTCGGCTGAGACAGCCCGTGGCTGAGAGCCTTCGAGAGCGGACCATTCCCACAGTGTCGCGAAATCAGCCGGATTATAGGATGCCGCGACGTAGCCCGTGTGCGCGGCATTGCGCTGGAACATGGCCCAATCTTCAAGCGTCACAGTCAGGTCGACAGCGAATGTACGCGTGGTGCCCGGATAGACGTTGTTGCAGCTAGCATCCTCGCAAAGGCGGAAGGTAACGTTTGATTGCGTTCGCCCACCTGCGGGAAAGTCTACAGTCTCTAACCTGACTTGGATATTGGCAGAGCCGTGCCCGGAACTCTGATCGAGACGGACCCTGCTATCATCAATCCTGACATCGCCAAAAGCCGGTCGCCCAGCGAGACCGCCGACAGCAACATCAAAGCCGAGACTTGCGGTCTCACCCTCGGAGATGCGGACGACAGCGCTCGTGGCCGACAATGTAACCGTTGGCGGCGGAGAAGTCGTCGCCGTCGGCGTCGGCGTCGGATCGCCTCCTCCTCCTCCTCCTCCTCCACATGCGCTTACCAGCAAGGCGGCAATCGCCGTGGCAACGAGGCGTTTCGCCTGCATCTTGTCTTACTCCCCCAAATAATCTGTTGCTCGTGCCGGAGGAGGCTGCCCATGACAAGCTGGGTTCACAGTTTATATTAGTCGTCGGCAGTGTGATCTGCGTGCGTTGGGCATCCATCGTTTCATAGCGGAAGTAGCCGGCCGATGTTGGCTAGCGCAGGAGCCGCGATATAAGACGACTATCAGGCCGGACTGGGTCACGGACCGTGGTTCCGCCTGCCTCCGCTGTGGATTAAAAAATATTTTGGCATTCTCGGCTGCAAACACGATACTGTCTTGGGGCAGCTACCGATACAAGGACCGGATGGCGCCAATCTACGCGCTTATCGGACGTAGATAATGAGCTTCGAGCCCCAACCCCAGAAACGGCTGGTTAGCCGACGCTCAAAACCGCGCATTGTGTCGGAAGCTATCCGCGGATGTGTTCCTGGCACAGGTTCAGGGTTTGAGCTCGTCAATGCTAACAGCGTAAGTCGCTCTGGCTCCCAAATAGTCGCGATCATCGGCCCACCTGTTTTCACCGGCTGCAAGATGTAATGACCTGTAGGGACTCCATCCAGCCTGCCTGCAGCTTCGCTTGTATCTGGTCCAAGTCGGTTTTTATCCTCCGCGCGCGCCGACGATCCGCGCAAACCCGTGTGCCGGGGAGCCTGTAAGCCGGGTTCTGTCCCGTCACCAGTTTCCCCCTCAAGTTTCCTCGGAGCGGACCCATGCAACGGGGGCAGCCATTCATCTAGGCGAGGGATTGCTCCCTGCGCTCAAGCGACCAACCCGGGTCTCTCGGGGCGAAACACCCCTACCTTCCTTAAAGGAAAGCGCGAGACCCCTATGCGGTCTTGCTCCGGGTGGGGTTTGCCATGCGGAAGCTGTTGCCAGCACCCCGGTGCGCTCTTACCGCACCCTTTCACCCTTGCCTGTGATCCCCGAAAGGAGCCATCGGCGGTTTGCTCTCTGTGGCACTTTCCCTTGCGCCTTCCCCAATCCGAAGATGGCTGGACACCGGCGGGCGTTACCCGCCACCCTTGTTTCGTGGAGCCCGGACTTTCCTCGGCCACCCGAAGGTGGACGCGGCTGCCCGGCTCCCCGGCACGAAGGCCGCTATAGGCGGGCGGGGCGGCAATGCAACGCCGCCCAGCGCCCGATCTTTACTCGGGATGAGCTATTCGCCTTTGCCGCCAAGCCGGTCGAGCGATTCCTCCGGCGCCAGCACCCGCCACAGCAGCGCGCCGAGCGCCGCGCCGATCAGCGGAGCGACCCAGAACAACCACAATTGCCCGACCGCCGCCGTCTCAGCGTAAAACGCAACCCCGGTCGAACGCGCGGGATTGACCGAGGTGTTCGTCACCGGGATCGAGATCAGGTGGATCAGCGTCAACGCCAGCCCGATGGCAATCGGTGCGAACCCTCCGGGTACTTTGGGCGAGGTGGAGCCGAGGATCACGATCAGGAAGCCCGCTGTCAGGATGATCTCAATCAGCAGCGCGGCCTGCATCGAAAAGCCGCCGGGTGACAAGTCGCCGAACCCGTTGCTGGCAAACCCGCCCGGCGACCAGCCCGGCATGCCCGAAGCGATCACGAACAGCAGGCCCGATGCGATAAACGCGCCGAGCACCTGGGCTGCCCAATACAGCGGCACCTCTTTCCACGCGAACCGCCCGGCCACCGCCAGCCCGAGCGATACGGCGGGGTTGAAATGCCCGCCCGAAATGCCGCCGACTGCATAGGCCATCGTCAATACGGTCAGGCCAAATGCGAGCGAGACGCCCGCAAAGCCGATGCCAAGTTCCGGAAATCCCGCCGCCAGCACGGCCGATCCGCAGCCGCCGAATACCAGCCAGAATGTGCCGACAAGTTCGGCCAATAGTTTCCGTGTCATCCCCGTTCCCCTGTTTGCTTATTGTTTCCCCTTATCGCGCCAATCCCCGGTCGCGGTCGAGCAATAGCTGGAACAATATCGCGCGGCATTGCCCGTCCACCAGCCCGTCGATCGCCTTCGGTCGCCAGCGCCGCTGGAACGCCTCGACCGCCTTCCGACCATCGGTAATATCATAGCCGAACCGTTCGAGCGCGAGGAAAAACGAGCCGTCGTTGGAAAACGGATCGCCGAGTTCGAGACTTTCGGGGCGCGGCAGGCACAGGTGGTGATCGGCGAGCACTTCCCACGGAAACAGCTCGCCCGGATCGATCTTGCGGGCCGGGGCGACATCCGAATGCGCCACCACATTGGCGCGCGGAATGTCGTATGCCCGCACGATGCGGTGCACCAGCGGCACCAGCGCGGCGATTTGTGCCGGGGCAAAAGCACGGTAGCAGCCCGCGTGGCCGGGATGATCGAGCTCGATCCCGATACTCGCCGAGTTGACATCACGCTGCCCGCGCCACGCACTCGCCCCGGCGTGCCATGCGCGCTTGTCCTCCGGGACCAGGCGGACAACTTC
>Ga0247805_1001514_pt1 | contig 11128 bp, 9 predicted proteins | sample UWRJL044104R1_FD_180930 | JGI IMG/M metagenome (GOLD analysis project Ga0247805, IMG submission 180930) | Plant litter microbial communities from Arlington Agricultural Research Station in Wisconsin, United States - UWRJ-L044-104R-1 | ecosystem: Environmental > Terrestrial > Plant litter >...
CACTACAGCTAACAATGATGTTGCCCTATACAATAACCTGATACAGTCGGGCGCAACCGACATCATCGGTTACAATTACAACCACGACAAATGGAAAGATTTTCATAAAACCTACCCGGGTAAAAAATTGATCGCTACAGAAACTACTTCTGCCTTACAGACCCGCGGACATTATGATATGCCGTCCGACAGTGCCAGAATCTGGCCTACTGCCTGGGATAAACCCTTACTGACAGGTAACGCAGATTTCAGCTGCTCTGCATATGATAATTGTTATGCGCCCTGGGGTTCTTCACATGAGCAAACGCTAAAAGCATTTGAAAACGATCCTGTAGTTTCGGGTATGTTCGTATGGACGGGATTCGATTACCTCGGCGAGCCTACACCTTATGTATGGCCGGCCAGAAGTTCCTACTTCGGCATAATTGATATCGCAGGTTTCCCGAAGGATGTGTATTACCTCTACCAGAGTGTATGGACGAACAAACCAGTGCTGCATATTTTTCCGCATTGGAACTGGAAGGCCGGTCAGACGGTTGATGTTTGGGCTTATTATAGTCAGGCAGATGAGGTTGAGCTGTACCTGAGCGGTAAATCATTAGGTAAAAAGACGAAACAGGGCCGGGACATGAAAGTGACCTGGAGAGTGAAATACGAGGCTGGAGAAATTAAAGCGGTATCGCGAAAAAATGGAGCGACTGTATTGGAGCAGGTGATCCATACAGCTGGTAAAGCGGCTAAATTAATGCTGGTAGCAGATCGCAGCAAGATCAGCGCAGACGGTAAAGATCTGTCGTTTATTACGGTGAAAGTATTGGACAAGGAAGGAAATCTGGTACCCGATGCAGATCAGCTGATTCATTTTAAAATCGAAGGAGATGCAACGCTGGAAGGTGTTGATAATGGCAGCCCGATTAGTCATGAATCCTTCAAAGGTAAGCAGCATAAAGCTTTTAACGGACTGGCCCTGGCCATCGTGAAAGCTGGTAAAACTGCCTCGACAATCAAACTGATCGCTACCAGTGAAGGATTGGGACGCGAAAGTATAACAATAGACCTGGAGTCTCCCAACCTTAAATAAGCGTGGATATGAAGAAAAGAATATTTTGCCTTCTTCCTTTTATAATAGGAACAATCTTAAGCTACGGACAAACAGGTCAGTTTTTACAACCTGAGCGAGGGTTTACCAGCTGGCAACCTGCGGAAAACTGGGAGCAGTCGTTACTGACCGGAAACGGAACTATGGGGGCAATGGTAACAGGACAGCCATATGAGGAAACGATCATCCTGAGTCATGCTGCCCTCTATCTTCCGCAAAAAAGATCAGGAAAGGTGTATGAGCAAAAGAGTCAGCTAGCCGCCATCAAAAAGATGCTGCTCGCGGGTAAGTATGCTGAAGCAGGAACGCTGACAGCAACCATGCGTAAGGAACAGGGATTTAACGACATCAGAGACCCGTTTATTCCTGCTTTTGATTTAAAAATTGAGCAGAATCCTAAAAATGTGATCAAATACCAGCGATCGGTTAATTTTGAAACGGGCGAAGCAATTGTAGACTGGCAGGATGACGAAGGTACCTACCAGCGTAAAGTATTTGCATCAAGAACAGATAGTGTAGTGGTCGTTTCCATCAAAGGGACAAAAAAAATCAATTGTGCGATCAATTTTGCACAAAGACCTGTGGCGTATGACCAATGGGCATTTGTGAAGGATGGAATCAAAGAAATGAAAGCAGGAGCAGAAGAAGATTACCTGAGCTTCAGCAGTGAGTTTAACCATAAATATCCCAAAGGATTAACAGGTTATGCTGGCTTGGGGAAACTAGTGCAAAAAGGTGGGAGTCACCAGTTACAAAACGGTCGCCTGCTCATCAAAGATGCCGATGAAATTACATTACTGATCAAAATAAAACCTGCCTATGCCAATATCAGCGATCTGTTGCCCGGATTAAAATCAGACTTAACAGTTGCATCAGGGAAAAATTACAAGGCATTAATTCAGTCTCATACTGCTGTTCATGGAGCCTTGTTCAGTAAAGTTAAGCTTGACCTGGAAGGGAGTGCCGAAGAAAGAAACCTCAGCAGTGAGGCATTGATCCAGTTGGGTAACCACCAAAATAGCAAGGCGCTCATCGAACGCACTTTTGATGCAGGCAGATACAATATACTCAGCGCAACCGGCAGCCTCCCACCCAACCTGCAGGGCTTATGGTCGGGCACCTGGACAGCCCCATGGAGTTCCGGTTTTACAGTAGACGGCAATTTACCCACCGCTATTTCGATCCTGATGCCGGGCAACATGCCTGAACTGATGAAGGGGTATTTCGATTACCATGAAAAGCAGATGGGGGATTATCGCCAGGAAGCTAAACAACTCTATGGAACAAGGGGAATCCATATTCCTGTGCAAATTACGACCAGGGGAGTTGAAACTGATTTCGGTGCTACCTGGTGCCTGACCTATTGGACAGGCGGTGCAGGGTGGACCGCTAACTTTTTCAATGATTACTATTTGTATACCGGAGACAGGAAATTTTTACAGGAGCATGCCTATCCTTTTATGAAAGAAGCCGCCTTGTTTTATGAAGATTTCCTTAAAACCGGAGCAGATGGTAAACTTCTTTTTAACCCCTCATATTCTCCCGAAAATAATCCAAAGGGGATAGAAGCGCAGGCGACAATCAATGCAACGATGGATGTGATGATAGCGAAACAATTGCTGAATAATTGTATAGCTGCAGCCAAAACGCTTCATACAGATACTGAAAAAGTTAAGTTGTGGCAAAACATGCTGTCTAAAATGCCCGCTTATGAAATCAATAAAGAAGGTGCGTTGAGAGAATGGATCTGGCCCGGTCTGGAAGATAACTACAGTCACAGGCATGCGTCACAATTATACGATCTGTATGATGGCGTGAGTCCTGATTTTCAGCAAGATACCGCTTTAGTAAAAGCTGCAGGCGTTCTGCTGGATAAGAAAATGGATTTCCGGAAAGCAGAAGGAGGGGGCGAAATGGCTTTCGGACTGGTACAGTTAGGTGCTGCTGCAGCACATTTAGGTGATGCAGGAAAGGCCGGCCAGCTACTTAACTGGCTTGCTGCTACGTACTGGTCAAAGGGCATGGGTTCTTATCACAATGTTAAAAGCATGTTTAACACCGATATCAGCGGTGGTTTGCCTTACCTGGTTACGCAAATGTTATGTTATGCAGAAAGAGATGAAATCCATGTGCTGCCTGCATTACCCGAAAGCTGGAGCAAAGGCAGAATAGAAGGACTTTTATTAAGGGGACAAGTGACGGTCGATCAGCTGGAGTGGAACGATCAGGAAGCAGTGATCATACTCAGGTCTCCTGTTGCTCAGTCGCTGAAATTGAATTCAGGTACTTCAGTAGTCAACGTTGAGCTAAGGGCTGGAAAACCGCAGACCTTTAAATTGAAACGTTAAGATATCAGTGGTGCTTTAAGGGTGGTTGTTTATCCAACAGCATTATAAAACCTGTAGCGCTGATCACAAGGCTATAATTAAAGCGCCCGATTTTCTGATCGGGCGCTTTAATGCAATATTATTATTTAGATAATTCACTGAACTCTTCTTCAGTAAGTTCAATATTTGCCGCAGCCAGGTTTTCCTGTAAATGTTCAACAGATTTTGTGCCTGGGATCAGCAAAATGTTTGGTGATCTTTTTAACAACCATGTCAATGCAATCTGTGCAGTGGTTGCTTCATATTTAGCAGCTATTTTATTGATTTTTTCGGCTAATTTATCAGGTCCTGACGCAAGCGGAAACCAGGGAATAAATGCCATTTCTCTTTTTGCGGTATAGTCCACAATCTCATCCCATTGTTTGTTTCCCAGATTGTACAGATTCTGCACAGATACTATCGGCACTACTTTTTCTGCCTGCTCAATCTGTGCGATATTCACTTCCGATAAACCGACATATTTGATCTTGCCTGCTTTCACCGCTTCCAGCACGGGTGCCAGTGTTTCTTCAACAGGTATCTTTGGATCAAACCTATGCAGCTGCCATAAATCAATTGTTTCTACCTTCAGACGCTTTAAACTGCCCTCTATATTCTGACGGATATACTCAGGATCACCATTGGGTTCCCATTTATTGGGGCCTGGGCGATCGAATCCACCTTTTGTGGCTATCACCAGATCATTTGTATAAGGATATAAAGCCTCAGCAATGAGCGACTCGTTCAGTTCAGGGCCGTATGCTTCTGCCGTATCGATAAAGTTAACACCAGACATTACTGCCTGTTGCAATACCTTTTTCGCATTTTCACGGTCCGACACTTCTCCGAAGACGCCAAATCCGGTTAATTGCATCGCACCGTATCCAATTCTGTTGATGTCCAGCTGTCCTCCGATTTTGTAGGTCAGCGTTTGTTTTGTTGTTTCCATCTGTAAAAATTTGATTTGTAAGTCATTCAATTACGTCTACAGAAGTGCTATTACCCGGCTTTTGTTTGGATTGTTGCAGAAATTGACATAAGTCAAACGGATAGCCGTCACCCGGACTGCCAGCGCTGTTAAAAAATCAAAGAATATAATATAGGATTAATATAAATAAGCGTACATTCACAGAATATATATAATTGCATTCCTATGACATTTTTAGACACCGTTTTAGATCCCCCTGCTTACGGGTGGGCCGATCAAAAAGGCGAACTATCTAAACCTACTGCTGCTCAAATCTGGAAAGAATTCTTCTCCCGTCTGAATATCTTCAAAACAAGAAAAAACTGGTTACCTGCATTCAGCTGGTTTAAAGTGTTACTGACTATCCCTTTGTTAGCTATGTTCATTTTCTACTACTTTAGCTGGCCTTTACTGGGTGCTGCCTTTATTTACAGCATGATTGTAATGGGAACCCATGGTACCATCTGGCACCACAGGTTTTGTACGCATAATGCTTATCAGTTTAAGAATAGATTCTGGAAGTTTTTTACACAGAACCTGACGATTTCAATGATCCCTGAAGAGATTTACGTGGTATCACATCACGTGCACCATGCAAAATCAGACATGCCGGGAGATCCCTATAATGCTTCAGGAGGCTTCCTGTATTGTTTCCTTGCGGACGTAAATCATCAGCCTATCGCAAAAGATCTGAGTGAAAAAGATTATTACCGGGCTACACGTTTAATGAAACATACGGGTATTACGCCAAATACCTATGCACAATATCAGAAATGGGGTTCTATCGCCAATCCGGGAAGAACCGTACTGGCGACAGTACTCAACTGGGGATTCTGGTATGCTGCTTTTTATTTGATAGGCGGTCATGGATTGGCATGCACCTTATTTGGCGCTGCAGGGATCTGGGCAGTCGGCGTAAGGACTTTTAACTACGAAGGTCATGGTAAAGGCAAGGATATGAGAAGGGATCATACAGATTTTAACCGGAATGACATGTCCATTAATCAGTTATGGCCAGGTTTTGTAGCGGGCGAGTGGCATAATAACCACCATCTCTTTCCAAAAAGTGCAAGAACAGGATTTCTTCCTCACCAGATTGATATTGCTTATTATTATATCTTCCTGATGCACAAATTAGGGCCAATTGCTGCCTACAGAGATTCTAAGAAGGATTTTTATAACGATCACGTGAATAAGAAGGAGTGATACATCCAATTTTTATTCAAATGGCCGGCAGGATTTCATACATCCTCAATATTTTTCTTAATTTTATCAGCGCGTAATTCCCGTTGATTACAATTAAATTTTATAGCATTTTGGATATTCAGTCGACTGAAACAAAAGACCTCGAAAAGCAGGTTGCAGCCCGTGAAGCGGTGAAGTTTATTAAAAATAATGATATCGTAGGATTAGGTACAGGTTCTACTGCTTACTTCGCCATTGTGGAAATAGCAGAACTGGTCAGAAATGGCCTTAAAATCAAAGGCGTGCCTACCTCAGAACATACTGCTGCACTCGCTACCTCATTGGGTATAGAATTGCTGGATATGAATGAGGTGAATACGATTGATGTGACTATCGATGGCGCGGATGAATTTGATGAGCAGCTTAACCTGATTAAAGGTGGTGGCGGTGCTTTATTCCGCGAGAAAATTGTTGCTTCTCTCACTAAAAAAGAAATCATCATCGCCGATGCTGCAAAGAAAGTAGAAAAACTAGGCGCGTTCAGAGTGCCGGTAGAAGTGGTGCCTTTAGCGCTTAATTACGTTTTGCAGGAATTGAGCAAGCTGAATGGTGTGGGTACCGTTAGAATGAAAGGTAATGTTCCTTTTATCTCAGATAATCACAATTATATTGTAGACACTGATTTCGGACTGATCGAAAATGCCGCATTTTTATCCGGGAGTTTAAATCAGATTGATGGTGTTTTGGCACATGGACTTTTTGTAAACCTTACTTCGATAGTTATTATGGGTAAAGGATCAGAAACTGTCACTTATGCTAAACATTAACTTCAACCCTTTTCCTAATTTATTGTCAGACCGGTTGCGTCTTCGGCGGATTACCGCTGACGATGTGTATGAGGTCTTTTTACTCAGGTCTGATCCTGAGATCATGAAGTATATTCCAAGGCCTCTTGCAAAAAACAAGACAGATGCCATGGATCATATCACAATGGTGAATAAAGGGGTTGCTGATAATACATCAATCAATTGGGCGATTACCATGAAGGAGGATAACAAACTGATTGGAATGATCTGCCTGATCCGCATGCAGCCCGAAAATTTCAGAACGGAGATTGGTTATATACTTCATCCTGCTTATCATGGGATGGGTATTATGCATGAGGCTGTCGGCGTGCTGATCAATTATGCTTTTAACATTCTTGGCTTTCACTCACTGGAGGCAGTCATAGATCCTGATAACAAAGCTTCCGAACAGGTGCTCCTGAAGCACCATTTCGTGAAGGAAGCACATTACAAAGAAAATACTTTTTATGATGGCAAATTTCTTGATGCAGTGGTGTATTCACTGATCAGGCCGGCCTGAATTTAAATCTAAAAAACGATACGATAGAATGGAGTGGAAAGAATTATTGTCTGCCAGGCGGTGGGGTACAAAAGAGGCGGATTATACAGACCAGGATTTGGCACGTTCACAGTTTCAGCGGGATTACGACCGATTGATATTTTCATCTCCATTCAGAAGGTTACAGAATAAAACACAGGTTTTCCCTTTGCCGGGAAGCGTTTTTGTGCATAACAGGTTAACACATAGTCTTGAAGTAGCCAGTGTTGGTCGTTCGCTGGGCCGTATATTTTATAACCAGCTCAAAAAAGATAATCCTTTGCTGGACGAAGAAAATCCCCTCATCAGTGAAGTAGGAAATATCGTTGCAGCAGCCTGTCTTGCACATGATCTTGGCAATCCTGCATTCGGACATTCCGGTGAAGCGGCTATCTCCAGATATTTTACAGATGGAGACGGCACAAGGTATCAGCAGGATGTTACTGAAGCGCAATGGAAAGACCTGATTAATTTTGAAGGTAATGCCAACGCGATCAGGATCCTGACACATCCCTTTAATGGTAAAGGTTTTGGTGCTTTTGCGCTGACCTACTCTACATTGGCAGCAATTGGAAAGTATCCCTGTGCAGCTATTGCGGGGCATCAGAAGAAGATCCTGCATAGAAAGAAATATGGTTTTTTCCAGTCAGAACAAAATACTTACAAAGAGATAGCTGAGTTTTTAGGTGTGCAGAAAGAAAGCGAAGAACCGCTGATTTTTAAGCGTCATCCGCTAACCTTCCTCGTAGAGGCAGCTGATGATATTTGTTACAATATCATTGACCTGGAAGATGCGCATCGTTTAAAAATCCTGACTTTTGCTGAGGTTCGTGCCTTGCTGGAGCCCTTATGTAATGATAAAAATCTGGATACACGTTTTCTAAGCGAAGGCTATGATGATGACGCCAAGGTAAGTCTGATGCGTGCGAAAGCGATCAATACACTCACGCAGGAATGTTCCAGGATTTTTTATGAGGAACAGCCGCAGATTCTGGCAGGGGAATACAACAGGAGTATCACGGATGCTATCCCTGAACCTTACCTGACCGCCTGGAAAAATATTGAAACGATTTCCGTACAGAAGATCTACAATTCCTCCTCTGTGATTCAGAAGGAAGTAGCCGGTTATAAAGTAATGGCCGGACTGCTGGAAGAATTTATTCCTGCGCTATTACATAACAATACCCATTATTATAAAAAGCTGGTACAACTGATACCGCCGCAGTTCCACACAGACAAGGAAGATACCTATTCAAGGATACAGAGTGTGCTGGATTTTGTATCGGGCATGACAGATTTATACGCAGTAGAACTGTACAGTAAAATTAAAGGGATATCTTTTCCTTCGATTAGTTAGATTTACTAGGTTCATTATTGTTTTGGATTGATTAGTAGAAGCGAGATAACGGACTGTTACCATCTTATAAAAAAACAATTGCGCTTAAAGGAAATAACAATGCGGCTTACAGGCGCTTAAACTTGTATTTGTTTTTCACAAAGGCATTAAAATATTGTCCTTTGGATCCCGCTGTTTTTAATCCCTGAAACACCTCATCCGGAACACTTTTATAAATATATACTTTGCCCGACAGAAAAGTAATCTTCAATTCTGATGATTCCGCATGGTAACTGAAATGGTCTATTACTGTGGATGGCATAATATCCAGACATTTTATGGCTAAACCTTTTATAAGTCAAATAGTTTGCCATAAGAACGAAAAAACCCCTTCGCAAATGAGCTGAAGGGGTTAACGAGCGAGTGTTGAATTTTTTAATATGATTATGTCCCAAAAGACCGGATTGTCTTCGAAAGGAGTGAAGCGAATGTAATGTCTTCTTTATGAGCAGTTTTTTTAAGCTCTTTCAACTTCCGGCCCAGGTATTGAATTTTCACCTTTTTATGCAGCTCATCGTAAGCTATAATATGTTGCTCTAAATTGATGAGCATTTTTTGGTAATTCGCATACATTAAATCCAGTTCATTCCTGTATTCTCTGACTTGCAGTAATTGGTTATAACTCCTGTCGCCATCGCTTACAATTTCTTCCAGCTGATTCAGCGCTTTCAGGAGATGAACATGTTTGGATTTATTGATGCCCTGCATGAGTTTATTGTAATGATTTATTTAAAAGCAGATGAATAATCCTGAATGTTATAACTATCTCCAAGCATTGTAAAAGGATCAGATGTTGCCGGACTAATCGATAATAACTGACTGTCTCCAGGCACAAAATTATCAATCGTACTCACAATGTTCGCCGGATCTACATTACTTAGGTCAACTTTGTCTGTATATGGTAATTCTTTAGTTCCGGCTTTATAAACTTTGATAGCGTATCTTAAGAGATAGGTATCGGCAGTTTGCAGTGTTGGCAGTTCAATAAATTCGCTGAATGAACCTGTTACATTTTTGATAACTTTAAAACTGGTATAAGTAAATTCAAAAGTTTCGTAATCTAACTTTTGAACAAAGAGCTCAACATCTACTGGTCCTCCATAAAAAGCGCCAAATGTTGTACTAAAGTTTACTCTTATTCCCATGTTATCAGGATTGGTTACAGGTGTAAGCTCTACATTATCGGAAACGTTTATTCCATCATAAAATATTTTTCTTGTCTGATTGAAGTTCGTACCCAAAGTAAATTCTCCAAGTGATTTAGTCGTTGATTTCTTACGGATCTGTACCTTACTATTGGCACTATATAGTTTGCCATTCGTGATGAATGTGTTGTCAAATCCAGTACTAATTATGTTGTCATTGATTAAAAATTCCAGGGTATCTGATAAAATCAGACCCTGGAGATTAACCTGAACAAGTTTTTCCTGATCTTGATGGAATAATTCCTGCTTTTTACAAGATGCCAGTGTTAATAGGGAGACTAAGAGGAAAAAGTATTTAATTTTTATCATTTTTGATATTTTGTTTAAAAATTGGAGCGCGGTTTCCTGCGCTCCAATTTTAATTTGATTTTATGAGGATTAGTAAGCGAATTTAGTCCAGCTTGCTATCCAGTTAGTAGATGTTGATGTAACCGCGCCTCTTGCTCCCAAGAAGTTTAGGTTAGCAGGAGCACCAGCTAAGTTAAACCATGGTTGAACCATTGTCAGGTTATTAGCAGTAGCACTCGAAGTTTGAGTAATTCCAGCATAAGTTCCGGCAGGTAATACAGCAGGAGATACAAATGAATTCACTGCATCATTAGTGAAGCTAGATAATGCTGGTGTAGTTCCATCGAAAATAAATGCGGTATTGAAACCAGTAATGATAGAATTATTCAATGTTACTTCTGAACCTCTGCGGTTACGGTAACCATATCTGTAACCAAGGCCGGTTGCTACTGAAGCAGTTCTTGTACCAATTACACTGAAATTATTCAATGTAGGATGAGTTTTTGGTAATAGACCAAAAGTTGCATCTTCAGCTGGTGCATTGTTATCTGACTCTATACCATTAGAATCACTTACTCCGCCGCTCACGCTATGTGTAGAATTACCATCAGCTAAAGCTATTGCGAAACTAATAGTTCCTGTAAAGCCATTGTCAAAATCAAACTGATCATCGTCATTACCTAAAGCTACCAGATAAGAAGGACTTACAGTACCACCAAAGAACTCAAATCCGTCATCTAAACCATAAGATACTTGTACGTGATCAACTGTAGTACCTGATCCAACGGCACCTAATGTTAGTCCATTGACTTCAATATTTTCAGCTAATACATAACCAGCATATTCAATGCGAACATATTGGAACGTTCCACGGTTATCTGCATTATTATTGCCACCATAAAAATATTTAGATTCGTTTGGAAGACCCTCAATTAATTTTGATCCACCCGGTGCATTAATTACTGCGTTACCTAATATAATTACGCCGCCGAATTCACCTGGTTTTCCAACTGTAGCTGCATTGTTATCTAATAAGTTACGGCTGGTAAATACGATTGGGTTTGCAGCTGTTCCGGTTGCATTGATGTTACCATCTTTTCCAATTACTAAAACTCCGTTTGCAGCACTGGTGTTCACAGAAGATTTAATATAGGTACCTGGTGCGATAGTTAAAGTTGCACCATTTCTAACAGTTACAATGCCTGAAATTTCCCAAACATGATCAGCATCCCAGGTAGT
>Ga0247805_1001516_pt1 | contig 11124 bp, 9 predicted proteins | sample UWRJL044104R1_FD_180930 | JGI IMG/M metagenome (GOLD analysis project Ga0247805, IMG submission 180930) | Plant litter microbial communities from Arlington Agricultural Research Station in Wisconsin, United States - UWRJ-L044-104R-1 | ecosystem: Environmental > Terrestrial > Plant litter >...
GATATCTGTAAAAACTTCTATCTGGAACTTCCGGAACTTTACAGGAAAATGAGAACAGATATCACCGCAACTTTAAATGGTGATCCTGCCGCAAAAAGTGAGTTTGAGATCATCAGGAGTTATCCAGGCTTTCTGGCCACGGCAATTTACAGGATTGCGCATTATCTGTTGACTCTCGGAATACCGCTCGTTCCCAGAATCCTAACGGAATTTGCACATGGGGAAACTGGAATAGACATTCATCCGGGTGCGCAAATAGGTGAATACCTTTTTATAGACCATGGTACAGGTATTGTGATAGGAGAGACTACAATTATTGGGAACTATGTTAAGTTATACCAGGGGGTTACCCTTGGCGCGCTCAGCGTCGAGAAATATATGGCCAACACTAAACGACATCCGACTATAAATGATCATGTTATTATCTATTCCGGGGCAACCATACTAGGTGGTGATACCCATATAGGAGAAAGAAGTATCATAGGCGGAAATGTGTGGCTTACAAAAAGTATTCCGCCGGGCTCTACGGTTTATCATCAATCCGCAATGAAAGTAATATCAAAACAATAAACCAGAACGAATGGGAAGTATAATTGACTGTATAGGGAACACGCCCTTGGTGGAGATCCGGCAGATGAATCCAAATGCAAATGTGCAGATCTTTGCGAAACTGGAAGGTAATAATCCTGGCGGCAGTGTAAAGGACCGCGCAGCATTAAATATGATCCGGAGTGCTATGGACCGGGGAGAAGTAGATCAAAAAACTAAACTTATCGAAGCAACCAGTGGAAATACAGGTATTGCTTTAGCTATGATAGCCGGTATTTTCGGACTGGAAATTGAATTGGTAATGCCTTCAAATTCAACTGCTGAACGTACTCAAACCATGGAGGCATTCGGTGCGAAGGTTACTTTACTTGAAAGTATCGAAGTCTGCCGGGACTATGCTGAAGAAAAGGGTACTAAGGATGGGTATTTCCTGTTAAACCAATTCGCAAATCCAGACAATTATTTAGCGCATTATAAAAGCACGGGACCGGAGATCTGGCGCGATACCGCAAATCAAATTACCCATTTTGTAAGTTCTATGGGAACCACAGGGAGTATTATGGGAAATTCAATGTACCTGAAAGAACAGAATTCCGCTATTCAGATCGTTGGCTGTCAGCCGACTCCCGAATCATCCATTCCGGGAATCAGAAGATGGCCGGAAGCCTATCTGCCTAAAATATATGATGCTTCCAGAGTAGATCGTGTAATGGACGTTTCTGAGGAAAATGCGACACGTCGTGCACGTGAAATGGCGCGTAAAGAGGGTATATTTGCAGGAATGAGTTCGGGTGGGGCATTACATTGTGCGCTGGAGCTGGCCGAAGAACTCGAATCGGGGCTTATTGTGTTCATTGCATGTGACCGCGGTGACCGTTACCTGAGCAGTGACCTTTTTGCCGGCAAAGAATAATGCTGCGTAATATATAAAGCGAAAGGCGGCCTGTAATTCAACAGGCCGCCTTTCGCTTTTAACTGATATATTTTGCCTATTGTGCGTCTACAACAGCAATAGTAACCATATTCACAATTTCCCTTACAGAACTGTCCATCTGTAAAACATGCACCGGCTTGTTCAATCCTAATAAAATAGGACCTACAGCTTCTACATTACCTAGTTCCTGTAATAATTTATAAGCAATGTTACCCGACTCCAGATTAGGGAAAATCAGCGTATTAGCCGGGCTTCCACATAGCGTCGAGAATGGATAGTTATCCTTCAGTAATTCTGAGTTCATCGCAAAGTTACCTTGCATTTCACCATCAACGATCATATCAGGATACTGTTCTTTCAGTAAAGCAGTTGCAATTCTCATTTTCTCAGGAACAGGTCCGGAATTACCACCAAAGTTAGAGTAAGAAAGCAGTGCAACGCGTGGCATAATATTAAATCCTTTGATACTTTCATGGATAAGGCCTGTAATATCTACCAGGTCCTGTGCGGTAGGATCGGGGTTAACGGTAGTATCTCCCATAAATACCGGACCTTTTTTAGTCAGCATCATGTACATGCCCGCAATTTTCTTAACCCCTTGCTTTGTACCGATTACTTGTAAAGATGGCTTTAAAGTCGATTTGTAGTTTTTTGTTAAACCCGAAATCAGAGCGTCAGCTTTACCAAACTCTACCATACTTGCGCCATAATAATTTCTGTCGCGGACCAGTTTGCGTGCTTCATATAAAGTAACACCTCTGCGTTTACGTCTTTCGTACAGGTGGTTCGCAAATTGTTCTGAATCTTCAGTTCCCTGCCAAGGATCAATAATTTCAACCTGATCCAGGTCAATTTCATGGTCAATAATAATCTGCTGGATACGGTTTACGTTTCCTAACAGGATAGGAGTAGCGATACCTTCATCTTTTACAATCTGGGCAGCTTTTAATATTTTGTAATTATCTGCTTCTGCAAATACCACACGTTTCGGTGCCGATTTAGCTTTTGAAGCTATATTTCTAAGGAGTTTATCATCTGCACCCAGTCTCACCTGCAGTTCTTCATGATAAGCATCCCAGTTAGTGATTTCTTTTCTGGCCACACCGGAATCTATTGCTGCTTTAGCTACTGCTGAAGAAACAACACTCATTAAGCGGGAGTCCATTGGCTTAGGAATGATATAATCTTTTCCGAATTTGAAATTCTTTGCTTTATAAGCCAGGTTGACAATTTCAGGTACAGGTAATTTAGTCAGATCTGCAATCGCTTTAACAGCAGCGATTTTCATTTCTTCGTTAATCGTTGTAGCACGTACATCTAAAGCACCTCTAAAGATATAAGGGAAGCCTAAAACGTTATTTACCTGGTTTGGGAAGTCTGATCTTCCGGTCGCCATGATAATATCTTTTCTGACAGAAACAGCCAGGTCATAGTTAATTTCAGGATTCGGATTTGCCAATGCAAACACGATCGGATTTTTAGCCATAGACTTAACCATGCCGGCTGAAAGAACGTCTGCTGCGGAAAGCCCAAGGAATACATCTGCACCTTTCATCGCTTCTTCCAACGTATTTACATCAGTTCTTGGCGTTGCAAACTCCATACGGATCGGATCAAGATCTGTACGTGAGCTGTTTACAATACCGTCTTTATCAAAAACAAGCATGTTCTCCTTTTTCACACCTAATTTCAGGTATAATTTGATACATGAAACTGCAGCAGCGCCCGCGCCACTTACTACTAACTTGATTTTTTCTAATTTCTTGTTCTGCAGCTGACAAGCGTTTAATAATGCGGCACTGGTAATAATTGCAGTACCATGCTGATCATCATGCATTACAGGGATATTCATTTCTTCTTTAAGCCTGCGCTCAATCTCAAAACACATTGGAGCGCCAATATCTTCCAGATTCACACCACCAAAAGTGGGCTCGAGTGCTTTAACTACGTTCACAAATTCATCAACAGTAGTTGCATTGATCTCTAAATCGAAAACATCAATATCTGCAAAGATCTTAAATAGCAGACCTTTTCCTTCCATTACTGGTTTACTCGCTGCCGGGCCGATATTGCCTAATCCTAAAACTGCAGTTCCGTTACTGATTACTGCGACCAGATTACCTTTAGCTGTATATTTGTAAACATCTTCCGGAGTTCTGTAGATTTCCATACATGGCTCTGCTACTCCAGGAGAATAAGCTAATGCTAAATCACGCTGAGAATTCGTGGGTTTGGAAGGAATAACTTCTATTTTACCTGGCCGTCCCTGTGAATGATAATCCAGGGCATCCTGTTTTCGGTTCGTTGTGTTTTTCATTTTTTGTGTGTTGTAACCTGCTGCGGTGTAACCGCAATTTTTCAAAAACAATGATTGAAGGGCCGAAATTACCTTTTTGTTTAAAATAATACGACAAAAAAACCGATAAATTAAATACGAATGATTAAAATGTTAAAAATGATACATGCCGGTGGCATTATAAAAATATAGTATATATGTATTCGAAAGCTCAGACCGCCCAGTTGAAACAAGAATTCTGGACTATTTTTGGTCAGTATATCGCACCTCAGCTCTCTGCTGATGGGTTGAAAATTAATTGGGTCAATTATAAAACCGGATTTAAACATCTGCATTTCAGGATGCAGGCAGATCAGCGCGAGGCGGTGATCGCTATAGAAATGGCACATCCCGATCCCGGTATTCAGGAACTGATGATGGAGCAGTTCCGCACTTTCTCAAAATTACTTGCTGCCAGCACAGGTGATGTTTGGGAATGGCAACTCCACCATACAGACGAGTATGGGAAAACAGTAAGCCTCATTAGTCAGACTCTAACCGGTGTTAGCGTATTAAATAAAGCAGACTGGCCGGCTTTAATATCTTTTTTTAAGCCCAGGATAACTGCACTGGATGATTTCTGGAGCAGTGCACAGTATAGTTTCGAACTTTTCCGTCAAGGCTAAATTAACGCGTTTAGAGGGCGCTAAAATCCGATTGTTTATATTTACCGTTCAAAATTATTTTTATGACCCCGGTTTCTTATCAAATCTGCTGTGTAGGGCATCTTACTCAGGATCACATTATCAGCCCTGTTTCTGATCAGTATATGGCTGGCGGAACTTCTTATTATTTTTCTCATGCGCTTTCTGGTTTCCAGTTGAATTATGGTCTTGTGACCTCTGTAGCGGAATCTGAGATGTCTTATGTAAATGAGCTTCGTGGGCTGGGTATTCAGGTGCATGTGTTTCCAAGTAAACAGACTTTATATTTCGAAAATATTTACGCAGGTCATCCTGATGATAGAAGCCAGCGGGTATTGGCTCAGGCCGATCCGTTCCGTGCAGAGCAGCTTTCGGACATCAATGCCGGGATCTTTCACCTTGGACCATTGCTGGCCAACGATATCCCCCTGGAACTCTTAAAGGTTCTGGCGGCAAAAAGCAAAGTATCCATAGATGTTCAAGGATACCTCAGAAAGGTGGAGAACCAGCAAGTTTGTCCTGCAGAATGGGAGGGAAGCAGAGAAGCCTTAAGCCTGGTCCATACTTTAAAAGCCGATGAATCTGAATTAAAAGTTCTGACCGGCTGTACGACGGTTCGTGAAGGAATAGCGCAATTAGCAGAACTTGGTGTAAAGGAAATTGTAATTACCAGTGCCAGTCTTGGATCGGTAGTTTATTGTGATAACCGGATTGACGAGATCTGTGCTTTCAAACCGGCACAGGAAGTAGATGCTACCGGTTGTGGAGACACGTACATCGCAGGTTATCTTTTTCAGCGGGAAAAAGGCGCTTCTCCAAAGTTCGCTGCAGAATTCGGAGCAGCAATGGCAAGCTTAAAAATGGAATCTGTCGGATCTTTTACCGGTTCCGAGCAAGAAGTGCTAAATTTTATTCAAACTGCAGAAAGAATCGAAAAGGCCTTTGAAATAGGCTAAAACAATGATTTAAAGGGAAATGAAGAGCGGCTTCTTAACTAAGAAAAGTCATAGAAATGTTTTTTGTTAAAAAAATCATAGTGTAATTTGTACACTATTGAAATGGGTTGTATATTTGTATTACAAAACAAGAAATAATAAGCTTTCTGCAAGTCGTTCACCGACGCAAAAGCTATAAAGGAAAACCCGTTCATACAGGTTTATATTTGGTTAGAATAGGGATGTGTCTGGATGGAACACCCCTTTCTTTTTTTTAGGACCTTTTGTAAAACTGTTTCTGCCTCCTCAAGCTTTCTTCTACTCTCTAATTATTCTAAAATTATCCGCACATACCAATAATTTGATTCAAATTTGATTCAATACAATTATCGTGTTAATCTTTCATTTAAGTTAGTTTTGGGTTATCAGCGAAATTTGTAGCATGACTTTGATTGAATCCGTTCTAGATCTTAAGAAAAAATTAAATGAATTACGTCCCATAAGCCCTGACACGGAAGCTAGAATTATGGAAAAATTCCGATTAGATTGGAATTATCACTCTAATAAAATAGAAGGTAATATGCTTACCTATGGGGAGACAAAGGCCTTATTGCTATTTGGAATTACTGCTCAAGGCAAGCCTTTACAAGATCATATCGAAATAACAAGACATAATGAAGCTATAAAATGGATTTCAGATATAATTCATAGAGAATATCCGCTGAATGAGAATTTTATCAGAGAACTTCGTGTTTTATTGTTGAAGAACTCCTATTTGGTCGATGCGATTACTCCCCGTGGCTTGCCTACAAAACGTGCTGTTCAAGTTGGTAAATATAAAACAAGTCCAAATCATGTACTCACCAAAACTGGTGAGATATTTAGATTTGCCTCTCCGGAAGAAACCGCCGCATTAATGAATGATTTAATGGATTGGTATAGAGAAAAATCTATCTCCGACGACTTAAATCCAATACTATTTGCAGCGGAGTTTCATTATAAGTTTATAAGAATTCATCCATTCGATGACGGAAATGGGCGAACAGCCAGAATTTTAATGAACTTTATACTCATGCAATATGGGTATCCCCCAGTTATCATCAAGACAGAGGACAAAGAAAATTATTTTTCTGCTTTAAGGCAAGCAGATAGCGGTATAATTGAGTCTTTTATCAATTACATTGCAAAAAATCTAATCCTCTCTTTAGAGATAATGATTGCTGGAGCCGAAGGTCACAGTATTGAAGAACCAGATGATTTTGAAAAAGAAATTGCCCTACTAGAGCAGAGAATAAAATCAATTAGTAATGAAGCCAAAATAAGTAAATCCAAGGAATCTATTCTGGAAATTTATGACGGATCTCTCGATGCTGTTTTCAAAGCCTTTTTAAATTCCGCGGAAAAATTTGACCGTTTTTATATTAGCTCCGCATTAATGGTTCATCTACCAAGCTGGGCGAGAGTTGGTAAATATGAAGTATATCTTGAGGCCCGTGAAAAAATCACGGAATTTTTAGCATTTATTGCCTTCATATATGATTATAAGGTATTTAAGATGCCGAATGGTGAATTTGACTATCAATCAAAAATCACTTTTGAATTTGGCTTATTTGAATTTACAGTAAAAAATAGCTCCGGTGAAATCGTTTATGTGAGAAAATACGGAGAGCAGCTAAGCAATTTGGAAATTGAAAAAATTGTGAAAGAAGAAGCGAATAAGCATAAAAAAATGATAGAAGATAAATTGAAACAATTGAACCAATCAAAATAAAGATTAGTCCCATTAGAAAGACTTTAAAAATGTGATCACCCAGCTCTAAGGTGATCACATTTTTCCCTATTTAAAGGAGTTATTTAAAGCTTTTCCAATTTTGTCGACATCAGCCTCAATTGTTTTTTTGACTGCAGGTTTAACTGCGCTGTCAATCTTAGCTTCGAGCTTAATTGCATCTGCATTATTTACAACTTTGATATCGAATTTGTTATCACCAAATTTATAGCTCGCAGAAAACTCTTCTATATTTTTTTCTGTCGTTTTTCCGAATTCATAGCTGTCGCTTAATTCATCAAATGCAGCTTTAACTTCCTGTAAGATAAATTCAGTCTGAAGGCTCAGGTCATTTACAATGATTTTTGTAGCTTCTAAAGCTTTCTTCAGGTTAGCATCAGATTTAGCAGTCTGGGCAATATCTTCCAGTGTCTCTAATAAATCCTCGCTATATAAGATTTCTTTTTTATCGGTAATAAAAATGGAGGCGATTTTATCGGTATCATCAAATAATTGCTTTACATGAATTGAATCGTTCCCGTCTTTGATAATTGATACACTTTCTGACTGCTCGTCAACTTTGGAATCCGCTATCGCATTTTTGATCACGTTTACAATATGTTTCAGAACAGGGTATTGTTTAATTTCGCTCATTATTTTTAGATGTTATTTTTAGCAAAGATAGCTAAACGGTGAAATTATTCTAATTGATTATAAGATCTTATGCGCTGAGTGCAATAATGGGATTGTGTTTTCACCGTCTGATCAAGTTTTAATGTTTTATTTTTTCAATACTCCCAATTCATTTAAAATATTGTAAGCTATCTCTGTACGAGCCGGTCCAAAGTTTGGAACCTTGTCTTTTGACTGGACGCAATTTGAAAAATAATAAACATTGTCTGCAGTTGTAATATAGCCAACGTACCATCCGACATACTGCTCATTCTGTTTACCTGAACCCGTCTTTGCTCTGACTGTGGAACCTGAATGCTTCTGGACGATCATTATACGCTTCACAATATCCATACTGCGGGAGGAGAAGGGCAGATCATTGTCATTTAGTTTTTTTAAGAATCCGATTTGCTGTAGAGGCGAAATACGTAATCCACCCCATAGCCAAAAGCCATCTATTCCGCCTGAAATATCTGCGTTACCATATGCAACCTTCTGAAGCCAATATTGCATACGTTTTTCTCCGACACGTTTAGCTAATTCCTGATAAAACCAAACAGTAGAATTTTTGAAAGCATTTTTCATGTCTGTATCTGCATTCCATTCCCGATTTTGTCTCGGTTTTTTATCCCATTCAAGGACAACATTTTCATTTTCGATTACACCTTCTTCCAATGAGATTAATGAATTGCATATTTTAAATGTCGATGCAGGTGTAAATGGTGTGTTGCGTTGACTTTCATTGTATATGGTGTATTTCTCGTTTTTCTGATCGTACAAAATAAAAGAGCCCTTAACCTGGTACTGATCGTAGAATTTTTGAAGATCGGGCCTATTGTTTGTCTGTCCTGTAGAATAAGTGGAGCTCAGCAGGGCAGAGGTGAACAGAATTAGTAGTAACGTATGTTTGGAACTTAACCAGGCACTCTTCATATTTCTGGTTTAAAAGCGTGTGTATACTGCTAGTTGAGCAATGTTATTCATGGTATTACGACTTGCACCTTTGGACGACTGATTCATATAACCTAATTCTATATCCAGTTTTGGACTGAATCTGTAACCAGCTGCCAGATAAGCTCTATTTTGGTCGAATACATATCCATTTAATTCACTTTTATGCTGAATGTTTAAGAATACTTCATTCTGTATGGCAGCGAAAGGTCCTTTATTAAAGTTTTGTTTGTCTTTTTGAAGTGGTAAAATTATCCTGAAGAAATATCTGAAGCGCTGTGCAAATAAATCTTCATTATTTGCGCGTTCTATAAAACGTTGTTCTAATCTGAACCGATGGCTAAAGTTTGCCGTACTGACTTTATGCTTATAGATGTATTGTTCCCAAATTCTATGTTCGGTTAAAGTTCCGATTCCAGAGGAAGAGGGGTTAAACGTTTCATTCAGCAAGTAACCCAAAGTAAGCTGACTTTTTTTGTTGATATCATAGGTGACACCCGGACGGAACATCAGGTTTCTAACGCGGTCGAATTGATCTGCTGAGCGTAACTGGACATCCATATAGGCACCCCATTTGTCGTTTATTTTGGTGTTATTCATTAGAAACAGCCAGCCGGAATGCTGTTTGATAGTTTGGGCTAATAAGGTCGTACTAATTGTACAAAGGAGCGTGATCAAAAATAAGGTAAGGCGCATACGTGAAATGTAGTTATAAGGTTTCAATTGCTTAATTAGCTAAGATAATAAATTCCGTGAATCAGTTTTCTAAGTTTGATCGGATATCGGTTTTAGTTGAGATGCTGTTGAGTCGGTGTTGAGTCGGTGTTGAAAGGGTATTGAATGGCTAAATTACCCACTCAACACCCTTTCAATACTGTCTCAATAACCTCTCAACTTAGGACTAAACCTTTTCCAAACGCAAAAGCTGTACTTTATTCGATGAAATTATTAGCTTTGATTTTAACCTAAACCAATTCATGAAAAAAATTACGTTGCTCCTGCTGATGCTTTTATCAGGTACAGGTGTGTTCGCCCAGGGCATGTTTGCACTATTTAACCGTTCAGAGGATTTTTTTAAACTACTCGAGGAAGGTAAGTTTACTGATGCTCAGAACTATTTTGATCCGACGCTGAAGGATAAAGTGAAAATCGAAGAATTACAAAAGTTATGGTCCGATCTTAGAACTAATCTGGGTGAGTTTGAACTTGCAGATCCGGTGAAAAGTAAGACTGAAGGGGAGTACTTTACGGTTACTGTTGAGGCGAAGTTTGCCCGTGCCACACAGGCTTTTTTGCTCGCTTATAATAAAGAGGAAAAAATGGTTGGCTTTTTTCTCCAGCCTAAATCAAACGCTGCTGTATATCTGAATCCTGCCTATGCTAATCCTGCATTATACACGGAGAAAAACATTAGTGTTAATACGCCGGGCCATGAACTTGCAGCGGTATTAACAGTGCCGGCAGAAGGAACTAATTTTCCGATCGTCGTACTTGTACATGGTTCGGGACCGTCGGATATGGATGAAACTATGGGTCCTAATAAACCTTTTAAAGATCTTGCTGCCGGACTAGCTGCCAAAGGAATTGCCAGCATCCGTTATGTAAAACGTACTATGGTTTATGCCGGAGAGTTTTCTGGCGTATTTACGGTGAAGGAAGAAACTATAGATGACGCAGCCGCGGCTCTGAAAATTGCCTTGCAGACACCAGGTGTAGATAAAAAACAAGTTTATATATTAGGGCACAGTCTTGGAGGAATGCTGGCGCCAAGAATCGCAGCCCTGGTTCCTGAAACCAAGGGGATTATTCTTGCAGCAGCGCCGGCAAGAAAGATGGTTGACATTCTTATAGAGCAAAACCAGTATTTGTATGATCATTCGAAAGACACTACCGCACAGACCAAAGCGCAGCTTGATTTTGCACTTAAAGCTTTAGAACAGGGGAGAATAAACCAACTCGGTCAGCTTAAAGCAGATTCAGTGATACTTGGGCTGCCGGCTTCCTATTGGGTAGATCTGAATCAATATAATCAGGTTGAAGCAGCTCAGAAATTAAACAAACGCATTCTTGTTATTCAAGGCGAACAGGATTTTCAGGTCGGTGTTAAGGATTATGAAATTTGGAAGGCCGCATTAGATAAAAAGAAAAATGCGACGCTCAAATTGTATCCTGACCTGAACCATTTGCTCAGTTCTCAGGTGGAGAAAGGCGACCTTCGTCAGTACGATTCACCGTCGAGTGTCTCAGAAACTTTTATTAATGATATCGTCGCCTGGATCAAAGGCGGATAGACATAAAAAAGAAAGCCTGAATTTATAAAATTCAGGCTTTCTTTT
>Ga0247805_1001522_pt1 | contig 11097 bp, 6 predicted proteins | sample UWRJL044104R1_FD_180930 | JGI IMG/M metagenome (GOLD analysis project Ga0247805, IMG submission 180930) | Plant litter microbial communities from Arlington Agricultural Research Station in Wisconsin, United States - UWRJ-L044-104R-1 | ecosystem: Environmental > Terrestrial > Plant litter >...
AATTGTAATGAGAAGTTTTACCTGATAGACTGTGGTGAAGGTACGCAACAGCAGATGATCAGATTTGGATTGAAAGCCAGCAAGATAGACGCTGCTTTTATCAGTCACCTGCACGGCGACCATTATTTCGGGCTGATCGGACTCCTGTCTACGATGCACCTTAACGGTCGTATCAAACCCTTCCTGATCTTTGGTCCACCCGCACTGAAAGAAATCCTGGAAATGCAGTTCATTCACTCAGACACACAGCTCCGTTATGAGATAGAATATTATCCTGTAGCAGCCGACCAGTCACGTGTTATCTACGAAAATGCTGACATGATAGTAGAGACCATCATACTGAACCACCGTATCCCCACCACTGGCTTTAAGTTCACAGAACAAAAACGGATGCGTAAAGTATTGGCGGAAAAACTTGAGCAGGAAAATGTCCCTGCTGAATATTACCAGCTGCTAAAAAAAGGACTAGACCTCACCTTACCTGGTGGACGCATTATCCTGAACGAAGACTACACCATAGATTCAGAGAAGCCAAAAAGCTACTGTTATTGTTCCGACACACTTGCGGATGGCAGCTACCTGGATACCATCCGGAACTGCACCCTTTTATACCATGAAGCTACATTCCTGAACGAATTACTGGAAAGGGCGATCATGACGCACCACACCACGGCGTTACAAGCCGCTGAAGTCGCTAAGGAAGTAGGAGCGGAGAAGTTACTGATCGGGCATTTTTCTTCGAGATACAAAACGTTATTGCCCTTATTGGAAGAAGCCTGTACAATCTTCGCCAATACGGAACTGGCCTTAGAAAGCACCACCTTTACAATCTAGCCCGTATCTATTTGCCCAGCCGTAAAAAGCCCTGGAATATAATCCTATAAAAACCATAGCAAACAAAAAGAGAGATGACCTAATGGTCATCTCTCTTTTTGTTTGCCTGTAATTCTTCCTCCTAAGCCTTCCGTATTAATTTCGCAGCTAGCTTTATCTGCATATAAATCTTCCACAAATGTATTCAAATAGCTTATGCACCAAAATTTAAATTGTGCCTTTTTTACATATGCCTTATTAGATTCCCCCAAGAGTTACTTTCATAAAAAAATCTGCATGCTAAGTTGAAGTCCTAGGATTATTGCCCCTTCAGGGTATTATTCCAGACGAAATTAGCATACAGATTTTTTAAAGGAACTCTCCTTATTTTACTTATCTTTTTTACCACCACCTCCAAAAACAGAGAAGTGTACATAACGTTTCGGGTTCTCTTTCAAATCAATAATCAAATTATCCAGATTCTTCGAAGCATTATTTAAGTTATCATACATTTTAGTATCATTGACCAGCAATCCAAGTGTTCCCTGACCATTGTTAACCTTAGTTACAATACCCTGCAAATCTGCGACAGCCTTGTTGGCATTATCAATAGTTTGTTTAAAGTTAGCAGCGGCAACCTGATCAGTAATCGTATTAATATTGTTTAAGATCGCATTAATCTTAGCATTGTTATTTTTTAAATTCCCGGAAATCGCTTCAGCATTAGCGAGAATCGCAGAAATCCTTCTTCCTTCAGTACCTACTAAACCGTCAACCTTTTTAGACGTACCCTCCAAAGAAGCAAGCGTAGCAGCAATGCTATTAAAACTCTTGTTCACGTTCTGCTGAAAATCAGGATTAAGAATCGTGTTCACACTCGTTAAGATAGAATCCATTTTGCCAATAATCAGCTCCGCTTTTTTCTGAACAGGCTGTACTGTTTCCATCAGGTTCTTTTCTACATTCGCATTTAAAGTATCTCCGTCCAACGCAAAGTCAGTTCCTGTTCCTAATGCCATTACAATTGCCTTACCACCTAAAAGATCAGTACTTTCTAAACGTGCGATACTGCTTTTAGGAATATCATATTTTCCGTTGATCTTTAAAGTAGCAACGATAGTACCATTTGGTTGTAACGTTAACTTATCAACGCGGCCGATCTGAAAACCATTAATCAGTACCGGTTTAGAAACACCAAGACCATCGACGCGGGAGTATCTGGCATATAAGATGGTTTCACTTGAAAAAATCGAATTACCCTTCAGGAAATTGTATCCGATAATTAATAAGGCGATGGAAAAGGCTGCTAGTATGCCTACTTTGGTTTCGTTTGCTATTTTCACTTATACTGTGGTTTACTTAATTTACTTCTGTTTGTTTTTTATAGGTCTTAACAGCCTTAAAAATTGCGTTCACAATCTCTTGCTGTCCGTTTGCGGAATTCATATAATCCTCTTCAGCAGGATTGGAGATAAACCCGATTTCTGTTAATATAGATGGCATTCCACAGCGCTGAAGAACCAGTATTCCCTGTTCTTTCACACCTCTGTTCAGCCTCTTGTTATCGTTAGTATAATTTCCCTGTATTAATTTAGCCAATTGGAGACTTTTATCCCTGTATATATTCTTGAACAAAGATAGTATAATAAATGTTTCAGGATCATTAGGATCGTAACCATCATAGTTCTTTTTGTAGTCTTTTTCGAACTTTATGTCCTCATTTTCCCTGATCGCACCATTTTGTTCATTTAAACGATGGCTACCTGCAACAAAAGTCTCGGTACCCCGTGTCGTTTTGTTTTTAACATATCCATATTTAGCTCTTTTTTTACCCCTGACCTTAGTATATCCCGTTACTACACGGCGGTCTGGCATAGAATTGCAGTGAATTGCAATAAAAAGATCTGCCTTGGCGTCATTTGCCATTTCTGCCCTGCGGTACAGCGAAACATCAACATCTCTTTTACGGGTATAGATAATTTTCATTTCCGGCATATCCTCTTCAAATTTCTTGCCTAACTTCAGTGCAACCTGCAATGCAATGTTCTTTTCTGTAGAATAACTTCCTGCCGCACCGGGTTTATCGCCGCCATGTCCTGCGTCTATTACGATAGTTTTTACTTTATATCCCTGTGAAAAAGCGGTTTGACAACCAAATAATATTAAAATCGCAGCCAGGTATACATTTCTTTTCAATCTCATCAATCTTTTATTTCTGTTACCAATTTTATTTATTGTGTATCAGCTTAACTCCTGATACCACCTTAATTGGTAACAAAGATAGTATAATAAAATTTTGTGTAAATTCCCTGAACGTTCACTGTAAATTATTAAAGCCGATATATTACAAACAATTAACAGTCCATACAGAAATTTAACATCTCTTAACTAAATTATTATTCTTGTCAACCAACTGATAGTGTTAGCTTTATACCATCAATGATAAATAATGTCTTGCAAACTTCAATTTGCATCCGGCAATGCTATATTTTTCATTAATTTTGAGCGTTTTGGGTTAAACACGAGTACAATTGTTACATTCACACAGGAATTTGAAATTTTTACGGGTTATCTTTTTATTGAATCTAAGCGTTGTACTGGTTTGTGCTGGTCAATCTGCGTTTGCATTTTCAAATTTTTCGGTGCAGCAACAGCCTGTACGGCAACTCCAACAGCAGGATACCATTAAAAGGGATACTGCCAGGAACAAAAAATCTATGAATACCAGTGCCGATGGGAAAATCGAGTATTTTGCCGCTGACTCCGCTGTTTATAACAAAGATCAGAGCATACTTTATCTATATGGCAAGGCAAGGGTCATTTATCAGTCTTTCGAGCTCGATGCCGACTTTATCCAATACAATTCAAAAACCAGTGTTATATATGCAAGGGGGTCAAACAATGAAAAAGGAAAATATGTAGGAAAACCTATTTTCAAAATGGAACAGCAAGGTTCTTCAATTGCGGATTCATTATTTTACAATACAAATTCAGGAAAAGGACAAGTCTTTAATACATTTACTGAGCAGGAGGGCGGATTTTTTTCCGGCGGACAAGCCAAGAAGCAACCCGATGGTGAAATCCACAGTAAGGGGCAGACTTATAGTACATGTAACCTGCCGCATCCTCACTTTGGTATTTATATCACTAAAGGCATTGTAGGGGAGAAGCAGATCATTACAGGGCCCGTGTACCTTAAAATTGAAGACATTCCACTTCCGATAGGATTACCCTTCGCGTTTTTTCCAAAGCCGAACAAACGGACTTCCGGTGTAATTATTCCAACGGTCGGAGATGATTATACAAGGGGTTTCTTTTTCCAGAATGGTGGTTACTATCTGAATCTGAACGACTACTGGGATGCGAAAATTCTGGGTACATTTTATACCAGGGGGTCTTATGGCGCGTCTTTAACATCCAACTATGTGAAACGCTATAAATATAACGGTAGCATTAAAATAGACTATGGAAGTAACCGTTACGGGATAGAAGGAACACCGGCTTACACCCCAGTAAAGGATTACAGCATTCAGTGGGCCCATGCGCAAAACGCAAACGCAAATCCGGGTACTACATTCGGGTCAAGTGTCAATATTAAAACCCGAGGATATAACAAAAATACTGCGGGTGGCAACTCTTACAACTTTAATGCGATTACAGAGAACGCTTTGTCATCCAGTATCAACTACGGTAAGGTATTTGGAGACGGTCTGTTTAATTTGACGGCTGCGGCAACACATGCACAGAATATCACTGCTAAAACAGTAGATATTTCGCTTCCGACTGTTGCCCTGAATATGTCTACCATTAGTCCTTTCGCCTCTAAAAACGGGTTGAATAATGACAAATGGTACCAGAAAATTACTGTAGGATATAGTTTACAGGCAGCCAACTCCATTTCTACGTACGACAGTATTTTGTTTAAAAGCGATGCGTTAAACCGGTTAAAAAATGGTTTCAGCCATACTGTTCCAATCAGTATCAACTTTACAGCGCTCAAATATTTTAACTTTACCGCAGGTGGTACTTACCTGGAAAAATGGCATTTTCAATCGTATAGGCAGACTGCCGTTAAAGGAGCTACTATCAACGGGATAGTACAGCCTTACACTATTGTAAGAGATACCGTACAAGGTTTCAACCGTTCTGGTGAGTACAGTATCAGTATGGGATTGTCAACCAAAATTTATAATACCGCACAATTTAAACACCTTGGTAACTTACAGGCTTTAAGATGGGTGATGACCCCTACTGTAAATATGAGTTACCGCCCCGATTTCTCCGCCCCTTCTTTCAAAAATTATCTGGACCTCAAATATCAGGATGGTACTTTTGTACAGGATCCGATATATAACAGAAATAAACGGTATTCTATTCACGATGGTAACCTTTACGGCGGTCCTTCTGAAGGACAGAGCGGAACAATCAGTTTCGGATTAGACAATACAGTTGAAGCGAAAGTATTGTCGGCAAAAGACACCACAGGATCGGGAACGAAAAAAGTACCGATTATCCAGGGTCTTGCGATTAATGGTTCCTACAACTTTTTAGCCCCTTCATTTAAACTTTCTGAACTTGCATTTAATGGACGTTCACAGTTTACGGATAAATTCGGGATTACTTATGATGGATCATTTAACCCGTATGCAGTAGAAAATGTAGCTTCCAGTACTGTTGCGGCAACTACAGAAACTACTACATCATCTACCACGGCGGTTTTGACCAGCAATACGACAAAGGCTCTGGTAGACCGTTATACATTACCTAGGTTAACCCGATTCAGCCTCTCTTTTGGCTATAGTTTAAATGCAGATGCATTCAAGAGACGTAATGAAAACCTGGATGCGGCAAAAGACCAGGCCCAGAAAACAGGGATGACACCTGAGCAGGCCGCTCAGTTGGCAGAGGTGAGCAGGGACCCGAATGCGTTCGTGGATTTTAAAATTCCATGGAACTTTACGTTTTCTTACCGTTTTGATTACAGCAGACAAGCCACAGGCTTATTACCAACTACCACAAACACGCTGAACTTTAATGGGGATTTTAACGTGACGCCTAAGTGGAAAGTACAGTTTACTTCAGGGTACGACTTTAAAACCAATGGTTTGTCGCCCACCTCATTTGCGATCTACCGTGATATGCACTGCTGGGATATGAGTATCAACTGGATTCCGATCGGTACCTATAAAAGTTACAACCTGACCATTAAGGTTAAGGCATCAGTTTTGCAGGACTTAAAACTGAGCAAACAACAAGCTTATTATACACGTTTTTAAAGAATTTTTATGTTAGCTGAGATCATTACGATAGGCGATGAAATATTGATCGGCCAGATTGTGGATACGAATTCTGCATGGATGGCCCAACAATTAAATAGTATAGGTATTAAAGTAAAACAAATCACTTCTGTTTCTGATGATGCAGATCATATTATAGAAGCGCTAACAGCCGCTGAGCGCCGTGCGCAGATCATCTTGATTACAGGAGGTTTGGGGCCAACAAAGGACGATATTACAAAATTCACACTGGCTCGGTATTTTAATATGGGGATGCGTCGTGACCAGGGGGTATTAGAACAGGTAGAGTCATTTTTTAAAAAGATCAACCGTCCGATGATCGAATCCAATACCAGACAGGCAGATGTTCCCGACGGATGCGTGGTTGTACCAAATAAAAACGGAACAGCACCCTGCATGTGGTTTGAGCATAATAACAATATTATCGTCTCCATGCCCGGTGTCCCTTTTGAGATGATGTACCTGATGGAAGAGGAGATTTTGCCAAGGATTAAAAAAGCATTTAAACTACCGGCAATTTATCATAAAACAATTCTTACTGCCGGACTTGGCGAGTCGTTCCTGGCTGAGCAGATTGAAGATATAGAGAATAGCCTTCCGGATGCTATTAAACTGGCTTATCTGCCGAAACTCGGACAGGTAAGACTGAGGCTGAGTACTTCCGGACCGGATGAGGAAAAGCTGAAAGAAGAAGTAGAAGTTTATACCCGTCAGATCGTAAACAGAATACGGCGTTATGTGGTTGCTGAAGAGGATGTAGCTTTGGAAAAAGCATTGCTGGATCTGATGAAGGGGCGGGGACTTACCCTGTCCACGGCGGAAAGCTGCACCGGTGGCTTTATTGCGCACCTGATTACGAAACATCCGGGCTCTTCTGCTGTTTATGCCGGAGGTGCGGTAGCTTACTCTTATGAATTAAAGGAATCGGTTTTAGGCGTTAAAGCAGAAACCCTGGCTACATATGGTGCGGTTAGCGAACAGACGGTAAAAGAGATGGCTTCAGGTGCGGTAGCACATTTTAATACAGATTATAGTGTTGCGGTAAGCGGCATTGCCGGACCGGATGGAGGAACAGATGATAAGCCAGTCGGAACTGTCTGGATAGCAGTGGCGAGCAGAACTGGTGTAGTAGCAAAGATGTTTACTTTTGGCAACAAAAGGATACAAAATATAGAGCGTTCCGCAATGTCCGCATTGTCCATGATTCTCAATCAAGTCAAAGAAGATACCAATTAAACGCTGAAAAACCTTACTTTTGTCGACGATAGGAAATACCAAATTTATTGTAAACTAAATGGCTCAATACGAATTATTATTACCTAAAATGGGTGAAAGTGTTGCTGAAGCAACAGTTATCAAATGGTTAAAACAGCCAGGTGATACCATTAATTTGGATGATACCCTGTTGGAAATCGCAACAGATAAGGTTGATTCTGAAGTGCCTTCGCCGGTAGCTGGGAAATTGATTAAACAACTATATGGTGAGGACGATGTAGTGCAGGTTGGTGCGGTAATCGCATTGATTGAAACTGATGCGGAGGCAAGTGCTACACCAGCTGCCTTGGTTGAAGAAAAACCTGTAGTGAATGAAAAGCTAGTGGTAGATACAGCGCCGAAAGTTGACAATATACCTGTTGCTGATGAAATAACGGAAAATATTCCAGGATTAGAAAAACTGGATGAAAATACAGCTCCGGTAAGCCTGTCCAATACTGGCGACCGATTTTATTCACCTCTGGTGAAAAGTATCGCCGCCCAGGAAAAAATCAGTGCGGCGGAACTGGATAAAATTTCGGGCAGTGGTGCGGAAGGACGTTTAACTAAAGATGATCTGCTGAATTACATTCAACATGGACGTAATGGTTCTTCGCCGGTAAATCAAACTGCCGGAGATGAAAGCAAGACCGTACAAATAAACATTGTTCCACCTCCGCCTGTCCAGAAATCTGCTATTGCACAACCTGCGATAAGCATCAGCGGGGGAGATGAGATTATTGAAATGGACCGTATGGGCAAGCTGATCTCAGACCATATGGTGATGAGTAAGCACACCTCTGCACATGTCACTTCTTTTGTGGAAGCTGATGTAACCAATATGGTGATGTGGCGAGAAAAGGTGAAGAAAAACTTTGAAAAGAGAGAAAATGAAAAGATAACTTTTACACCGATCTTTATTGAGGCGGTAACAAAAGCGATCAAAGATTTTCCGATGATCAATGTGTCGGTAAACGGAACGCAGATCATTAAAAGGAAGGATATAAATATCGGTATGGCAGCTGCGTTACCGAGTGGAAACCTGATTGTTCCGGTGATTAAAAATGCGGACCAGCTCAACCTGGTTGGTTTAACCAAATCTGTAAATGATCTGGCTACACGTGCCAGAGCATCTAAACTGAAGCCGGATGAAACACAGGGAGGCACTTTTACATTAACGAATGTAGGTTCTTTCGGAAATGTGATGGGTACACCAATTATCAACCAGCCGCAGGTAGCAATACTGGCAGTAGGGGCAATCAAGAAGAAACCAGCTGTACTGGAAACAGAATATGGTGATGTAATTGCTATCAGGCACATGATGTTCCTTTCGCTTTCCTACGATCACAGAGTGGTCAACGGTGCGCTTGGCGGTACTTTTGTACGTCGTGTGGCAGATTATCTGGAGAACTGGGATATCAACAGGGAGATTTAATCAGTAGTATAACATAACAGAAAAGGCCGGTAATTAACCGGCCTTTTCTCGTATCAAAACAAAAATTAATTAAATAAGACCTCCTCGCCTGCAATCACCTGGATCTGTTGATCAGTATAGGTAAACCGGCCGGTATGCGCAATAAATACATCCTTTTGTACCAGCAGCTCTTTGTTTGCCAGCAATGATTTCAAGCTTACACTGCCGATTACATATTTAAAGTCATTCCTTGAAAAGCGCTCAACAATATTTTCAATTTTCAACTTCTCTACCGTGTACTCGTGTGTATAGCGTAAGTAGATTTCAATATTGACGTTATCGGTGTGGATTAAACCATTTTTCTGGTGGTATTTTTTATATTCATAGCGGTACCCGTAGCGTAACGCCGCAATATCAGATAATACAGCGGCACCAGTAGGGTGGCCACCTGCGCCTTTTCCAAAGAAAAATTGTTTGTCTGCAAAAGCAGCCTGTACCGTTACACCATTATATTCGTTCTCTACATTATATAGGAAATCATCAGATTTCACAAATTTGGGCAATACGTAAGTAACCACTTGTTTGGTGCTGATCTTCCGTGCGGTAGGTACCAGTTTGATCTTAAAGTTCTTTTCCCTGGCGTACTGAATATCATGCTCACAAAGGTTCTGGATACCTATATTTAATATTTTAGAGGGATCAATAAACAATCCGTAGGCATGTGCCGTTGCAATGGCAAGTTTGAATTTAGGATCATAGCCGCCGACGTCCATAATTGGGTCTGTTTCTGCGAAACCAAGGTCCTGCGCCTGTTTTAACGCCTCCTCATAAGGCATATTTTCATTGAATATTTTAGAGAGGATATAATTTGACGAACCATTAAAGATTCCGCTGATTCCGTGCAACAATTCGTTGTCGTAATATTCTTCCAGGTTTCTGATAATCGGTATACTTCCGCAAACAGCACCTTCATACAACAAAGAAGTGCCGTGTTTAGCCTGCAATTCTACCAGCTCTTCAAGATGATTGGCAATCATCTTTTTATTTGCGGAAACCACATGTTTGCCGCTCGATAATGCCCTTTTTGTAATTTCAAATGCCGCATCAGCATCATCTATCAGTTCTACTATTGTATTGATTTCCTCATTATCCAGGATTTCATTATGATCGGTAGTAAAAAGCCTTGCATCCAGGCTCCGCTTTTTCTCGGGGTTTTTAATGGCTATTTTAATAATTTCAAGATTGAGGTCCTGACCTCGGATGATGTCATGCAATCCTTGTCCTACAACGCCAAAACCAAATATTCCGATTTTAAGTTTCTTACTCATTTATGCTATTTTATGCAGTTTAACAATTTTTTTATTGGCGCTTTCTTTTAAAAAGTTACCTATGATGTTGGTTAATATGTCTGTTTCAATCAGGAAGCCATCGTGCCCGTAGGCCGATTTGATACTTTGGAACTGTGCTCCCGGGATATTTTTGCCGAGAAACTCCTGTTCAACGATGGGGAAGAGGAAGTCGTTTTCAATACCTATCACTAAGGTGTTCGCAGTAATCCTTGCCAGGGCATCAGCCACGCTTTTTCGGCCACGCCCCACATTGTGGCTATCCATCGCCTTACTAAGGTACCAGTAACTATAGGCGTTAAACCGCTTCAGTAATTTTTCTCCCTGGTAATTCTGATAAGAAGAGGCCCTGAAATCCCCTGTTTTATTATTCACGCTTTCCACTTGGGTAGCTACATAAGCCTCATAGGTCCTGTAAGACAATAGCGCAATACTTCTTGCTGCCTTCAGTCCTTTATGACCACCGTCTGGCTGCTGTGCAAAAAAACTGCGGTCGGCCGAAATCGCTAAACGCTGACTCTCATTAAATGCAATTCCCCATGGTGAATGAAATGCGTTAGTCGCAACCAGTATCAGGTTTTCTATTTTTACAGTTCCTGATATGGCCCACTCTGAGGCTTGCTGACCGCCCAAAGAGCCGCCGATCAATACCTTTATGGTAGAGATGCCCAGATAATCCGCCAGCACCTGATGTGCCTGAGCAAAATCCCTTATTGTAAATTCCGGGAAAGACAGATAATATGGGTTTCCTGTTACCGGATCATTGCTGAGCGGATTTGTAGTCCCGTAATGTGAACCGATTACATTTGCGCAAATGATAAAATGCTCCTCCGGGTTAAATAGATAGTTGGCACCAAAAAGGCCCTTCCACCAGTCCAGCACATCCGCATTGGCTGTCAACGCATGGCAAGCCCATATGACATTGCTTTTATCCGCATTCGGCTGGCCGTAAGTATGATATGCGATCTGCAAT
>Ga0247805_1001523_pt1 | contig 11094 bp, 11 predicted proteins | sample UWRJL044104R1_FD_180930 | JGI IMG/M metagenome (GOLD analysis project Ga0247805, IMG submission 180930) | Plant litter microbial communities from Arlington Agricultural Research Station in Wisconsin, United States - UWRJ-L044-104R-1 | ecosystem: Environmental > Terrestrial > Plant litter >...
TTTACAATTATCGCCATCTGTTATACGGTTAATTCATTTTCTGACTGCATTTCTATACCTCTGGTGAATATCTTCGAAATGATAAAGACCAGGCAGGCGATAAAAATATATTCTTCAGCCACAGCTTCCTGGTGGATCTCTACTCCTCTTTTGATCAGCCATGAGCTATGGCCCTGCTGGATCAGGGAAATTAACCATACACCAAATAAAACATAAGCCATCGCTTCCAGTTTATGGGCGACCTCAGTTGTAAAAGGACTTTTCAGGTTAACTTTTGAAAGGGTGTCACTTACGAGGTAGACCACATATGCTTTCATGCATAATATAGCGACAACAAGGGATACAGCTTGAGTATACTGCCAGAAATTAAACGTTATCAAGCGCTGAAGATCGATGGACATGTACAGACCTTTCGCAGCATCGGGATTAGAACAGCTCACTACAAAAGAGATAAGTATGACTACAGCTTGTATGGTTAAGCCGATGAATGCGATCCACGAAACCGCATGCATTATTTTCAATATTTGTTCTGTTGATTTCATATCATTGAGTTTTTTAATCAGACGAATAGATCAAATATCAATAATTATTTATTGATAAACAACAAATAATAAAAATAATTATAAGTTTCAGGTCAACTGTGAGATATAGTATAGAGACATAATATCTCAGCTTTTAGTCATCAGTTATTTTATAGTGGAGATGGATAAATTGTATCGGCCAGCCTTATACTTTGGGCGAACCAGCTAAACATATAGTTTGGTAGGCTTTTGAATAATTTAAAGGGATCCGCCATCAGTTGCGACGCTCCTGCTGGTCGCATGATGCCTTACGGGGAAATTCACCGAATTGGCTATGAAACATAATTCATTGGCTTTTACATGCAGCGCATTAGCTTTTTCCAGCATCGTGTCATTTTCTACCGTGACCAAGGGATTTAATGTCACTTCAGTAAATCTCCCTCCCCCGTTGCTGGTCTCTGTCATGGTCCCTGTTGCACTATCAATATAGTCAACCACAATAACGCCCGCTTCGGCACACAGGTGCAGGTACCAGAGCATATGACAGGACGAGAGTGAGGCTACTAAAAGATCTTCAGGATTATGTTTACTGCTATCCCCTCTGAAAGCCGGGTCTGATGACCCAAGCAGGTCGGGTTTATTGGCGATACGAATCATATGACTTCGTTCAAATGCACGATATTGGGATGTTCCGGTGCCAGTATTACCAGTCCACACAGTAGTCAGGTGATAAATGTGTTCTTTACTCATATTGTTTCGGAATACTGTACGTTATATCAATGTTGGGACAACTCTTTAAATGTTCCAGCTAATTTATGATTTTATAATGGGCTGGATATAATAAAATGCTTTTGTAATTATTTTCTGCGACGCAAGATCGTCTCAATGGGGATTAACCGGCAAAATAAAATTCAAAAAACACAGTATTGTAATAAACAAGGTTTAAAGCACTTGAAACATTGATAATTTTAATCAAAAATACACATATATGCGTTAAACAATATAGTTTATCAATATTTTATAAAACAAACACGGATCACTAACGTTTAAGTTTAGAATTGTAACAAATTAATATATATAGTTATGGCTTTTAATTTTTTAGTAGTGGATGATGACGAGGTGAATTTGTATATCATGACGAGATTAGTGGAGAAGACAAGATTTAAAACAAATATGGTCACCAGAACTGACGGCAATTTAGGTGTCGAATATCTTGAGGAGTTGATTACGAATAAAGAGACCTTGCCTAAACTGATTTTTGTGGATATTAATATGCCCAGGTCGGACGGCTGGGAATTCCTTGAAAAATACAGGGAACTTAATGTAGCTAAGGAAACGGATGTTTATATGCTCACTTCTTCAGTTTTTGATATTGATATTGAAAAGTCTAAGAATTACGAATTTTTAAGCGGCTTTATCTCAAAACCGATCACTGTGCAAAAACTCGATGAGTTGTTTGCGGAAAGCGGTGCGGAAACCGCAGCATTAGCAGGGGATTATTAATAATCATCTGACCGCAACACCTGCGGTACATCAATTAATATCAGCAGTAGCTGAAAGAGGCCAAGAATCCGTAACAGGGGCTATTGACTATCAAAAACCCATCATACTTTTTCACCTGCGGAAAGCAGTAATACGTGAGAACTAACGGTTGCCTTATGGAGTGCCTCACGTAGCTCTTTGATACTTTTGAAAGAAAGCTGTTCCAGTAACCTGGACTCGTAGTTTACCGTAAATGATTGCTTTTCAAATGGCCACGGAGTAAGCACCAAATGATTGTCTTTTGGTGAATAGACCTGATAAGTAGTACCATCGGGTCCCTGACTTACCTCCGTTTTGCGTTGTGAAGGCTGGATCAGGGCCTGACAAATCAAAAGGGAAAGGGCATCACAAAATTCGAGCAGCTGATATGCGCTGTCCACCTCAACAGAAGATATCCCTACGGTTTCCATCCACAATTTTTCACGCTTTTTTAATGCTTCACAATAGCTTTTAGCCGCCGGTTCCTTTCCGTGTACAAATTGAATATGCCTGGAAGTCAGTACTGCAATGTAAGCGCTTTTAGTCACCGCCATATTCATCAGACGTTCACAATCAGGTTTGCTGAATGTAGTCATCGTATAATTTAACGGTCCGCCCTTTCCATTTAACAAATCAGACTGCTCAAATTCATTATAAACATCATCATGTTCTGCGGCAGCGATCAGCGTTTCTATCCATCTATCCGGCTGTCCTTTTATATTCCAGTTTCCGCAGAGCTGACCGGCCAGCAATCCGTGTGAACGCTGTGTTATAATTTGCCATCCGTTTTCGGTATAGTTTACAATCATTTTACTGGATTAAATAATTTTGACACAAGCTCAAACAGGACAGAAAGAAAATTGTTCAGCATCCTGGAATTATTTACCACAAATACCAACATACACAACCAGTTTGCTATAAATTCTTTCAATTGGAAAATTGCAATTAAAACTTCTTTTTAATTCATAAGAGAATCACTAACTTACAACTTAGTTATGGAAGACAATTCACGCTTAGAAAATTTAGAAACCATACTCGCATCATTGATGGCGGTAAAAGGTTATAGTGCAGGCAATTTTGTGATTTTAGACACCTTGATGCAGCAGTATTGGCTGATATTAAAGGAGTTGAACAACCTTGCCCCTACTGTATTTAACAATTTGGCTACCAATGGCATAATCGATCTGATTAACCGTTCCAATGCTACAGACCAGGCGACTGATCTGAAGGAGCAAAGCAGCCATTATAAAGATTACTGGGATTACCTCACTCACTCTATCCGGATTACGATAGACTATATTAAAAATTACCTGCCTGAAAGTCTTGCACTGAGTGATGCGGATTAAGATAACGTATGATTGTCCCCCGCCACCTGCGGCACTATAAAACTGACCTGTAGAAAAAACGTCAAAAAGAAAGCATCAATTGAGTTATACATTAACCCTGATTGATGTTTTCTTTCTGATCACCTTACTCCGGTAAAATAGCGAGTAACCTATGGTTGTCCGCCACCACCTGCGGCGCCATAAACCTGGCCTGTAGAGAAACTGGCGTCATTGGCCGCAAGCTGCACATAAATAGAACCTAACTCCGCCGGTTGCCCTGGTCTGCCCAGCGGGGTATCACCCCCGAAACTTTGCAGTTTCTCCTGTGTAGCACCGCCGCTTACCTGTAATGGCGTCCATACCGGTCCCGGAGCCACACCATTCACCCTGATCCCTTTCGGGCCAAGCTGTTTAGCGAGCGACTTTACAAAGTTTGTTGTTGCTGCTTTTGTTATCGCATAGTCAAACAGGTTCGGAGAAGGATCGTAGGCCTGTACGGATGTGGTACCGATAATGGATGATCCTGGTTGCAGATGTGGTAATGCTGCTTTGATAATCCAGAAAGGCGCGTAAATATTGGTTTTCATCGTCCAGTCAAACTGCTCGGTAGAGATATCCAGGATTGACTCATGTGTTTGTTGTCTTCCGGCATTGCTGACCACAATATCAAGGCCGCCCAGCTCTTTCACCGCCTGCTCTACCAGTCGCTTACAAAAATCTTCCGATCTTAAATCGCCCGGAATTGCTATCGCCTTACGCCCTTCCGCTTTAATCAATGCGATCACCTCTTTAGCATCAGGTTCTTCAGCAGGCAGATAATTGATAGCTACATCTGCCCCTTCACGTGCGTATGCAATTGCCGCCGCCCTTCCCATACCTGAGTCACCCCCGGTAATCAAAGCTTTTCTTCCGGCTAATCGACCAGATCCTTTATAACTTTTTTCTCCATGATCCGGCCGCGGATCCATCTGGCTGACCAGCCCTGGCCAGGGCTGGGACTGTTTATTAAATGGTGGTTTAGGATATTTTGTGGTGGGGTCTTCCAGTTTCATCGCAGTAAAGGATGTAGAGGCACCCGAGAAACCTGTTGCGCCAAATACCGGTGATACCGCAACCGCAGCCAAACCCGCACCTAACCCGCCAAGTACTTTTCTTCTTGAGATTTTATTATCTTCCATCATAATGTTTTCCTTTCAGTAGTTATGCTTTTAACCACTAAGAGGAATTATGGTTTTCAGTATTTTAAAATACAAGGAATTCACAATCAACCGGAAACAACATATATGAAGCCGCCGGGAGGAGTTATCAGAAAAGGTATAACTAAACGGAATAGCTATCAGGAAAGGTATAATCAAATCAAATAGTAACCAGGAAAGGTATAACCAAACGAAAGGAATATATCCGCATATTAAAACATTTAACCTGGGTTCAGACTGTATTTTATCTGTTATAAATGATCTATACAAAACATTAACTAACTATATTTCAGTTGCTTATAATCATTGTTACCCTTATCTTTGGGACAAATGACTAAGGAAACGTTTCCTGTCTTTAATCTGTTCCATGAAAACAAGCCCATTTATAAAACGGTTACCAAAACTGGTTTCCGTAGCAAGTGTAGTCGTAGTAGCTGCAATTACCGTTTCCTGCCAGAAGGATTCAGCTGATGAATTAAAGACTGCCAGCAGTGCCGCTCAGCAAATCATGGCGGGGACCACCGAAAATATTCTAGGATCCCTGAATACAACACCGGGTTCTATCATGCGGGAAGTATGGAATAATAACTATGGGAATGATGTACCGCAAATCACTTTGCAACTGACACCTTCCTCAACGGCCAAACTGACTTCTTTTGAAGTTCCTGTAGATGCCGGGGAGAATTACGGTGAAAGGATACGAGGTTATGTGATCCCGCCGGTTACGGGTAATTACAGATTCTCCATTGCGGCGGATGATGCCGGGGAATTGTGGTTGTCAAAAGATCAGGATCCGGCAAAAAAGTTAAAGATAGCCAGTACGTTAAGCTGGACGAACAGCAGGGAATGGTCAAAATTTGATTCTCAGCAATCGGCACCCGTAGTGTTAACGGCTGGACAACCGTATTATATTGAAACTTTGCATAAACAAGGCGGTGGCGGGGCCAACCTCGCTGTGCGCTGGACACTGCCCGACGGAACGGTTGAAACTCCCATCCCAGGGTCGAGGTTAGCGCCGTATACAGGTGGAGAAAGTACAGACAATAGTGCTTATACCGCATCTCCTGTGATCTATATGGAAGGAAAACACGATCTGACTATCAGCGGAAAGTACATCAGTGGCGGTACGGAACCGTTGATTTTCCTGAAAAACTGCTATAACATCACCATTAAAGGCAATAAACTAGCGAACTCTACCCAGGTTGGTGTTTACTTATACGCCTGTAAAAACATTACCGTGAATGATAATTATATCACGAATGTGAGCAGCGGTGTGTATGCGGAACAAACCAAAGAAGGTGGTATTGTAGTTAACGGCAACCAGTTTCTGAATATGAAAGGTCCTTTCCCAAGGGGTCAGTTCGTACAGTTTAACAATGTAGTTGGCCCGAATAGTTCCATCAGTAATAACAGAGGTGAAAATATTATGGGACAAAGTTATCCTGAAGACGCAATCAGCCTGTATCAAAGTAAAGGAACCGCGGCAAGTCCGGTAAAGGTAAATGGGAACTGGATCAGGGGGGGCGGACCAAGCGAAAGCGGGGGCGGAATTATGCTGGGGGATAATGGCGGCTCTTACCTGATCGCGCAGAATAATATCCTGGTAGATCCAGGTCAGTTTGGAATGGCTATCGCTGGCGGAGACCACAATACGATTATTAATAACCAGATTTATGGCAGACAGCAGTATTTCACGAATGTGGGCATTTATATAAATGATATTAACGGATATAAAACCACGTATTGTAAGATCGGCAATAATAAGGTCAGGTATTTCAATAAAGTAAACTACATGAATAATGCATGGATTTCCCCGAATAGCGATAAACCTGAAGCATGGGATACAAATATCTTCGGGGCGAATCTCAGCGCATCAATTCTACCGGCGGTTATCATTACAAAAAAATAACTATTGATGCTTTAACCAATAAGCTGCTGATCAAATCGTCCGGAGTTGCTCACTAATAATCAAATCCGGACGATGGTAAATCGACTGATAAAATAAAGCCCCGCAGATGTTTTATCACATTTGCAGGGCTTAAATTTGATAGCGCATGTCTTTAAATGATACAGTTATAATAAATTTCTCCTGGAACCATATTTGAGACTGCTTTTTTTCGTTTGGTCATCCTCCGCGGTATACTTTCTGTTCTTTAAACCCGGGTGACCGGCAAGGTCAGATTTACCGCTTTTCAAATGGTCTTCTGATGGTAAATCAGTTGCTTTACTTGATTTTTTTTGTGAACTAAACGGACCATTATCACTCCCCTGATTATCAATAATCTTTTTCATAATCTCCAGTTTTATATTTAGTTACAGAATTCAACACGCTGAAACATAAATAGTTTGAATTATTTTGATTTCAGGTATATGGTGCAACAAGCAGGTATTTAATACATTACAGAATATCTTTTAATTCTACAATTTTGAAGTGGTCTTCCGTTTCAATAAATGGCTTTATCATTGCCATATGTCCGGCCCCCAGTAAGATCATTATTTTTTTAGCCGACGGTGCTGTCTGTTTTTGTACTTGTGAATACATATATAAGTTTCTGCGGTACCACTCTGCCACTAAAAATGAACCGGCGAAATCATTCAGATTACCTCCCAAATTAAAGGTCTTCAAATAAAAACCAGCGTTCCTTTTTCTGTCTGCTTCAGAATTCAGATCCAGCAAAAACCCTGTAAGGCCTAAAGTAGCCATTTTATCGTTGTACTCTTTTGCTATTCCAGCCGACACCATACCGATTTCTTTCAATAACGATTCCTGTCCGGCAGCTTTTATTGCCCCCATCGCCGTATCTCCGGGAAGGTCCATCGGGTAATCAATCGCATTTAATTTGGTCAGCCCCGCCTTTTTCGCAGCCCTGAATGCCAGCTGGACAGTCTCATTCAAAGTATGGCTTTTATACCTTTTCTCCTCCTTATATTTCTTTTTGATATAACTATCATATTCACCTTTAACATATAATTGATAAAGCGAGTCTAACCCCTTTTGGTCATTATAATCCCACTCAACGAATATCTGGTCGGGCTGGAAAGCTTTAATCTTATCAGTGATGACCTCCAGTTCATTCTGTGAGGTCGCAGAGCGGATATCAAAATCATTCACCTTGATCATGTCGGCTCCCGGGTTGTGAAAATGGAAAGTTCCCACCAGCAACACTTCGGGTTTACTTTGTGCATGTAAAGTAATTCGCATGATCAAAATCAGGGATAAAACAAAGATGGGTTTGATGTATGTTTTCATGTTATGTTGGGTTGTTTGTTTATGATGATACAAAACAACATCATCCGGAACAGCACTTTAAATAAGATTGACGAACCGCAGAATTTGTTAGTTTAACCTGCATGAATACGTGATATATTATAAATTACCCTACTATAGGAATTTCATCAGCTTATTTCGAACGTTTAATCATATAATAAGGCATTTCATCATTAAAAAATCTATTTTTATCCGCCTTAGCGGAGATTTGAAGAATGACGCCTAATAATCACAGTTTATACCTGCATTCCATCTTTATTGTGTCTATTCTTGGAAGCAGATCTCTTTTCAGATCTTTGTATACTGAAGGTTATCAGTTTAAATGGTCAATGGACTTTCACCCTGTCATGATCCTGTTTTACATACTTGTATTGCTGGTCATCTATTTCACTGTTTTTGTTATCCTTAAAGAGCGTCCGCAACTTAAGAGGCCAGTAGCAAGAGCGATAAAAATAAGCGGGTTTGTTGCCATGTTTTTTCTCTTTATCCCGTTACGGTGGTTTTTTGATCAGAAACTTAGTGCCTGGCTGGTCGGCGTCACGAATTACCCGAAGGAGGTAGATCTGGATTTCTATTTCCACGATAACCTGGTGGTAGCTTTCGGAGTGATGATGGTAGCGTTGTTCCTGAAATTTATGAACGACTGGTATGTGAACGACCCGATCAAGTCGGCCCTCGAAAAGCAAAACCTTCAACTGGAACTCAGTTTTTTAAAATCACAGGTAAACCCGCATTTTTTATTTAATACATTAAATAATATCCAATCCTATATCGTACAAAACGAAAAGCTTAAATCTATCGAGCTGATTGGCAGGTTGTCGGAATTTATGCGTTTCTCTCTATATGAGTGTAACGAAGAATTTATCGACCTGGATAAAGAGATCGCTATGTTATACGATTATATTGAACTGGAAAAAGTAAGGTGCGAAGACCGGTTAAAGATTAGCTTTGCAGCAACAGGAGATTTCAACGGGTATCAAATTCCGCCTTTATTATTAATGACATTTGTAGAAAACGCCTTTAAACATGGTTCAGACGGGCATTCAGACCAATCTTATATCAAGATATCTATAAGTCTTGATATAAATAAACTTCACTTACACGCAGAGAATACTTTTTCTGAATCTAAACTAATTGATCCTAAAAGTGGCGGTATAGGCATACAGAACGTAAAGAGAAGATTGAAACATTACTTTGGCAACCAGCATACGTTGCAAATTAATACAGTTCAGGATATCTTTAAGGTAGACCTGCATTTATCCCTAAACCCTATTGCTGAAAATGATTTTTGACACATAACATCATGAAATTAATTAACTGTATTATTGTGGATGATGAACCACAAGCCCGCAAAATGATGGAAGCTTTTGTTTCACAATTGCCAAACTGGAAGATTTTACGCAGCTGCGCCAATGCACTGGAAGCTTTTGAGGCATTACAAACCCAACCTGTTGATGTGGCTTTTCTGGATATCAAAATGCCTGTTGTAAGCGGGATAGATTTTCTGAAATCTCTCAAGAACCCACCCCTAGTAGTTTTCACTACGGCATACAATAAATATGCGATGGAAGGTTATGAACTGAATGTTGTTGATTACTTGCTGAAGCCGATAGCGATGCACCGCCTGTTGCAGGCTGCTGAAAAGGTAGCAGAAAGGCTGTCGCTTAAACAGGAAAGTATACCTGATGAAAAACATAATGAGGCGACTTATATTTTTGCAAAGCATGAAAACAAACTGATAAAAATCAACTTTGATCAGATCCTCTACATAGAGGCGATGCAGAATTTTGTAAATATCCATACCGTTGAAAAAACGTACCTGGTCACCCAAACCATGAAAGCGATGGAAGAAGTATTACCTGCCACATTATTTACCCGCATCCATAAGTCGTACATCGCCGCAATGCATGCTATCACTTCGGTTTATGGCAACACCGTAGCAATCGGAAAAAAAGAACTCCCTATTGGCAGCAATTACAAAAATGCATTTCTGGATAGAATAGCGTCTTAGTCAGATAATGTTCCATAAGCTATGTAAAGTATCCTATCAGACTAATATCCCTGATTTATCTGGGATTGCCATTACAATCTCCATATTCAGAACTTTCTAAATAAAAACGTGGATAAGAATAACTCTTCCAGGAATTGTAAACAATCTTATGTTAGGTTCATCTTTAAGCAGTCAGCATCCAACTGGATCATTTATTCGGTAGAACTTTTAGTCATTTGTTCAGTAATACTCTATACTCACTCGTCGGACTGACCACCTATAATGATCTCAATACGCTACCTGAAGAATTCACCTCAAGGATATGCAACACGCCGCATTTTAAAGCCACGTTGTTACTCTGGTGGCCTACAGGAAAATCAAAACATACTGGATAGCCGTATTCTTTTACTTTTTCCATTACAATTTCGTGGATTGACTGTCCGAATTCATCCCCGGGTTCATCCTCTTTCATTTTAAACCCGCCAATGACAAGTCCGGCCAGATCAGAAAGTGCTCCTGTACGTTTCAAGTTCCAGAACATCCGGTCCACATTGTAAAGACGCTCACTAACGTCTTCTAAAAATAAGATTTTATCTTTTGTATCCAGTGCCGAACGGGTACCTGCGAGATTGGCGATGATACTTAAATTACCGCCTACCAATTGCCCCTCTCCTCTTCCGGTACGGTTTGCGGGGTTATGTGGGACAGTATGTTTAAAATCTTCTCCGGATAAAGCCTGCCTGATTGATAATATCATGGAAATCTGCACTGGAGAAGCCTTTGTCCAGTCGTCCGGAAAGCTATTGCACATCTTGGAATGTAATGTGGCGATACCATAATTCCGGTGGATATGACTATGTAAAACGGTAACATCACTGAATCCGATTACCCATTTCGGATGTTCTTTAAACTGTTTAAAATCGAGCTGATCAATAATCCTGACCAGGCCGTAGCCACCTCTTGCGCACATAATCGCACTGATATCCGGGTTATCGAGAAAAAGCTGAAGATCAGCCGCCCGCTCCGCATCTGTGCCCCCGTAAGTAAAATCTTTTTTTCCTGTTGCGGCGCCGACAATAACTTTGAAACCCCAGCTTTCCATTAGCTGAATAGCTGGCTGGACCTCCGCTGTAGTGATATAACCGGCCGGACTGGTAATGGCGATCGTATCACCGGTTTTTAAATAAGGTGGTAGTTTATGTTTACCCGGTTTTTCATTAAATAAAGGGGAGGCACGACTCACTGAAGCTGATAATACGGCAGCAGCCGCAAC
>Ga0247805_1001525_pt1 | contig 11081 bp, 7 predicted proteins | sample UWRJL044104R1_FD_180930 | JGI IMG/M metagenome (GOLD analysis project Ga0247805, IMG submission 180930) | Plant litter microbial communities from Arlington Agricultural Research Station in Wisconsin, United States - UWRJ-L044-104R-1 | ecosystem: Environmental > Terrestrial > Plant litter >...
CTTTCCAATTAGTCTGAAAGTAATCTAACCTCTCCCGTTCATAAAACAAATCAGCAATCAATAGCCCAGCACCATCTAACACTTGAATAGTTAATCCCGAGTCAAGACTCGGATCATTCCTTGCGTTACCAGTAAATTCTACCATTCCTTTAATGTTCCATGAATTAAGGCCAGCATATGTTCCTAAATTACATTTTGCATATTTTGGAGGACTACCATCAGGCTGGATGCATTCAGATCTAATATCTGTTGATGCATTTCTATACCTGTCGTTGGTCATTGATCCCAGTACAGTTATAAATTTGTTGTTGTGATCAGTGTAGTAGAGTCCATCCATGGACCATCTACCTACATCACCTGTTACCGAAGCCCCACGCTTCAATCCTTCCAGTAAATTTATTCCAGGTAATTCCGCTACAGGTAGTGTAGTTGGAACCCCAACCTGTATCTCAACACTATCAAAGTTTTCGATTTCACTAACCTGTAATCCGCCTCTAACGCTTTCATCACCTTGTACAATCCTTAATTTACCATCTTTAGAGAACCTATGTAGGGATGGTGTAAATCCATTGCCTGCTTGATATGGTACTGGTCCCCGACGATCATACCATGGCCTTTCCTCTCCTACTACACTAATAAGTAGTCCGCTTTCATGAACATGGTAGAACATATTAGTCTGACCTGATTGCCTGAACTCGCAATGTGCGCCAGCTAAAATATGATCACGATAGGTCATTACCCTATTGCCATGATTACCTTTAGGGCTTCCATCATCATTTTTATCAAAGGTAGTCCAATCATATTCCCCGTTTCTAGGGAACACACCTCTGTAGTTTGATTCTACAGTTCTTAAGGTGCTGAACATTGCTTTGCCGTTTTTAATTCCAGCTAACCTGTATTGATTAGGAGCATCTTTTATGCTTAAACTTGCCTGATAAGATATCATGCAGCCGTTATCAGTTTTATAGCAAAACGCATCGTCGATAGGAGAACCTGCTATAGGTCCTGTTGGAGGTATTACAAATTCTTCCTCTTTAACATCGTTGCCCCACAATGGATCGTTATCTTTGTCAAAGCCTATAAGCTCCCTCTTCCACCATTCCTGTTTAGTGACTACTCCATTGGCTTCAGTAAGCGCTATATACCTTACGCTACCATCTTCATACATTTGGTCAGTTCTGAATGGCTGAGGATTAACAATAGCTTTAGTTTGCCTAACACCAACCAAAGGATCCAATTCAACAACCATAAGCTGCGCATCAGGTCTACCTTCAATCTGGTATTTCATTGCTCCGTACATTCTTCTATTGGATAATGTAGTGAAACCGCGAATAGGAACTAATTGATCGTTACCGTGAGGAAATAAGAAGTTATATTTTAATTTCCAGGCTTGTCTTGGCGGTTTAGTAGGATCAACTTCAAATACATTATAGCCTGAGATAATAAAACTGTCCTGATTCTTATTGATCTTAACAGAATAGTTTTTAGGCAGATAATAGATTGAATCAATCAGTTTACCTTTGATGTCAAAATGCAGTAGCCTATTATTACCTGTATCGGATAGCCAGTATGTACCTTTTGGAGTGAAGGCTATACTTCCAGCTTCCTCCATACTATTTTTGTTAAAGAACCATTTATCATCAAACACCTCTTTATTACCTTTCCCGGTATAGCCTCCTAATTTTCCTCTAGTCCAAACATGAGCCCCAGTATTTATATTGTAGGTTTTGATCTGCTGACTTGTTCCACTATCAACAATAGTAATATTGTCTCCGAATTCATGAATGTCTACTACGCTACTAAAGCCTTTTAAAGTGAGGGTTATGGTGCCTAGTGATCCATTAGCATTAACTTCACGTTTAACTACTTCAGTGCCATTGGTGACGTACCACAAATATTTACCTACTACACGAACTGAACTTGGTTTGTCAATTTTAGTAACGCTCAATACAGCACCGCTATCTTCGTCTAATACCACGATGTGGTTTATTGCACCCTTCCTAGATAAGAATATAAAATCATCATTTGCTGATAATCCACTTGGTGAAGTACTTGCTCTTATTGGTTCTTTAAAAACTCCAATTGCATGATTATATTCCGAACCTACATCACACTTAACATATTGTCCTGCACTGAATTCGGTAAAGTTTTTACCTGATCTATCAGTAGCAAACAGGAAGTTTTTAGCGTTATGCTCGTCGTAGGAATCTATAACAGTTCTGATTATCTTAGTGCTATTGATAGCCACAAAACTTGTTATCTGATTGCCACCGTATTCTTTTTTAAATACATAAGCTCTTTGAGGATCATCTAAGTAGAAGTAATGTTCAGCTAAGTCACTTTCACCATAATTACTCATGTAGATGCAAATCCATCTTCCATCGGTGTGCTGTGTAATCCTTATTTGGGAAATATCGTCAAGAGGTCTATGAACATCATCACCATAATCGCTTGCAGAAGTGTTAGCCCAAACTTTCCAGTTGTATTTAATATCACTGGATAGGACACGAGCTTCAAAGTCACCAGTAAGAGGATTTCCGAAGTCATCTTTATGATCCCAACGTTCTATATGAGTCCCTTCTTCGAAATGTCTGGCACTCCATAGGGTACAGACTAATTGGCCAGTGTCTATGTTGTATACCCCACCACTTGTAGTACCCGCTTTCTTTAGGGTGAAAGTGAAGTTGTCAATTAACTTAGTAGGCGGCTTTATCCCAACTTGTATCTTACCATTCTCATAGGTTACCTCTATTCCTTCACCAACTTGAAGCAATGATAAAACGAAATCTTTAACTGCATCATCCAATACCCCACCTTTGCTATAAGCTGTTTGAATAGCTGCTTTAGCAACACTGCCTGTAACCGGAAACGAAGTGCCATCAGCAAGTGTTACTACTCGCGATGGACTTACGACGTACTCTTGCAGGCCAGTTTTCGTTTTTATTGTGGGCATAGTTACTACTTGTTAAACATCAGTTGTTATAGAAATTCTAGATATATCTATAGAAGGTGCTACTCCTGTTGCATAATTACTAGCTACACATTTATGAGCTAATAATCCAGCAGGAACCTCTGTTAATATCCCAGTTGCAACATTACCTGTGTTTAATCTTTTTACAGAATACAACCCTGTAGTAGAATTTGCTGGCACAGTGAAAGTAACTTCGTATAAATCAACACCTGAAGTATTACACGGAAAATTAGATCCTAAATTAATTATAGAGCCACTTGCGGACCTTAATTTAAAATTGGTATCTCCTGGGTCTGCAAAAATATGGATACTATCATTCAAAGTCGAAGGTAGTGTGGTGTTTGAATAAAATCCACCCATTCCTATGGAGTACTGATGCCCTGCATTATATGCTTGTATACCGAATACCAGTTTAACAACAAATCCATCTACTACATTGAATTGCTGATTCCCTAATTCTCCTGCATTTGCATTAGCAGTTGTAGCTCCAACCCGTCCAACTTTTCTTTGTCTGGTATAATAATTAGTTAATGCAATAGCCCTAGATGTTGCTGTTCCCTGTCCATTAGAAGAAAGACCAACTAGCGTAACTGTGGTATTACCTCCTTGAGTTTCTATAAAAACAGTTCTTTTCCCTGCTCCTACATTTCCTAACGCGGAAATTGCTGAAGATACAAATTCAGTGTTAGCTACTTTCTTCGAACTATCACCTATAGATGGGGTTACTGAATAAGTATCTTTAACAAGGCGTTCATAGGCAACAGCACCATTTGATGATATATATTTATACGGTGTTTTTTCAGATTCTGTTATTGATACTTTCGAAACATCTATAGCAGATTCATAAACCATATTATAGCTATTCGGCAAAATATACTGCTGCTCATCCTTTATCGGAATAATATCTCCGTTGCCAGTTATTTTGAGATTAAACTCATTCCCTCCAGCAAAACCATTACAATAAATCGCAGTTTTATTTCCTCCTCCATCAGGTAACAGATACCCTTGAAGAAATTTATTATTCAGGACTTTACCTTCTGTATTGGAGCCTTCAAAGTGAATAGGCTGACTTGTTGCTTCGTAATCGACATTAACAAATACAGAGTTGTTTAAAGAACTAGCATATACAGCGTGCTTTCCAGAATGATTTTCATGATGCAAAAATGTTAGCTGATTGATTGAATGTGCTCCGTCACTATTACTGCTTTTAAAAGTGATACCGTTCTTACCTGATCCAGCATTTGTTCTGATGTAGCCGAATTTACTATTTCCGTAACCTGTTGTAGTACTTGTATTGTGAAGTAATAAGCTACCACCTACACCATAAGCATCTAATGACTCGATATTACAATCAAAGAAATTTTTCATCTCTACTGCATGATACAATGGATTTTGTGAGGTACAGATAACATTACTAAATAACGATTTATAGAAACTCATTTCTGATAAATCACCAGTATCGTCACCTAGTATACATGATTTTGCGTTTGCTCCAGCAAATATCTGCATATCTAAGAAACAAACACTAGCGCAATTCTTAATAACAAAACCGTTTTGGTCAGTGGTATTCTGAACAACTTTAGTGGATAGTCCTTTCCCTTGAAAAATAAGTTGAGAGTATGGACTTGAATCAGCTTCTATAATGCCTTCCCATCCATCAACTATCACTTGATTTGATAGGTTTACTTCATTAAGGTTAAAGAATATTTTACCGCCAGCACTACCTGCACCTCCACCTTTCGGTATTAATGCATTTACAGCACTCTGTATTACTGTAGTTAAATTTGCGCTTTGAAAATCAACTAAATCCTTTTTAAAAGAAGAGGCATAGTAGATATTGCCATTTTTGCTAATTACATAATCACTTGTAACCCCTGAGCCGTTACCCCCACCTTTAAGAAAAAAATTGTCAGTTAGTTCATTAAACAATTGATCGTGAGTCCAGCCTGTAACATTGGTAGTTACTCCTGACTTTATAATGCCAGTAACCAATGACTTGTCAATCACAACCCCGCCTCCGCTATCTCCGTTTGGTGAAGCATAGAAGTAATTGGCGTTCGCACTGTTTCTAATGTCACGGCCTAATCTCCATGATGGTGTAATGCTTTCGTAACGAACTCCTGCGTCCGTTTTTAAGAAAATTTGCCCTTTGGCAGTTAATTCTATGATCATTTGATTGGTTTATTTAAAATCTGATTATGTCGTAACTTGCATTAATACTTGGAACCCATTTGGTGTTCCCTGGGAATTTACTGTACCTGCCTTGGATGGAGAAACGACCAAGATCAATCCGTGCAGCTGGTCCATAACTGAATTCTCCCGTTGCCGTGTTGTATGAACTGTTGGCTTGTAGCCTCAATCCGAACGCGGGTTGTTTTTGTTCAAACTCCACGTAGTCTGTACCGTTTATGGTAAATTTCTTGCTATTACTAGTAACTGCGAGAATACTTTTTTTTGCACCTAGAAACCAACTACGTTTCCAATACTGAGTAGCACTAAGTTTAATATTTGCACTTATATCAGCAATCCCTTGATCATTGGTATCCAATTCATTATATGGTGGAGTAAATTTTAAACTAAGATCCGAGTCTTTATAAGTATAGTAAGGGCGATTGTTTGCGTCAAGCTGCTTACGTAATTTTATATTTTCGGCCTCTAATGTACCTTTGACAATCAGTATCTCTTTGAGTTGCTTAGTCCTGATATCTAGCGCCATTGCAGTAGTATCTATAATACCTTTGGTGGCCTCATTGGATTGAACCTGTTCTACTGTAGCTTTATTCCCGGTAATATCATACAGCACCGTTTCAATCCCTACACTATCAACTTTACGTGCTATCTCTTTAGCCTCAGTCACAATTGCCTTTGTTACCTTAGCATCTTGGTTTTCTTTGTTAACTAGCTTCGTATGCTGCTTCACGCATTGCACCACGAGCACGGCACACCCTATCAAAAGGAGTCCGATTATAATATATAATTTAACGTTTTTCATAATTGTTATTCCTCCTTAAGTATTTTTTTTGCCTTTTGTCCAACCTTGTTTCTTATAGTGCTGTCTAATTCTTTCTTGTCCTGAGCTTGTTGCAGTATGATTCCGTTCTTTACAAGCAAGGCGGTGGTGAGGGCGTCTTTGTCAGCGCGCGCCTGAGTGAGCTCAATACGTAACTGTTTCTTTTCAGCTTCGCAATTGATATTTACCTGATCACTAGATCCAGTGAATTGATACACGAAATACCATAACAGCGAAACAGCCACGATCAACATGTATGTTGGAGGCGACTTTAGAACCTGGTTAAAGGATATCTGAGGGGAGGAGACTTGCATACTTATCCTACGTAAGGTTTAAGCCTGCTCAACCAAGAGCGAAGGAATTGTGCTTGATCATTTTTAGCCCATGATTTGTAAGCTGCCTCTCTGAGGGCGTTGTATTTAGTATGAGTAATTTTAGGCGGGATGCTATTGACTGCTGCTAGTGTTTTTGGCCCAATTTTACCATCTTGTTCTAATCCTAGAGTTTGTTGAAGGAATTTTGCTGCTCTTGGTGTACCTGAATTAACACCAAAGTCATATACTGTATTGGCTATTTGCTGATCATTGATTTGATCAAGTTTATTGACGTCCCAAAAGTTGGTTTTGTAGAAAGATGAAATCAAAAGTCCGACAGGTTCGCTAGTTACTTTAGCGCTTGAATTAATCCATTTTGCAAGACTGTATTTTTCTTGCATTGGTTTGTTCAACTTCGCATAGTCAGCTTTATATTTGTCAATATACTTCCATCCCTCCCATTTAGGCCAATAGTTACGGGCAATACCAGCGTAAGTTTCACCTCCACTGTCTGCGGGATTATTAGCATAAAGCCCCTCATTTCTACCTGTTATCTTCTCTGCTATATCAAATTTAGCCATACCCGATCTTCACCTTATTGGTGTTCATGCAAATCTACATCCATGGTCGCGGGTGCGACTCCGTGTTGCTTTACGTGGTTCAGCTAGTAAATAAAATCTAGTACTTTTTTGGGATTGTTTGATGTTCTTGCCGAGCATACCTTTGAAGTATGAAAACAACGAATTATATCAGGGCGGGTTGATCTAGACAGGATTGCGCTAAAACAAAAAAAATAACAGTACATTTGTATCAACTAAATATAACGCGATGAAAAACAACTACCTAACACTTGCCGCCTTAGCTGCAACACTAGCATTTACCAGCTGTAAAAAAGATGCCGACTTTACTGGAGACAACCTTCCGAAAGTGACCTACTCCATCCAATGCCCTCAATGCGTTGTTGAATTAGAGACTAAATCAGGTAAGAAGAAATTCACTATAAAAGGATCTGATGAGATTATTACTAATACCAAAAAAACAGTGCTTAATGCAACTGCTACGGGTACTGATTACATAAACTTGAGCGTGTCATATAACGACCAGCATATTTACAGTTCATCTAAGAACTTTAAAGAAACAAGTAAAGTAATTTACACTATCAATACTCAAGTAAAATAGGAGCCCGGAATTAACCAGGCTCTTTATTATATTACATTGTTGGCATAATAGAATCAAGTTCTTTAACCAATTCAGACACAAGATCAGCGTCAAATGAGGCGTAATTAAATACTACATTCAATTGGGTTCCAGTTTTAGAAACATAGACAGAGGCAGAATTGGCCTCTTTTTTTGTGCCTTGAACACTTACCGATTGAGGCGCTTCATTGCCTATACGCTCATAACTGAATTGTAATTCCCATCCATTGTAGGACATGCTTTCGGTTGTTCTTTGTGTCGTTGACACGTTTACTCTGTTAGATTTACTCATGATTATTCTGATTTTAATTTATCTGTGAAATATTGGATTATTTGTAAGTGAGCGAATACTTTATAGCATCTTGGAGAAATATTAAGCGTTTCAATTACTTGCTTTATTTCTTCTTTAGTAACTTCTGCTGTTTCTCCTTTATGAAGTATTCTTGCGATTCCATCAAGTTCAATGGTTTCTGCATTTAAAAAAAGCATGTTGCCAATCTTTTGTGGAAGGTCTGGAACTTGGATAATGAATCCATCAAGATCCTTAATTTCAATTTCTGTTAAGTTTATATTTATCTTTTCCATAATATTTTATCTTGAAGGCATTGGTAAAAAGGTGTAATTTGCTGTCAAATAAGATCCAACTTCTACAGCAACCCCTGCAACTATTCTAATTCCATTTGTTCGACTTCCATTTACAGATAGAGGAATAATCCCTGTTTGACCATCAAAGCCTTGTACTTTTAATCCGTTGGTTGATACACTACTTGAATTCATAATGCCTGTAACCTGAACATCTCCAACGAACTGACCAGCGAAGTTTCCTAACCCTGCTCCTGATGCTTCCGCATATAGCGCGACGTTGAATCTATTACCAACTTGATTAGTGGAATAGAATCGTGCAGCATAATAAGTAGCTCCAATTTGCGTATCAACATTGCCTCCAGAAGCAAGGTACAGACCAATTTGGACCTCAGTCTTTCCCCCATTTGCGTGAGCTTTAGAAGATAGTATTTTAGCTGTTCCTGTAGTATCCGCCATTCCAGTAGCATCAATAGTCCAAGTTCCTAAAGTCCCGGTTGTTGCTTGAAGGTTAGTGGCCGCAATATTAAGCGCGGTCAGATATGCAACGTTAATCACATTAGCCCTGATATAAGCTGCATCAATGCTAAAAGTTGCAACATTTCCAGCATTGATATAGGTAATCCCGCTATTGGCGCCTATCTGCTGAATATCAGAGAACGCTAGCGGCTTTAGGGATGCAGTAAGGTTTGTGTATGCTGTGTTGGCGGCTGCTACTGCATTGTTATAAGCGGCAGTTGCTTTATTGGATGCATCGGCAGCAGCAGCTATTTGAGCAGCACTAGCGGCCTGATTAGCTTTTGTCTCAGCATAAGTATTGGATGCAGCAACGGCATTGGAATAAGCTGTATTGGCTTTTGTCTGTGCATCAGTAGAAGATGCTGCAATAGCGGCAGTTTGTGCTATGTTAGCTTTGGACGTCGCCACACTATCAGCGAATGTGTTGGCGGAGGCAAGGGCAGCATTGGCTTTAGCAGTAGCATCAGCGCTTACATCTTCCGGTGCCGGGCTCCAATCAGTAGCTTTATTACCCTCTTCAATTTTGATATTGGTAATCCAGAAAATTTGTGTACCACCTGTACCGTAAATAATAAAAGGAGTATTGACATTTGATCCTGTGGTTAGAACATGAGATACCCGATTCCATTGGGTTACATTTCCAACATTTACATTTACACTAGTAGCAACATTATCAAACCCTATTCTTAGGTTAGTTCCGCCACTATAATCTGCAGCTTTAATATCAAAGGAAATAGCATACTGTGTTAGTGGTTTAAATGGAATAGCTAGTTGACTGAAAGTATAAATTCCATTGCTGTTAGCGTAGCTGCTTACATAAATAGCTGTTCTTCCTTGGGTATTGTCTAAAACTGCAGTACCACCATTGCTAACGTAATTATAATACCCGAACTGAAAATTGCTATTTAGCAGAATATTACGTCCGCCAATTCTTAATGCATTTAATTTATTCTGAGCGTCTAAGGCTGCTGCTAATTCTGCCGCGATCCTTGCAGCTTCAGCTTTAGTAGTAGCGTCTGCTTTTGCTTCATTCAATTTAGCTGTAGCATCTGCAATTGCCCTAGCCTCTTCTGCGTCTACGATACCGTCCGCGTAGGCTTTGGTCTCAATAGCTTTTAAATTATCCTGAGCGGTTGCATAAGCAATAGCTGCTGCTTGTGCTGCATTGGCTTTATTGGTAGAATCATTGTAGATATCCTCTGGCGCTGGTGTCCAATCTGTAATCTGGTTACCTTGCTCCAATTTCATCCAGGCAACACTTAAATCGTTTACGGGTTGAAAAATAAATGGCACAAAATAATAAGCGTTGGCAGAAGTATGAAAAGTATAATAAATCTGTTTCCAGGAAGTTGTAATTGCTTCATCAAAAGCTACAGAAGTCCATTCGCCATTGTTACTTTGAGCCTGATTCCTGACATGGAAGTGTAATGGTATATATTGATTGCTATTACTGGCGGCATTAGATTTTACCATTGCAGAGAATGTATAATCTTTGTTCGGCTCGACAAAGTACAAATTCTGATTACTAGCGCTATTAGCTGGATATTTTACAGTAGGGGCACCTTGGTAAAGAACTGAATTATCTAGTACACCTGCTCCAAAAGGCGCCTTGCTATTAACTATTATATTTTTAGATCCTAATTGAATAGAACTGATTTGAGAAGAGGTGTTAGCTGCTGCAGCATTTATAGCAGCTATCTGAGCGGCATTAGCTTTAGCCTGAGCTCCTGCGGCTGTTTCAATTCCGCCTACTATTAGTTGGTTAACATTAATTAGGTCAGCCTTTATATACCCACCTTGAATAATGGTTTCGCGCTGCATTGCCGTATACACCAATTGATCGAATGCTAATGCTCCGAGTGATCCTTGAAGGGTTGCTAAATTTGCTGCTGCTGTATTGGCTGCTGCTTGAGCTGCGTTAGCTACGGTGTTATCGGTGTATTTTGAAGCTAAATCCCAATCTGCACTATTGTAGGCTCCTGATAAGCGGGATACTATACACCTCATTAAATTACCCGTACTCCCCTGAGCCCAAAGATCACCTTGTTTATATGGTGTGGTGGGTTGCGCAACGAATGTAGTACGTTTACCATCAGCAGTATCTAGGGCTAGGTTTGCTTTCGCAAGCGCTTCTGATACGCCAGAGTCAGATAACAGTAACCATTGATAAGTAGTGCCACTCTTCTGAAACCTGAATGAAGCCCCGGAAACGTTGTTATAGAATAAATCACCTAAATGATTCTCTTTGATTTCGGTTGTGTTCCAATCAACTGCAGGTACATTTGCCAGTGTTGGATCGTAACCATAGAAATAACTTTCAATTGCTCCATCTAATTGACTTTGAATATCAGCTAATTCCTGAGGTAGGGTGTTAGTGATGTAGTCGTTTATATCTTCCGTTTTAGCTTCTAATAAAGCTACATTCTGCAACGAACCATTTGCTGACCTGAACTTAATCACTCCACTAATTTCACCTGAATCTAAATCG
>Ga0247805_1001529_pt1 | contig 11066 bp, 8 predicted proteins | sample UWRJL044104R1_FD_180930 | JGI IMG/M metagenome (GOLD analysis project Ga0247805, IMG submission 180930) | Plant litter microbial communities from Arlington Agricultural Research Station in Wisconsin, United States - UWRJ-L044-104R-1 | ecosystem: Environmental > Terrestrial > Plant litter >...
CATCTAGTTTTTCGTGCCTCTCCTCCCGGTTCATGTCGGTCATCTCCAGGATAGCCATGATGTTGTCTTCAACCGATAATTTCCTGAAAACTGAAGCTTCCTGGGCCAGATAGCCAATCCCTTTCTGAGCCCTACGGTACATCGGATCGCTGGTGATGTCCTGGTCATCCAGAAAGATGGTGCCCTGATTCGGTTTAATTAAGCCTACAATCATATAGAATGAAGTCGTCTTTCCTGCACCGTTTGGTCCAAGCAAACCTACAATCTCACCCTGACTTACATCAAATGATACATCATTTACAACAGTACGCTGTTTATATTTCTTAATTAAATTTTCAGCTCTTAAGATCATTTGTAATTACGATTTACGAAATATGATTGTCTGTTTATTCTGCTAATTTTATGGCTTTGATATTGAGTTGTATGCGTTTCTGATCTCTCCACACGTTCTCCTCTATGGTATAACAAACAGAGAAGGGACGGTTTGGTTCTAAAAGAGTTTCATACGCTGCAAGACCAAATCCAATACTTTCAAAAATAGCTGAATTTTGTTGTTTTAAAGTTAGTTTTAAATGTTTTTCGCCAACAATATACGGCTTTCCAATTAAACTTACTTTGTGGCTGACAAAGACCGGAGCCATATTGTGTGGGCCAAACGGAGCCATCTGTGCAATGATCCGCTGAAATTTCCCGTCAATTTGAGCTAAGGAAATCTCGTTATCTATCTTGATTTCAGGACAAAGTAAGTCCTCGGTAATTGTCGCTGCGACTACCTTTTCAAAACGCTCTGTAAAAGATTCGATATGTTCTGGTTTCATCGTCAGCCCGGCCGCAAATTTATGTCCGCCAAACTGTACCATCAGGTCCTGGCAGGACAACAAGGCCTCGTACAAGTCAAAACCTGCCACCGAACGCGCCGAGCCCGTCAGTAGGCCATTCGATTTAGTCAGCACAACAGTAGGTCGGTAATACTTTTCCGTTAGTCGCGATGCCACAATGCCAATTACCCCCTTGTTCCAGCTTTCATGATACACCACTGTTGTTTTTTTATTCATTAAGATCTCACAATCTTCAATCAATGCTAAAGCCTCAGCGGTAATGTTTTGATCAGAAGTTTTGCGTTCTGTATTCTGAAGATTGATAAATAAGCTTTGTTCAAGAGCCAGACCATCTTCATCGCAAAGCAGCATTTTTACAGCCTGGTTGGCATGGTCCATCCGGCCAGCAGCATTGATCCTTGGCGCCAGCGAAAAGACCACATCCGTAAGGGTATAGTGTTTGTTTTTGCCAGAGATGTCCATCAAGGCCTTCAAACCCATACAGGGCTTAGTATTCAGCTTAATCAGTCCATGATAGGCCAGGATTCGGTTCTCATCCTCAACAGGTACGATATCTGCTGCTATGCTCACCATGACCAGGTCTATGTATTGCTCGTACTGATGTGCTGGTAATTGATGTCGGATGCAATAAGCCTGAGCCAGTTTAAAGCCTATACCACAGCCTGCAAGTTCTTTGAAAGGATAGGTGCAATCTGCACGTTTGGGATCCAGGATGGCAACCGCTTCCGGTAGTTCATCTTCAGGAAGGTGGTGATCGCAAATGATAAAATCAATACCCAGACTATTGGCATATGCGATTTTATCATTCGATTTGATTCCGCAGTCCAGCGCAATAATCAGGGTATAGCCATTGTCCCGGGCGTAGTCAATGCCAGTGGTCGAAATGCCATAACCTTCCTTATGCCGGTCTGGTATATAGTAGGCAATGGTTGAGCTAAAGTTTCGGAAAAAACTATAGGCAAGCGCAACTGAGGTGGTCCCATCCACATCATAATCGCCGTAAATCAAAATGTGTTCCTGCTGTTCCAGCGCTTTTTCTATCCTTACAATTGCTTTGTCCATGTCCTTCATCAGGAAGGGATCATGGAGATGCGCCATCTGGGGTCTGAAAAAATCTTTGGCCGCATCAAAGGAGGTAATGCCACGCTGAACCAGTATTTGTGCTAAACTTGGATCTATAGTTAATTTTTGTGCAAGCAAATCTGTCTGTTCCTGATTGCCCTGTACGGCCTGCACCCATCTTTTCTCCATTTAAATATATTATATTAAGTTCATAGCGGTTCCCTATCTTTGTATTGATTCGTAAATATATCATTTAATTAATAACTACGCCATTGCAAGTTCACACTTTATATGAAGGTTCCTACTCCGTAGATGCGAGTAAAAAGTTCGTTCCATTTAATCCTGAGACAGATAATCCCAAAGATCGCCCGGCATCTTTGTTTATACATGTACAACCTTTTCTCGTGAAAATGGGTGATGACCTGCTCTTGTTCGATGCGGGCCTGGGTTATAGCGATGAGCAGGGCAGGCTTATATTACATGAAAATATCAGGAAAGCAGGGTTCAGTCCCGACGACGTGACTATGGTTTTGATGTCACATTTACATTTCGACCATTCCGGCGGCATGATCCACCAGGTAAACGGGCAGACAGAACTGAGTTTCCCCCATGCAACATATGTCATCCAACGGGGAGAATGGGAGAGTGCCTTCAGTAATAAATCTTCTTCTTACAAAGTGGAGATCTTTGAATTTTTACAGCGAAATGCACAGCTGGTACTCATTGACGGTTCCGGACAGCTCACCGATCAGATCAGTTATGAATTAACCGGCGCACATACGCCTTTCCACCAGGTATTTTTACTGGATGATGGGGTTGATAAGGTCTTTTTTGGTGGTGATGTTTTGCCAGAGCCCGAAGAACTTTTGCGTAAATTCATCGCTAAATATGATTTTGACGGCCGTAAAGCCATGGAGTTGCGTGAAGAATTTGGGAAAAAAGCTGCAGCAGAAAACTGGAAATGCCTGTTTTACCATGCAAAAACTAAGGCAACAGGTTATGTCCGGTTAACCGATGGGCATTTCAGTATAGACTAAACTTTTACTCCAGTTGTTTAAAAAGCTCAATGAGCCTTTCCATAGACAGGGGTTTTGAAATGAAGCCTTTCACTTTAGTATAAGTTTTGGCTTTTTCAATGTCATTTTCATAAACCGATGAGGAAAGCATATAGAGGTCAACCGGTGGGCTAACCTGTAACTCATTATAAGCGTCAAGGAACTCCCATCCATTTAGGATGGGCATATTGATGTCGACCAGGATCAGTTCAGGAAAGTTGGGCTGATGCAATACAGACTTGAGGTAGTCAATTGCTAACTGTCCGTTTCCCTTGGCTACCATTTCAACATTATATCCCGTTTTTTGTACAATTTTTTTAATGATGAAGATGTTAATGTCATCATCATCGATAACGAGAAGGTTGATCTTTTGATTCGTCATAAAGATTTCCGGCAAAAGGCCAGATTGGGTATCTATAAAGTTATAAAAAAAGCCATTATTAATAATGGCTTTTTTATAAATAAAAAATAAAATTTTATGCGCTTAAAATTACGCCGTAGTTTCTTCCATATAGCTCTCAATCGGCGGACAAGCGCAAACCAGCGAACGGTCTCCAAATGAGTCATTTACTCTTCCAACTGAAGGCCAGAATTTATAAGCTGCTACATATGGCAATGGGAAAGCTGCGGTTTGTCGGCTGTAACTGTGGTTCCATTCGTCACCTGTTACATTGGCTGCAGTATGCGGTGCGTTCTTTAAAGGATTGTCCGTTTTGTCTAAATCGCCATTTTCTACAGCAGCTACCTCTTTTCTGATCGCGATCAATGCATCACAAAATCTGTCCAACTCATGTTTAGGCTCACTTTCAGTTGGCTCGACCATCAGTGTTCCCGCTACCGGGAAAGATACCGTTGGTGCGTGGAAACCATAATCCATTAAACGCTTGGCAATATCCACTACCTCAATGCCAAAGTTTTTGAAGCCCCTGCAGTCCAGGATCATTTCATGTGCACAACGTCCCTGAGCACCTGAGTATAAAACCGGGTAGTGTTGCTCTAAACGTGCCTTCATGTAATTTGCATTTAGAATCGCATATCTGGTTGCATTGGTTAGCCCTTCAGCGCCCATCATGGCGATATAAGCGTGAGAAATCACCAAAATCGAAGCAGAACCCCAGGGTGCAGAAGATACCGCATGGATCGCCTTGCCATTGTCAATATCTACTACCGCATGTCCCGGTAAATAAGGTACCAGGTGTTTCGCTACACCGATTGGTCCCATACCAGGGCCGCCGCCACCATGTGGAATACAAAAAGTTTTATGTAAGTTCAGGTGACAAACATCCGCACCAATTGAACCCGGACTGGTTAAACCAACCTGTGCGTTCATATTTGCACCGTCCATATAAACCTGACCACCGTTTTCGTGAATGATGTTACAAATCTCTATAATGCTTTCTTCAAATACACCATGCGTAGATGGGTAAGTTACCATCAGGCAAGACAGATTTGCCGCATGTTCTTCAGCTTTCGCTTTCAAGTCAGCTACGTCAATGTTGCCGTTTTCTAAAGATTTTACAATAATGATCTTCATGCCAGCCATTGCTGCAGATGCAGGATTGGTTCCATGCGCAGAAGAAGGAATCAAAGCAATGTTACGGTGTGCATCACCGCGGTCCTGGTGGTAAGCCCTGATTACCATCAATCCTGCATATTCACCCTGAGCACCAGCATTTGGTTGTAAGCTCATGGCTGCAAATCCGGTAATTTCGCTCAACCATTTATCCAGTTCATTGAATACGTTATAATATCCTGCAACCTGATCAGCAGGAGCAAAAGGATGCAGCTTACCAAATTCTGGCCAGGTAACCGGAATCATTTCGGTAGTTGCATTTAATTTCATGGTACATGAACCCAAAGCAATCATCGAGTGACAAAGCGAAAGGTCTTTGGTCTCCAATGATTTGATGTAACGCAACATCTCATGCTCTGAATGATGTGCATTGAACACCGGGTGTGTTAAATAAGCTGATGTACGTTGTAAAGTTTCAGGTATTACCGTCTCTACCGATTTGTCGTCTGCCAGCTCCACTGCATCAGCAGCAATGCCTTTTACCTTCGAGAAAATCTTGGTTAACAATTTAATATCTTCCACTGAAGTGGTCTCATCCAATGCAATGGTTACCACACTGCCATTGTAATGCAGGTTGATCTCATTGTCGATACATTCTCTGTGGATCGAGTCAACCAGGTTGCCGAGATCTAACTGAATGGTGTCAAAATAAGCTTTGTTCAATTGGGTATAACCCGCTTTTTCCAATGATTTGGCTAAAGTAATTGCCAGACCATGCGTACGTTCTGCAATAAGTTTTAAGCCTTTCGGACCATGATAAACGGCATAAAAGCCAGCCATAATGGCCAGTAATGCTTGTGCAGTACAGATATTTGAAGTTGCTTTATCTCTACGGATATGTTGCTCACGGGTTTGTAAGGCCATGCGTAATGCATAGTTCTCATTGCTGTCAATAGTTACCCCGATGATACGTCCCGGAATTGAACGTTTATATTCATCCTTAGTTGCAAAATAAGCGGCATGTGGTCCACCAAAGCCCATTGGTACGCCGAAACGCTGGGTAGTACCCACCACGATATCAGCACCCCATTCACCCGGAGGCATCAATAAGGTTAAGCTCAACAAATCGGCCACTACCGTTACTTTTACGTTCTTTTCATGTGCTTTGCTGGCAAAACCAGTATAATCAAATACTTCTCCATTACCTGCAGGATATTGTACAATTGCACCAAAAAACTCATCTGTCAGATCAAATGACTGGTGATCGCCAATTACCAGCTCAATTCCAAAAGGATTGGCGCGGGTTTTTAGAATATCTATCGTTTGTGGGAAAAGTAATTCAGAAACAAAGAATTTCGTCGCCTGCTGGTTTTTGCGCAAGCTGTATTGCATAAACATGGCTTCTGCAGCAGCAGTACCTTCATCCAACAAAGAGGCATTGGCAATTTCCATTCCCGTCAGGTCAATTACCATGGTCTGGAAATTCAATAAGGCTTGTAAACGGCCCTGAGCAATCTCCGCCTGATAAGGCGTATACTGTGTATACCATCCTGGATTTTCCATCACGTTACGTAAAATCACTCCAGGGGTGATGGTATCGTAATAACCTTGTCCAATGTAAGATTTAAAGACTTTATTTAAAGCCGCAGTCTGTTTTAATGCCGCCAGGTAATCTTTCTCAGATTTCGCCTTTGGTAAATTTAAAGGCTGTTTTAACCGGATGGTTTGAGGAACAGTTTGTTCAATTAATTCGTCAATAGAAGCCAGTCCAATGGTATGTAGCATGGCCTCTGTATCTGCTGCATTAGGTGCAATGTGACGGTCTTTAAAATCCTCTTTGTAATGAATGTTTAAGCTCATGAAGTCTATGAATAAAAAGTTGCGCAAAGGTAATAAAAAATACCCTTAGCTTCAGTTAAAAAGACTTCATAAACTTTCAGATTAATCGCCTGTAACCATCCAGCCCTCTTCTTTTTTGTATTTGAGCTTGAATGTTTTGGTGATGAAATTGCCCCCAACATTTTTGTCCTGGTAAAAAACAGTGAAAGGGTTCTTATCTTTTTTCAGCATCACAGTTACTTTTGCGCTTTTATTGGCCGATTTGTCAATCGTTGCAGGTTTGCTTTCATCCATTAAGTAAGCGATACCTTTTACTGTAGCCTGATCCTGTTCCTGTTTCACCACAAAAGGCTTGGCTTTATCGGTTAACGTAATCAGGTAAACATAACTGCTGTCCCTGGATAAGAATTTTTTCTTTTGATCTTGTAAACTCATCTCTACATAACCTTTTTTCTGCAGGTCCTGGTATTTAAGCAGATTTAGCTTATCATGCTTGCTTTTGAATTTGATTTCCCCCAGCGCTACTTTTACGGTTTCATATTCCGGGTTCGATTCCAGGTAAGCTGCAACCAGTTTGGTAGCGGTACTTTGTTCCAACATCGCGTTATTGCCGCAGGCGGCTAAAAACAGGCTAAATACAAATGCCAGGGCGTATAATCTTTTCATCATGCTCATTTTAATTCTTCAGTTGTCTCAAATACATTTGAACCGTGTTTTCCAATCCGAGGTATAGCGCATCACTGATCAGGGCATGTCCAATGCTCACTTCCAGTAAACCCGGAATGCTTTGTGCGAAATAATGCAGGTTATGCAGGTCCAGATCGTGACCCGCATTGATGCCAAGGCCAAGTTCATGGGCTTTATGTGCTGCCGCCACATAAGGTAAAACAGCCTTTTCGCGGTTGTCATAATAATTGTGTGCATAGGCTTCGGTATACAATTCAATCCGGTCTGTACCGGTTTCTTTGGCACCTTCAACCATTTCTACGATGGGGTCAACAAAAATGGACACCCGAATTCCGGCCGACCGGAACAGGCCAACCATTTCTTTGAGGTAGTCGAGGTGCTTAACCGTATCCCATCCATGATTAGAAGTAATTTGCCCTTCAGCATCAGGTACCAAAGTTACCTGCGCAGGTTTATTGGCCAAAACCAGGTCAACAAATTTGTCTTCCCTGCAATTGCCCTCAATGTTAAACTCTGTAGCAATAACCGCTTTCAGGTCAAAAACATCCTGGTAACGGATGTGCCGTTCGTCCGGACGCGGATGTACCGTGATGCCCTCAGCACCAAAACGTTCACAGTCTAACGCCACTTTTACTAAATCCGGATTGTTTCCTCCGCGGCTGTTGCGGAGTGTTGCGATCTTATTGATGTTTACAGATAATTTAGCCATGTGGTAAAATTAGCAGATTATTTTCTTATTTTGCTGTCTGCATTAACGATAATTTATCAGCTCAATGTTACAAAAAAAACTGCTCATCATCCTTTGCCTTCTGGGCTTGCAAAAACCAGGCCATGCCCAGCAAAGTATAGTAATGCAGAAAGGACACCCGGTTATCGCACATGCAGATACCCTTTTTTACATCCAGAATAAACTGGGTTCTTTATCCGCGGCCGAGCGTGCAGAACGGACTTCCACCAAGGTAGTTGCCCTATCCGAAGATCTGTTGTTCGTGTCAGACTCACTCACTACATTCAATGATTCTACCCTGGTAGATGTCGCTTACCGGGGCGATGTATTACTCAGTTTATCTAAAGCTGATGCTGATTCAGCTAAGATGGATCGGAGCATCATGGCCAAAGCTTATCAGGAAATCATTCTTCAAAACATCAATACCTATAAAAAAGAAACTGACCTGACTGAATTGCTGAAACGGGGCGGCTTAGGTTTGTTAATAATTTTTATTCTTGGGTTATGCATCTATCTGCTCAATAAGTATTCAAACCGGTTTAATGCCTGGCTCAGGATTCGGCTGCATGAAAAAATCTCCGGACTTAAAATCAAAAATTATGAACTTATTGACCGGAAAAGCGAACTGATCCTGATCCGAAAGATTTTAAATCTGGTTAAGATTGTGGTCATTGTAATCCTTGTTTACCTTACGCTGCCCATTGTATTCCGGCTTTTTCCATGGACAAAACCCTGGAGCGACAGCCTGATCAGCTTTGTACTTAACCCGCTTAAAAATATCTTTCGTGCCATCATCAATTTTATTCCCGACTTCATTACCATTGCCGTCGTTGTTGTCGTATTCCATTACCTAAAAAAAGTGGTTAAATTCTTTGCCAATGAAATTGAAACGGAAAAATTAACCGTCAGTGGGTTTTATCCGGATTGGGCTAAACCTACGTACAATATTGTCAAGCTCATCCTCAACGCATTTATGCTGGTGGTGATCTGGCCATTTATACCGGGCTCAGACTCTGGGATATTTAAAGGTGTTTCTGTTTTTTTAGGGTTACTCATTTCTTTTGGATCTTCTTCTGCAATCAGTAACGGTGTAGCCGGTATGGTGATCACTTATATGCGGCCTTTTAAAATTGGCGATATTGTGAAAATTGGTGAAGTTACCGGCGCTGTACAAGAGAAATCTTTGCTTGTTACCCGGATCCTGAGCTTCAAAAATGAAGTGATAACCATTCCAAACAGCGCTATATTAAGTGGCAATACCGTAAATTACAGCAGTATGGCCAGCAAAGGCGAACTGATCATCCATACTTCGGTAACCCTGGGCTATGACATTTCCTGGACTGTCATTCACGAGCTATTGATCAAAGCGGCTATGCAATCGGAAGGCGTCATCAAAGAAAAAAAACCATTTGTATTGCAAACGAGCCTGGAGGATTGGTTTGTCGCTTACGAATTGAATGTGTACATCAATAATCCGGCAAAAATGCCTGCCGTTTTTTCAGAGCTGCATAAAAATATCCATATCGCTTTTGATGCTGCAGGCGTGGAAATCATGTCGCCGCATTACCAGGCCATCCGAGATGGAAACACAAGTACCATCATTCCTAAAATTTGATTTGAACCCTGTTGTATGATTGCATTTTTAAAGAACAGACTGCTATTGATGAGCTTGTTGCTCTGCACGGCATTATCTGCTTTGGCTCAGGTAAATGTGGACAATTATGTCCGTTTTTTTGCCCTGACCAGATACGAAGGTAAAGATCAGCTGATCCTGAGAAAATTTACCCGTTCGGGTACTTTAGTTTATTTGACCGTGAACCCTCAGGAATTAACCACAGCAATTGTGCCTGCGGCGGGTTTGCCCGTTAAGGTCTTAACCTGGGATCAGGCCACCACTCATTTTGAAAATACTGCTTACATGAAAACGATCGCTTCTGCGACCCAGCTTTCAGGCAGTTTACAAGATGCGGGCATCATTCATGGCTTTCCCAAGGAAAAGGGAATCACCTTAACCATCGACCTTTGTCCTTCACATAAACCCTTGGACCGGGTGATCTTTACTACTTTGATCGCTGAATTTCAGAAGACGGAAAAGCCCGTTCCACTGGCCATTTCCATTACAGGGAGGTGGATGCTGACTCATCAGGGTGATCTGGATTGGTTGAAAGGTCTGGTCAGATCAGGCGACATCGACATTACCTGGGTGGACCATTCTTACAACCACAGGGTAAGTTCCAAAGCACCATTAAAAACGAATTTTTTACTGGAGCCTGGTACCGACCTTAATTTTGAGATTCTTGGAACTGAACTCGCTATGATCCAGCGAGATTTGCTACCCTCCGTGTTTTTTCGGTTTCCCGGCCTGGTTTCTGATCGTCAGGTAGTGGGTAAGCTGCTCAGCTATGGCATTATTCCGGTAGGTAGCGATGCCTGGCTGGCTAAAGGTCAATCAGCCAATTCGGGTAGCATAGTATTGATCCATGGAAACGGAAATGAGCCGGTGGGAGTGAAGGACTTTATCCAGCTGCTGAAAAGCAAACAGGCCGATGTGAAGCATAAAAACTGGTTGCTCTATGACCTGAACCAAAGTGTAGAAGATGAATTTAGTCAGTAAATACAATCTTTCTATAACAACAAGAGCAGCAAAATATTTTGCTGCTCTTGTTGTTACCGGGAAATCGTCAATCTGAAATCCCAAATATATTATATATTAGTATCTGTATGCTTCCGGTTTAAACGGACCTTCTACAGGAACACCAATATAATCCGCCTGGTGCTGATCCAAAACGTCCAATTCTACACCAATTTTAGCCAGGTGTAAACGGGCAACTTTCTCATCCAGGTATTTAGGCAATACATATACTTTGTTTTCGTATTTGTCTGTGTTTGTCCAAAGCTCCAATTGTGCCAACGTTTGGTTGGTGAAAGAGTTCGACATGACAAAACTTGGGTGACCAGTTGCGCAACCCAAGTTTACCAAACGACCTTCTGCTAATAAAATGATGTCTTTACCGTCAATGGTATATTTATCAACCTGAGGTTTGATCTCAACTTTAGTATCACCATAGTTTTTGTTCAACCAGGCTACGTCAATTTCATTGTCGAAGTGACCGATGTTACATACAATCGCTTTGTCTTTCATCGTTTTGAAGTGCTCTGCACGAACGATGTCGCAGTTACCAGTAGTGGTTACGATGATATCAGCTTCTTTAACTGCAGTAGCGAATTTTTTAACCTCATAACCTTCCATGGCCGCTTGCAATGCACAGATCGGATCAATTTCAGAAACGATTACACGTACACCTTGTGAGCTTAAAGATTCTGCAGAACCTTTACCTACGTCG
>Ga0247805_1001530_pt1 | contig 11065 bp, 10 predicted proteins | sample UWRJL044104R1_FD_180930 | JGI IMG/M metagenome (GOLD analysis project Ga0247805, IMG submission 180930) | Plant litter microbial communities from Arlington Agricultural Research Station in Wisconsin, United States - UWRJ-L044-104R-1 | ecosystem: Environmental > Terrestrial > Plant litter >...
GGGGCACACTCGGCAAACAAAAGCTCTGATGGAATCCGCTCGCGCCTGATTAGAGGGTCGGGCTGCGGCAGACTCAACTGGCTATTCTGCCAGACTTTTGGCCGGAACGATAACGCGCGGCTTTCGACGCGACAGCGCGACACCCACGAGGCACAGAACGCCGCCGACAATCGCGAGCGGCACGGGCACCTCGGCGAACACGATGACGCCGAAAACGATCGCGAGCGGCGGCACAAGGTAGGTCGAGACTCCGAGCTGGCCCGCGGGCATCCGCGAGAGCGCGTAGGCCCAGGTGCTGAAGGCGAGCGCGGTCGGGATCGCCCCGAGATAGACAACGCCGAGGAGGCTCTGCAGCGGAGCCGATTGGATGTCGCTGAGCAATGATCCGGCGAAGGGAAGACACGCGAGCATGCCGATGGCACACCCGAGAAACGTGACCTGCCGGTTGGGCAGCCGTCGCAGCGTGGGCTTCTGGAGCAGCACGCCCGCGGCGTAGCCGACCGCCGCGGCGAGTGCCCACGCGATTCCGGCGCCGTCGATGCTCGCGCCGCCCGTGCCGATTCCGATGAGCACCACTCCCCCGAAGGCGACAGCGGCGCCAATCGCGAGCCACTTCGGAATGCCCTCGCGCAAGAAGACGCCCGCGCCGAGCGCAATAAGAATGGGGCCGATGTTGACGATCATCGCCGTCGTTCCCGCATCGAGGGTCTGCTCGGCGATGTTGAGCGCGACGTTGTAGAAGCCGAACCAGACGATTCCGTAGCTGATGATCTGCACCCACTCGCGACGGTTGGGCCGCACCCAGGTGTGACCGATGAGCACAAGAGAGAGCAAGACGGTGCCGACGAGCAGGCGACCGAGGGCAAGCGAGCCACCGCCGAAGTGCTGGCCAACTCCGCGGATCACAATGAACGCGCTTGCCCAGGCGAGCACCGTCACGATGATCGCCGCGAGAACGAGCGGGCTGAGCGCGCGAACGGGCGCGACGGTGGGAGGCAAAGCTTCGGTGGACATGACGTCAGGCTAGCGACATCCACCGACGCCGTGAGAGGTGTGGCAGCTTCGCGTCGAAGCTATGGCGCAACATCGCCGACGGGGATGCTGGCGAGCACGCGTGTGCCGCCGAGCGCGCTCTCGGCGCTCAGGGCGATCGAGCCGCCAAACTCGCGGAGGCGCTCGTCGAGGCGGGCGATTCCGCTTGTTGTGATGACGGCGCCGATGCCGAATCCATCGTCGTCAAAAACGACAGTCAGGATGCCGCGGTCAATCGTGAGCGCGAGTGCAACCGAGCTCGCCCGACCGTGCCGCAGTGCGTTGGTGAGTGCTTCTTCGACGATGCGAACAATGAGCAGCCGTCGGTCGAGGGTGAGCGTTGTGCTGCCGTTGCCCTCGAGCGCGATGACCGCGTCGTCAAAGGTCGCCGAGCTCGCGATTGTCGCGGGCAGGCGTTGCATCAGCATGCGAAGGGCGGCTACCGCTCCCAGCTCGAGGCCCACCGGGTACAGCATCTGGCTCATCGTGCGCACGTCGATCTCGCGAATGCGGTCGAGGTCGGCGCGTATTTCGACGAGGTCTTGCAGGTCAACTTCTGTGATGTGCGCCTTGTTGCGCGCCAGAACGTCGGCGGCGCGAAAGTCGATACGCATTCCGAGCAGCATGAGGCTCTGCTGAACTGTGCCGTGCAGGCCCTCGGCGACGTCGCGGCGAACGCGCAGTTCTTCGGTGGCGAGAGCGTCAAGCGCCGCTGCCGCGCGAAGTGCCTGCTGGGCCGAGGCCCTCTCGTGCTCGCGCACGCGGCGGCGCACCGAAACGTGAAAGAACCCCGCACCCACCATCGCGAGCACCGACAGAATCACCGTGTACGTCTCGACGAGCACCTTCGTTGTGTCGTCGAACGTGTAGTGCCCGAGCAACACCTGCAGCGGAGCCCGCACCGCCGCCGTGCCAACACACACGATCGCGAGGTCGAAGATGAGCCGCCTGCCGCGGTGTTCGAGCGAACTCGTCGCGAAAACAATCGCCAGCGCAACGCCGAGAAGCACGAGGTTGACGAGCACGCGCATGCCGATGTCGGCGAACAGAGCCGGCAGGTCGCCATCACGGCCATCGGCGTGCGCGGTCTGCGCCGCGACCTGCGGAACCACGCCGACACCGTAGACCGAGAACACAACGAGCATCGTCGTGAGCATGACCTTTCGGTCGCTGCGGCGATCCTGCGCTGCGACGTGGGCGTCAAACACGCGAGCTCTCTTCGATGAACTGCAAAACAGTCGCGACCCGCGGGTTGCGCTCACCGTTGGGCTCGAGATCGAGCGCCCCGTAGACACTGTTGAGGTGGTTCTCGACCGAACGTGGAGAGATCTCGAGCCGCTCGGCAATCGCGGCGTTGGTGAGACCCTTGGCCACAAGCTGAACGACCTGGTACTGGCGCGCACTCAGCCCCGCGATGGCAGACCCGGCACGAGGGCGTGCGCGGTCGACGAGACCGGGGTCGAGCACGGTTCCGCCCGCGGCAGATTCACGCAGCGCGTGCATCAGCGTTGCCATGGTCGTCGAGCTCGTCTTCGACAAGTAGCTCCAGCCCGCAGACATTCCGACCGGCAGGTCGAGCAGCAGGGTCATCACGTCGTGGCTCGACAACAGAACGATGCCCAGCTTCGGGTCGCGGCCACGAAGCGAGACTCCCAGCCCCACGCCATTGCCGTCGCCCAGCTCGACATCGAGCAACGCGACATCCACCCCGCCTGGAATTATCAGCTCGCGCGCCTCACGCGCTCCCGACGCGACGGCCACAACCTCAACACCGGGCTCGGCCTTGAGCAGGCCGACCAGCATGTCGCGGTACAGGGGTTGGTCTTCGACAACTGCGACACGTACGGGGGTAGTCACAAAAGTGCTTCTTTCGGGTGCTAGGTGATTCCCCCTAATCGGAGTCTCTCTGCTGACAATACTGTTTACCCGAACCCGATAGATCATCTAGTGCCGCGACTGGGGAGTCGCCTCAGAAGCACGCGGAACGCCCTGACCCGAATCGTGGCCCCGCGTGCTTCTGCTTTCTTTCGCGAGCCTTCGTCGGGTCGCGCGCGCTGACCAGAAAAAGTTGCCAGAATCGCCCCATGGAGATCGAATTCGGCAAGTCAGCCCGCTCGAACGTCGGCATCGAATGGGAGCTCGCGCTCGTCGACCGCGACACCGGCGAACTCTCGCCCGCCGCCCCCGAAATTCTCGCCGCCATCGGCGCCTCTGAAGACGACGGTTTTCCGCAGGTCACCGCAGAGTTGCTCACCAATACGGTCGAACTCGTCAGCGGACCGCACGCGCGCGTCGCCGACGCCGTCACCGACCTCGAGGCAATGATCGACCGGGTGCGCGAAGCGACAGACCCGATCGGCATCGACCTCATGTGTGCCGGAACGCACCCCTACAGCCAGTGGCACGAACAAGCGGTGACGCCCGACCACGAGCGCTACGCGACACTCATCGACCGCACGCGCTGGTGGGGACGCCAGATGCTCATCTGGGGCGTGCACATGCACGTCGGCATCGAAGAACGCGACAAGGCCCTGCCCATCCTCAACTCGCTGCTCACCTACTACCCGCACTTTCAGGCCCTCTCCGCGTCGAGCCCGTACTGGGCCGGCGTCGCAACCGGATACGCCTCGAACCGCGCGCTGCTCTTTCAGCAACTGCCGACCGCGGGCCTGCCGCCCCAGCTCGGAGCATGGGCCAACTACGAAGAGATCGTCTCCGACCTCACCCACGTCGGAGTCATCGACGACCACTCAGAGCTGCGGTGGGACGTGCGCCCCTCCCCCAAGTGGGGAACCGTCGAGCTGCGCTTCTGCGACGGCCTTCCGACGGTGCGCGAGGTCGCGTCGCTCACCGCCCTCGCCCAGTGCCTCGTCGAAGACATCTCAACAAAGCTCGACAACGGCGAAGAGATCGACCAGATGCAGCCGTGGTTTGTGCGCGAGAACAAATGGCGCGCGGCCCGCTACGGCATGGAAGCGATAATCATCGAAGACTCGCACGGCAACGAGTCACTCGTGAAAGACGATTTGCGGGCGCTCCTGACGCGTCTCGAGCCCGTTGCAGAGCGGCTTGGATGTCGCGACGAGCTGATGGGCATCGAGACAACTTTGACCGACGGAGCTCCCTACGAGAGGCAGCTTGCTGTCGGGGCGCACAACGATGGCGACCTGCGGGCGGTTGTGGCGTCGCTCGTCGACGAGCTGCGCTAACTCTCGCCGCCCTCGCTGGTTGAGTAGGCGCGCCAGCGCCGTATCGAAACCCTGGCGCGCCCGCGGCCGTACCGAAACCTCGCCCTTCACGCCAATGAGCGGATTTCGGACAATCGAACGGGTTTAATCCCGCGCTTTCGTCCGAAATCCGCTCTTGGATGTGCGCCGGGCCCCTACGCGTTCTTCGCGTCGCGCCAGGCCAGCCAGTCGGGGATCGCGGAGATGTCATAGTCGGGGCCGCTGATACCGACGGTGAAGAGCGTCGCACCGAGTGCATACTGCGCCTCGACCTCGTCGATCGAGCGCTTGCCGATCTCGGTCGAGATCTCGATCTCGCTCACGTCGCGACCAACAACGGCGCCGTGCTCTGCGAGGATGCCGAGCTTGCGCTCGAGTGTTGCCGCGTCACTGAACGAGTGCCAAATGTCGGCGTGCTTTGCCACGATGCGCAGGGTCTTCTTCTCTCCGCCACCGCCGATGAGCACCGGGATCTTGCGCGTCGGCGCCGGGTTGAGCTTGCCCCATCGCTCTTCGATGATCGGCAGATCCCTCGCGAGAGCATCGAGTCGCGTGCCGACGGTGCCGAAGTCGTAGCCGTACTCGTCGTAGTCGCGCTCGAACCAACCAGAGCCGGTGCCGAAGATGAAGCGGCCGTCTGAGATGTGGTCGATCGTGCGGGCCATGTCGGCCTGCAGGTTCGCGTTGCGGTAGCTGTTGCAGTTCACGAGCGCACCGAGCTCGACGCGGCTGGTCTGCTCGGCGAGCGCGGCAAGCATCGTCCATGACTCGAAGTGCAGGCCGTCGGGCTCGCCACTCAGCGGGTAGAAGTGATCCCAGTTGAAGAGGATGTCGACACCCATCTCCTCGAGGGCCGCGGCGGTCTCGCGAATCTTCGGGTACAGGGCGTGCTGCGGTGCAATCTGCACGCCGATGCGGACGGGACGTTTCTCAGCAGAAGTCATTGCTTCAGCCTATGACCCTGAGCCGGCGAGCTGCCCGCTCAGTCGACGAATACCGTCAAAAATGGAGGTTCGAGATCCAGGTCGAGTTTGACGACCAGTTGCCCGGTCTCGTCCAATAACAGGAGGCCGGGGTCAGTCTCTCCGACACGAGCCGCGCCCGACAGCCATACGTATAGTGGCATCGACTCGCAGCTCGAGCGGCTCTTGTCGCTCACCAGGGTGAGGATTGACGAACCTTCAAACGACCACGCCCCGTCGACGGCGTTGCCGCACTCGTCGAGACCGACGAACGAGTTTTCGTAAAACCTCACGTGCGGCTCTGTGTCGAGTTGAGTGATCTGTGTAATGGTGTCGCCACCCTGAGGGGTATAGGTTCCCGGGCGGATAGCCAAAGGAAGGCCGTTAGAAAGTATGGGCGGCAGACTCGCAAATCGACTCGTCGCGTCTGCAGCGGCGATTGGCATGACGTAGAGGCCGGCATCAATCCCTTCGCTTTTGGGAGGCTTGGCTCCGCGCGTCAGTGTCGCGAGCACCTCGCCCTTCTTGCCGACGAGTTCGTACGTATCGCGATCAACCGGATTGAAAGTGTTCGAACTTGTGCGCCATGAATAGAAGAGAGCCGAGTATGTGCTTACGCGGCTTGCAATACCCATGTCTCCGCAACCTAAGTCCGAGTCGGTAAAGAGCAGTGCGATGAGGTCGCCTCGAGCGTTCCATTGCCCCGTACGGAGTCCGCATTCGCTCCACTCTGCGATCTCGTCGTTGTCGATGCGCAGGATCGACTCTTCGTCGCTAAAGGAATCGTCAACGGTCCAGAAGCCGATGAGGTTCGCGGCGTCGGTGATCGCCAGCGGTGTCGGAGATGGCGCGGGCCTTGCGGACGTGCACCCGGTGAGAGCCAGCGCGGCAATCGCGAGCACTGCCGCGAGTCGGCGCATCACGACGCGACCCGCTCAGCGCGCGCGATCTCATTGCCCTCGAAGTCGTAGAGTACGAGCTCGTCGTCGATGATTCCTGCTGTGGTCATTTGGTAGACCTCGAATTCGTCAACATCTGCACATGCCCGGCCCGTAATCTCTATCCCCGTCGTGATGAAGTTGCCCCGGCGGTCATACGACCACTTGTCGGCCCCGAACCAGTTGCAGCCGTCGTAGCCGCCGACTTCCCCGTTCTCGGTGAAAGTCACCAGAGTCTTCGACTCGCCTCCGACGAAATGCCAAGCACCCGAGATGTCATCTGCGACGGCCGCCTCCTGCGGCAGCGGAGCGCGCTCGAAAAAAGTCCGATCGAGATCCTCATCAATCACCGGGATGACGATGAACTGGTCCGCGTACTCGGAGAGATCTGCCACCTCCGGGCTCGGCGTGAGCGTCGCAAGGGTGTTTCCAAAAGAGTCACCGAGCGTGATCGAATCGCTGTCGCCCTTGTAACTTGTCGCGTCGGCCAGCCACGAGAACTTGCCGCTCTCCGTGAGCTTTGTGCATTCGTCATACCCAGACTCGGCACCGAAGAGTGTGGTGCCCTCGTAGGCGACCCACGAACCGGTCCACACACCGCAGTCATCCCACACAACGTATTCGTCATCGGAGATCAACAATTGGGTGGAGCCCGGCTGGCCGTCGACTACCCAGGTGTTCACGAGATCGCGCGCCGTCGAAGGAGCAGCTTCACCAGCGATCACGGCAGTGCGATCGTCTGAGACCGCGGTGCTGGTGGTACACCCCGTCAGCGCTACTGCCGCGACCGCGAGAACTGCAAGCATGCGTCTCATGGGATGAAGATAGCTCAGAGACAAGGCGCGAAACTGCGAGTCGGGTAACGATCACTGCGCAATTGGCACTTTCGCACCGCCCGCAACCTCACGAACATGCGCAACGCACAATTCGATGGATGTCGCGCCCGGGCGTCCCGGCCCGGTGGCACTGTCACGCTGGCAGTGTTAGGGCTTGGCGCGAACTCCAGCGCCAACGAGTCCACCGTCATCGTCGAAGAAGAGCAGCTCCTCCCCCGAGAGGCCAGCCGATGTCGCGACGAAAACGTCGAACGACTCCCGTTCGCCGATGCACCCCTTGAGCGTGATTATTGCCTCGTTCAAGTCGAGGGTGCCATCGGCTCCGTATTCCCAGCTCTCACCGCCATACCAGTTGCATCCGTCGAAACCACCGAACCGCCCTCCAGGCTCGAAGGTCACCTGCATCTGCTCGTCGGCGCTGCCCGACAAGTACCACGTGCCGGAGATGTCGTCGGGAATAGCCGTAGACGCCAAGTCGAGAACGCTTTCGCTCGCTACAGCCGTCGCTGTCGGCCGTGGCGCAGCACTCGGCTCGGCCGCGCACCCGCTGAGCGCGACAGCGGCGAGCAAGGCAATCGCACTGGCGAGTCTCATGCTCGAACCCTAGCGCGGACACCGATACGTCTCGCGTAGCCCGACGGTAAGGGTTCCGTGAGCGCGCAACCGCGGCCGCGACATCCAACCGCTAGAAACTACCGCCCGAGAAACTTCTGCAGTGTCGCGAGCTCTTCTTCTGAAGGTCCGCCCTGCTGTTGCTTGAGACCGAAGCCCGAGCCGGAGGGAGCGTCTGACGAACCAGGCTTGATTCCGGCGGCGAGCGCGGCGTTTTCGGCCGCGCGCTTGGCGGGGTTACCCGACTTCGAGCCCTTTTTCTTCTTCGACGATGCCTGCTGCTTCGCTCCGCCGAACTTCTGGCCGGGGATCGGACCCATGCCGGGGATGTTCGGCATACCGCCCTTGGCAACGGTCTTCATCATCTTCGCGGCCTGGTCGAAGCGGTTGACGAGGGCGTTGACCTCGGTGACCGTTGTGCCCGAGCCCTTGGCGATGCGCACGCGACGCGAGCCGTTGAGCAGCTTGGGCTGGCGGCGCTCTGTGAGGGTCATCGACTGGATGATCGCCTCGGTGCGCGTGATCTCTGACTCGTCGAAGTTGTCGAGCTGCTGGCGCATGCCCTGCGCTCCGGGCAGCATGCCGAGCATGTTCTTGATCGAACCCATGTTCTTGAGCTGCTGCATCTGGCTGAGAAAGTCTTCGAGCGTGAAGCTGTCGGTCGCGAACTTCTCGGCGACCTTGCGCGACTCTTCTTCGTCGAAGTTCTTCTGCGCCTGCTCGATGAGGGTGAGGATGTCACCGAGGTCGAGGATGCGGCTCGCCATGCGGTCGGGGTGGAAGGGCTCGAAGTCGTCGAGACCTTCACCGGTCGAGGCGAAGAGGATGGGGCGTCCGGTGATGGATGCGACAGAGAGTGCCGCACCACCGCGCGCGTCGCCATCGAGCTTCGAGAGAACGACACCCGTGAAGTCGACGCCGTCCTGGAAGGCGCGGGCGGTCTGAACGGCGTCTTGTCCGATCATCGCGTCGATGACGAAGAGCACCTCGTCGGGGTTGGTGGCCTTGCGAATGTCGGAGGCCTGCTTCATCAGCTCGGCGTCGACACCGAGGCGTCCGGCGGTGTCAATGATGACAACGTCGTACTGCTTGTCTTTCGCGTGCTTGAGCGCGAGTTTGGCGACCTTGACCGGGTCACCCTTGCCGTTGCCCGGCTCCGGAGCGAAGACGGCCACACCGGCCTGCTCGGCAACAACCTGAAGCTGCGTGACGGCGTTGGGGCGCTGAAGGTCGGCGGCGACGAGCAGCGGCGTGTGGTTGTCAGCGGCGAGCCACTTCGCGAGCTTGCCCGCGAGGGTCGTCTTACCGGCACCCTGCAGGCCGGTAAGCATGATGACGGTCGGTGCGGTCTTCGCGAATTGGATGCGACGGGCTTCGCCTCCGAGAATCGCGACGAGTTCGTCGTTGACGATCTGAACGACCTGCTGGGCGGGGTTGAGCGCCTTCGAGACCTCGTCACCAAGGGCGCGCTCGCGCACCTTTCCGGTGAACTCCTTGACGACCTCGAGCGCGACGTCAGCGTCGAGCAGGGCGCGGCGAATCTCGCGTACGGTTCCATCGACATCGGCGGGGCTGAGCTTGCCCTTGCCGCGGAGGTTCTTAAAGGTATCGGCGAGGCGATCGGTGAGGTTTCCAAAGGTGGCCATGATTCCAGCAGTTTAACCGAGCCGGAGCCGGTGTGCTTGCCGGTGTTTTCACCCAGTCTGTGACGAATCGTCGCTGACCGGCTGTTATGTGGCCCCGGAGTGACCTAATCTTGTCCAATGCCCCTCATCGTCCCCTTCGGGGGGAACTCCCCGAAGATCGACTCCACCGCGTGGGTTGCGCCCAATGCGACCCTCATCGGAAACGTCACGCTCGACCCGCACGCGAGCGTCTTCTACGGCTCGGTGCTGCGCGCCGACACCGACATCATTCGCATCGGTGCGGGCAGCAACATTCAAGACAACGTCTCGATGCACACCGACCAGGGTCTTGTGCTCACCGTCGGCTCACGCGTGAGCGTCGGCCACGGTGCCGTTCTTCACGGCTGCACCATCGAAGACGACTGCCTCATCGGCATGGGCGCGACAGTGCTCAACGGCGCAGTCATCGGCGCAGGAACCCTTATCGCCGCCGGAGCCGTTGTGCTCGAGTACACGGCGATCCCCCCGAACTCGCTCGTCACCGGCGTACCGGCGAAGGTAGTGCGCCAGCTCTCAGAAGACGAGCGCCTCGGCCTCATCGAGAACGCGCGCCACTACGCCGAGCTGAGCCACGCGCACCGCGTGGCAAACGGTGGCTAGGTAGCCGCACCCGCTCTTGGCGGTCGAGTAGCGAGAAGTCGTTGGTTGAGTAGCGAGCGCCAGCGAGCGTATCGAAACCCCAAATACGCGCAACTCGGTTTCGATACGGCCGTGGACGGCCTACTAAGCCAGCGAGAACTTGTTGGTTGAGTAGGCGCTCCAGCGCCGTATCGAAACCCCGCAAGCCTTGGTTTCGATACGGCCGTGGCCGGCCTACTCAACCAGCAAATTTTTTCGAAGCCTCGGACGCGCAACTCGGTTTCGATACGGCCGTGGACGGCCTACTCAACCAGCAACGTGTTAGCGAATGACTGCCGTGCCCGTCGAACGCTCCGACGTGTCGGCCGTGTAACCGGCCTTGGAGCCGCGCACCTCGACGGTGATGACGGTTCCGCGCTCTTCCCACCCGAGCTTGAGCTTCGCCGAGGTCGACACCTGCACGAGCTCCTCGCCCGCGTACCAGTAGTAGCGCTTGGTGATGCCCGACGTGGTCCAGGCGTCGCTCTTCGCCACAAGCGTCGAACCGACCTTGGTCGTGCCCGTGATGCGCGGTGCGCTCACCGACTCAATAACGCCGGGGATTACCTCGGCCGTGGGCGCGCTGAACACCGTCGCAGTTGTGTAGCCCGACTTCGAGATCGCGACGCGCACAGTGATCGTCTTGCCAACCGTGGCCGAAGTGACGGTGTAGCTCGACTTCTTGGCACCGCTGATCGCCACACCGTTCGCGTACCACTGGAACGCGCGGGTGGTCTTGCTCGACGGCGACGTTGTTACGGGGGTGGATGTCGCGGTGAGCTTCGACCCAACCTGCGCGGTTCCCGTGATCGTGGGTATACCGGTCACGGTGATGACGGGCTTGCCCACCTTTACGGTGCTTGTTGTTGTGAGTACAACCTGCGTCAGGCCGTCTTTTGTGGCAGTGACGCGCACGTTGAGTTTCTTCGCCAGGTCACTCGAGGTCACGACGTAAGTCGCAGCTGTTGCATTCTTGATCGCCTTGCCGTCGCGCAGCCACTGGTAGGCGAGAGCGACGCCAGATGGCGAGAGCCCGTCAACGTCTGCGGTGAGCGTCTGTCCGACGTTTGCGCGGCCGGCGACGGCTACCGAGAAGTCAATGACTGTCGCGGCGATCTCGGCGAGCTCGAACGTGTCGGCGTACGACTTCTGGAT